>JADMIO011430575.1_pt1 | contig 22785 bp, 17 predicted proteins | sample 8958161 | NCBI WGS metagenome assembly JADMIO01 (sample SAMN16585339, study PRJNA669376) | soil metagenome | isolation source: Crop rotation soil | place: USA: Cullars Rotation, Alabama | collected 2011 | reverse complement strand
GGCCGCGACTTCAAGTCACGTGAATTCCAAGCTTCGGATCCCACTGTGCTGGAAAGGTCACCGACGTTCTTGACCCGTCCAACGCGGGTTCCGCGGGCGGCGGGAAAATTTCAAGCAACGACGGGATCCTGCAATGGCTCGTGTTGGACACCGTGCCGGGCGCCGTGGGGTCGACCAACGACATGTGGAACAAAAAGAACACGTGGACGGGCGCCGACCGCCCCGATTACCAGATCTACCTGGCCGGCAGCTTGTGGCAGGGCTACATCTCGCGCGCGACCAACAACGTTTTCCCGGTCGATGACGGCGGCGTGAATTACAAGACCGTCGCGGCGGCCGGCATCACCGTGGCCAAGGGCAGCATCTGCGCGGCCAACGCGGTGTGGGGCGTGGGCGACGCGGACAATCGTTTCGACGGGGCGGCGCCGAATCGCAATTTCCTGACCGAGGGACACAGCGGCGCCCGCGACAGTTTTTACGAGATGCGCGTCCCCCTCGCCTACCTCGGGCTGACCGCGGCCCAGTTGGAATCGTCGGGCATCGGCCTCATGTTGGGCGCCGGTTCGCAATCGGCCATGGACACGGTCCCGAACGACGCGGCAACGCTGGATTCGCCCGGCGTGGAAGTGTGGAATTCCTCCGTCGAATGGGCCGACGCGGACAAATTCACGGTTCCGTTCGCGCGCATCGCGGCCGGAAAATAGATTTTTCCGTGCTATAATCGGGGCATGCGTAAACTCCCGCGCGCCTTTTACAACCGGGACACGATCCTCGTGGCCCGCGAGTTACTGGGAAAATATCTGGTGCACCGCGTGGACGGCCTCGAACGCGTGGGCCGCATCGTGGAGGTCGAAGCGTACCTGGGGCCCCATGACATGGCGGCACATTCATCGAAGGGTTTGACGCCGCGGACGAAAACGATGTTCGGTCCGCCCGGGTACGCCTACGTTTACTTCATTTACGGGATGCACCACTGCGTGAACGTCGTGACCGAGCCGGAAGGCCACGCGTCGGCGGTATTGCTGCGGGCGCTGGAGCCGGTGAAAAATATTTCCGCCTCAACGCGCGGCCCGGGCCGGCTGTGCAAGGCGATGGGGATTGATCAACGCCTCAACGGGCACGATTTGCGGAGCGACGACTTCTACGTCGCGGCGCCGTCACGTTCCGATCCATTCGTAATCGTGAAACGGCCCCGCATCGGCGTGGACTACTCGCGCCATTGGGCCCGGCGCCTGCTGCGTTTTTACATCAAGAACAACGCGCACGTCTCCCGCCGATGATCTAATGAGACGGTCAGAAGCTGCCGCTCACGGAGCGGCTACTACATCGCGCATCAGAAAAATGAAACGAAGCCGCGACAGGATCGCGGCTTCGTTTCAAACATCGCTGGTCGACGTGGATTTAGTTCCGGACCGGACTGGACGGAATGCCCGGCAACCGAAGCGTGGAGAGATGCCAGAGCATCATCATCACGCCCACGATGACGAGGCCCAAGGCCAGGTCGGCCGTGTAGTCGTTGACCACAGGCATCAATTTGCCCAACGTCAACAGAACCAAGGCACAGTAGGTACTCACGACGCTGATCATGTAGCTTTTCTCGCGCATAATAATTCTCCTTGGGAAATTAATTAGCAATTGGCATGCCACGAGTGGGGCATAAAACGCACAACACGCTATCAGGTAAGTATTTACGAACCACGTGGTGCCACCGCTGGCAGACGGGTTGCCCACTATTGGCCATCGAACCGTACGATTAAGTTCAGTGCGCGCCGGCGTTTTTTAAGATCGTGGCGGCTTCGGGACAGGCGCCCGCTTCGGTCATGATGGTCATGCCGGGCGCTCGCTCGTATTTGAGGTCTGCTTTCTTGTCGACCAACGCTTGCACCACTTTCGGCATGCACATCATCACCGCATAATTCAAAACGCCGATGCCGTAGGCGTCGCGCCCGTTCGGGTCGGCGCCCAACTTGATCAGCTCCAGCGCCTGGTGCTCATCTTTCTGCATCAGGGCCGCGATCAAAAGGTCCGCCGCCACTTTCGGATCCATGAACGATGTCGTCGCCGGGGCCAGCGGCGCGGCCGCCGGTTCAGGTGTCGCCACCGGCACAGGTTCCGGCTCGACCGCGGGCGCTTCATACGCCTTCGCGTGAAACTGCAGGTCGCAGGCGTACGCGTGCCCGTCCGACGTGCGCGGTGACAATTTCAACGTCCCCGATCCGTCGGCCGCAAACGACGATTGAAACCATTGCGCCGGGAGAAGAATCAAACTGTTTTCCCCTTTCAGGCCGAAGCCCACGTTCACGAGCTTGTTGGCGGCGAAACGCGGTACCACGGCCACAAGGTCGCCCCGGCCGACCTGGCTCGAAATCTCAAATCGATCGGCGGGCGACGTGCCGCCGAGCGGGCGATCGGTGACCGCGACGATCGTGTCGAGCTTCGAACTGTCGAAGAGGTTTTCTTCCGTTCCGCTCGACGCGAATTGGAGTTTCGTGATGACTTGGTCGAGCGTTACCGTGCCGCTGGCGGTCCCGGGCTCGAGTGCCTCCGCGGAGAATTGCAGGGACGCGACGACCATGGCAAACGCGGCAATGGAATGTTTCATGAGGACGAGAATAGGGTTCAGCGTTTCTAAAGTCGAGACGGCCAGCTACCGCTATTTGCCGACCGATATGCGGGATTTCCTGATGCTCGGGCCCGCGTCCCGGTGTTAAATTCGAGTCAGTGCGGCGGGGCGATCAAACGCATGACATACCAACGTATGACGCAGTCCGGGAACGGCGCGGCTCGTTTTGCATTCCTTGTGCTTTTGTCTCTCAGCATTTCCGGCACGGGCTGCGCCTCCCTGCGCTCGGGCGCCGAGGCGGATCGTTCCGCCTCGCGATATCAATCCGGCGCGGCGCGCCTTCCCTTTCCCGGCTCGCGCATGACGGCGCCGGAAGGAACCAACCTCGTAGTGAGTTACAAGGATTACCGGGACCCGCTCATCGGATTGAATCGCGGCATCTTTGCGTTCAACGACGTGCTGTACCGCTATGCGTTGATTCCGATCAGCAAAGGGTACGTCTGGGTCATGCCGGACCCGGCTGAGAAATGCATCGGCAACTTTTTCCAGAACCTCAAGTCGCCGATTTATCTCGTCAATCAACTGCTGCAGTTCAAGCCCCGGGACATGGGCCGCACCGTGGTGCGTTTCGGGATCAATACCACGTTGGGCATCGCGGGCCTGTTCGATCCGGCCCGGGCGTGGTTCGATATTCCGCGCGCAGAAACGCATCTCGACGACACGCTGGCCCAATACGGCGCCGGTTACGGGCTTTACCTCGTGCTCCCGATCTTTGGTCCTTCGGACATCCGCAATTCCATTTCCACGGTCGGCGAAACGTTTTTGAATCCCATTCCCTACCTGCTCGACCGGCCGGAATCGACCATCGTGCAGGGCTACGACTATTTCCAGGAATTCGCGCCGACGGCCGAACGCTACGAGACCCTGCGAAAAAAAACGGACGATCCCTACATCTTCTTCCGCAACCTCTACCTCCAGGGAGTGCAGCGGGATGCAGATTACTGACCGCCTGCTGCAACGATTCGCCGACACGGTCGTGCGGCATCCGCGCCTTGTCCTGGCCATTTTTCTACTGGGCGCTTCCGCGCTGGGCTGGCAGGCCCGCAAATTCGAGGTCGACGCCTCTGCCGAAACCCTGCTGATGCGGAACAACAGGCACTACATCCAGACCCGGGTCGTGGATGAGCGTTTTTCGCCCGCCGAATTTCTGCTCATCGCGTTCAAGCCCAAGGAGGCACCCGTCCTCTCCGAAGAAACGTTCCACGACCTGGCTTCCCTCGGCGAGCAGGTGAAAAAGCTGCCGCGCGTCGAATCCGTGCGTTCGCTGATCAATGTTCCGTTATTTACCGATCCCGACGAGGCCTTGGGCGCGGGCACCAACACCGCCGAGCAGACCATCGAGCACGGTCATTTCAGCATCGAGAAGCTGAAGGAAATTTTTACTGGCCACCCGATCTACGAGGACCTCCTGATCAACAAGGACCAGACCGCCACGGCCCTGCAGGTCCTCTTCAAACACGACGCCGAATTGGACAAGCTCGATCACGAGATCCTGGAATTGGAAAAGAAGGCGGTCGAAGGAAAACCCAGCCGGGCCGATCGCGCGCAACTCAAGAAGCTGAAAGCGCAAACCCGGCCCATCGAAAAAAAACTCACGGAGACGCGGACCCGCGAGATCGAGGAGCTGCGGCGCATCCTCTCGCACTATGAGAAGCGCGCGGACGTGTATCTCGGCGGCGTCCACGTCCTGGCCTTCCAGCTCATCCGCATCATCAAGAATGACCTGGTCATTTTCGGCAGCGCCATCGTGGCCATGATCTGCATCGTGCTCCTGGTACTTTTTCGCAAGCCCCGCTGGGTCCTCCTTCCCTTTGCGTGCTGCGGATTCAGCGTGGTTTGCACGATGGGCCTGTTCGGCATGCTTGGGCTGAAGACGACCGTGATTTCGTCCAGTTTCATCGCGATGCAACTCATCATGACCCTGGCCCTGGTCGTGCACCTGGTCGTGCAAATCCGCGAATACGGGGCGGAGCACGCGTCCTGGAGCCAGGCGCAGCTGGTCCGCGAGACGCTGCTGCGAAAAACCGGCCCCTGCATCTATTGCGGCATTACGACGTGTATCGGGTTCGGCTCCCTCGTGACCAGCCGCATCCAGCCCGTCATCTCGTTCGGCTGGATGATGATCATTGCCATGTTCATTTCCGTCACCGTGAGCCTGCTCGTTTTCCCGTCGCTGCTGATGCTGATGAAACGCGAACAGGTCACCGAAAAGCACAACGTCGCCCACCGCTTCATGGGCTACTGCAAGGACCTCGCGCTGCACCACGGCGTTGCCATCCTGCTCGTGACGGCCGCCATTCTCGCCGGCGGGATCGCGGGGATTTTCTACCTGGACGTGGAAAACAGTTTCATCAACTACTTCCGCCCGCGCACGCACGTGCATCGCGAGCTCGCCTTCATCGACCAGCAGCTCGGCGGCTCCACGCCGCTGGACCTGGTCTACACCATGTCCGCCGAGGAGCGCAGCGACAAGGACCTGGTCCTGCCGGCGGTGACGATACAAACGCTGCAGCGCATCCAAAGCGCGTTCCAGCAATTCGAGGCCACGGGAAAAATGCTGTCGCTGGTGAATTTCGCGGAGCTGGCCCGGCAAATAAATCGCAACAAGCCGCTCACCGAATACGAGCTGACCGCGCTGTACTGGACCATGGAGAACTCGCTGCGCTCCGACCTGCTCGGTTCCTTTTTTGCCCCCGACTTCGGGCAGATCCGTTTCAGCATCCGCATCAAGGACACCACGAAGGGACTCGACCGCGCGAAATACCTGGAGAACGTCCACCGCGACTTGAAGAAAGCAGGTATTCCCAAGGAGCGCTACCAGCTGACGAGCCTGTTCGTGCTCTACCAGGACATCCTGCAGCAATTGTTCCGCTCCCAGATCCTGACCATGGGCACGGTGAGCATCACGCTGACGCTCACGTTTCTCGTCATCTTTCGCTCGTTGAAGGTGGCGTTGATCACGATGATCCCGAACCTGCTGCCGTCCATCGTCGTGCTGGGCGTGATGGGCTGGACCGGGCTTCCGCTGGACATCATGACGATCACCATCGCGTCCATCGCGATGGGCATCGCGGTCGACGACACCATCCATTACGTGCACCGCTACCTTGAGGAACTGGAAGGCCACAACGAGAAAAAAGCCGTGGAGCGCACCCACTTCAGCGCGGGCTTCGCCGCGCTGTACACGTCGGTCATCATCATTATCGGATTTTCATCGCTCGCGTTTTCGGATTTCGTCCCCAGCGTTTTTTTTGGACTGCTCACCGGCCTGACCATGATTGTCGCGCTGCCGGCTGACCTTTGCCTGCTGCCCGTCCTGTTGAGCAAGTTCGTGAAGAGCAAACACAAGACGTGAGTGTCTTCGGGCATTCGGTAGGGGCGCTTATCCCTAAGCGCCCGCCCGAATCGGGCCATTTCTCAACCCGGTTTTCTGGGATCGAACGAGGACTGCGCGGCGAGTTTTTCCCAGAGCGCTTTTTCGGCCGGCGTGGATTGCGCCGGGACGTGGATGGAGACCACCACCAGCAGATCGCCGCGCGTCCCGTCGCCCGCGGGCAAACCTTTTCCGCGCAAACGAAACTGCCGCTCCGCCACGGTCTCGGGCGGAATTTTCAAGGAAACTTCGCCGTCGAGCGACCGGATGCGAATGGTGGCACCGAGCACGGCCTCCCACGGCGCCAGTTCCAGTTCGTGGTACAGGTTCGCGCCCTCCACCCGAAATTCCGGATGCTTGGCAAAGGAAACTTTGAGGTACAGGTTTCCGGATTCCCCGCCGCCTGTGCCCTCCTGGCCTTTGCCGGTCAGCCGGATCAACTGCCCCTCCCGGACGCCGGCCGGAATTTTTACGCGCAGCGTTTCAAAGGACGACCGGCCCGTTCGCGGGTCTGTGCGCTGCAGCCGGATGTCGCGGGTCGATCCACTCAAGGCTTCATTGAGCGTGACGAGGATGTCGCCCTCGATGTCCTGCCCGGGCTGCGCAAAGTCCACACGTGAACCGCCGCCCCAGGAACCGAACCCGCCGGCCGAGCGACCGCGGCTGCCAAAAAACTGTTCGAAGAAATCGCTGAACCCCGTGCCTTCAAAATGAAATTCCGTTCCTTCATCGGGCCGGCCGCCGAATCCCCGGCTCTGCTGCTCGTGGGCGGCCTGCCAGCCGGGCCGGTTCCAGTTGGCGCCGAGCTCGTCGTACTTGCGTCGTTTTTCCGGGTCGCTGAGGACTTCGTTGGCTTCGTTGATCTCCTTGAACTTGGCCTCGGCGGCCACCTTGTCCTTCGCCACGTCGGGATGATATTTCGCCGCCAGTTTGCGGAAGGCTTTCTTGATGTCCGCATCGCTGGCGTCGCGCGCGACCCCGAGCACTTCGTAATAGTCTTTAAATTGTACGGGCATACTCTACATCGCCAGCGTGGCACGGACCCACGTCAATTTCCATCCCCGGCCGGCGAAATCAAATCATCTCTGCGATCCCACAGGATCAGCCGGATCGCGCCGTACGGCGACTCGCTGACCCGCGTGTAGCGGCGCTCCAGGTTTGCACGCAGTATTTCCCGGTCCTGAACGGCGCCCATATGCACGAAATTATTGTGGCCGGACACCAGCCAGATCCGCCGGAAACGTTCCGCGAGCGCATCCACTGCCGCCGGCGTCGGCGGATCAATGGCGTTGGACGTCGTGATCAGGGTCCCGTAATCAAACAGCTCCGCGGTCACTTCGCCTTCGAGCTGCTCATACAATTGGACCGGCGAGGACAGGTACCGGCTGTGGCAGATGATGCCGTCGCCGGGCCGGCTTTCGTTCCGGATGTGCGCCGTCAATTCGCTCCAGCCTTCCCGGGGCGGCGGCGTCCCAAGCAGCGGAAGCGCGGCCACGGATCCGCAACTCACCACGATGATGCCCAGGTACGCGACCCAACGCGGGAATTTACTTAGGACGCCGCCCGCGCACAAGGCGAGCATCGGCACGGTGGTGGCCATGTAGCGCGGCATGAAAAGCGGGGCATCGAGGTGCGACCATGAAAACGCGAGGACGGTGGGCAGGATGATCCCGGTCAACAGCAACGCCCACGCCCAGCGGTCCCACAAATTTTCCGGACGTCGCCACGAGGCAAAAAAGAAAAGAAACGCCGCCAGGACCACACAGCCGTAGAACCTGGCCAATATCCAGTGCGATCCCGCCAGCTCCCGGAAGGCCCCTGCAAATTCGGGCCATCCCGGCATCGTCAACCAGGCTACGTTTCCACGCGTTTCCGGTTTCAGCAAAAGCGCCATCGGGATGATCCCCACGATGATGGTCGTCGCCGCGAGGAATAAAAAACGCCACGGAATACCGCGCCGCGGCGGGACCATCACGGACGCCGCGTGCGCAGCCGCGTTGAGCCCGGAAAAAATGTGCGCGTAAATGCCGAGGATCATCGGAACGGCATAACCCACGCCCCGCCGCGCCGACGGCTCGCGCCAAAAGCGTATGAACGCCGCGGTGGCCCAAAGTCCCAGGAACATCATGAGGGTGTACGTCCGCGCTTCGCGCCCGTAATGGATGAGAAACGGGTGAAACGCGAGAACCAGTCCCGAAATCAAACCGGCCTGCCGGGAAAAAAGTTTCGTGCCGACGTGCACCGCCATCGGAATGCACGCCAGCGCAAAGAGCGCGGAAAACGTCCGCATCCAGGTTTCGTGGCAACTCACCAACGCCCACGGGCCCAGCAGCGCGTGATAAAGCAGCATGTTGGGATCCGTATGCATGTCGCGGGACCAGAACGTAGGAGGGTCCATCGCATGGATCACGCTGGCGGCTTCATCCAGCCAATAGCTGTCCTCGCCCAGGCCGGGGAAAATCATGATCGCGGCAATCGCCATTTCAACCAGGATGACGAAGAACGTCAGGCGATTTCGACCGGAGAACGGGAGCCCGTTCATGCGCCCACTAGGATGCGACGACCGGAACGTCCACGGTCTGGACCTGGTCGGATTTACGGATCGTTCGCAAATTCACCTTCTGGATGCTGATCGCGTCGACGGGGCACGCTTCCACGCAGGCGTTGCAGCGGATGCAATCGGCCTGGTTGATCCAGATCAACTTCGTCGTTTCCGTGTTCTTGGCGCGGGCAAACCCCACGATGCGGTCCTGCCCGTCGTAGATCAGGTTGCTCACCTTGACGATGCAGTCCGGCCGCGGCTTCGCCTTGATGCACCAGTCGCAATAAATGCATTTGTCCGGATCGATCTCGTATTTGTAGTGGCAGAGATAGCAGCGCTGCGTTTCATCGACGGCCAAGCCGGGCGTAAATCCTTTTTCCACTTCCGAGACCAGCGTGCGTTTCTCCAGGGAAAGCATCGGCATGGGCTGGCGATCAACGTAGTCCATTTCACGGATGCGGCCCGACTGGGACACGTCCTCGATGACGGCCACGTCCTTCAGTCGTTCTTCGCCGGTCAGGAACTTATCTACCTGCCGCGCGCACAACTTGGCGTGGGCGATGGCCTGAATCAGCGTGGACGCGCCGGTCGCGAAATCGCCGGCCACAAAAATTTTCGAAAGCGCCGTTTTTTGCGCCTTGCCGCTCTTCAGCCACTCGTCCGTGTCCACCAGGTCTTTCTTGAGCTGCTGGTCGATCCAGTCCGTGGCCGGGAACTGCCCGGTGGCCAGGAGAACCGTCGTGGCCTCGACCTCAAATTCCGAACCCGGGATCTCCTCTGGTTTGCGCCGGCCCGAGGCGTCGGGGTCGCCCAACTGCGTGCGGACAAACCGCATCGCCTTGACGTGTCCCTGTCCGTCGTCGACGAACATTTTCGGGCTGACCATGAAATGCATCGGGATGCCTTCGTGGTTCAATTCCTCGAGTTCGCCGGGCGTGATCAACATTTCCGCCTGCGAGCGGCGGTACAGCACCTTGACCGACTCGCCGTTGATGCGCATGACCGAGGGCTCGCCCTGCTCCGTCGTTTCGAGTTCCAGCTCGACCGTGTGCGCGCCGAGGCGGCCCGCCGTGCGCGCGCAGTCCATGGCCGTGAATCCGCCGCCGATGACGAGAATATCCTCGCCGACGTGCGCGTTTCGTTCTTCGTTGGCCTGCAGGAGAAACTCGAGGCCGTGCCGGATGCCTTTCAACTGGCTGCCGGGCAGGTTCAGCAGGTTCGGGCGCAACGTACCGGCGGCCATCACCACGGCATCGTTTTCCTCGACCAATTTCGAAAAGGACAGGTCGCGGCCGACGTCCGTGTCGCACACGATTTTTACGCCCTGCCGGCGGACCTGCTCGATTTCCTTGTCGATCACGTCGCGGGGCAGGCGGAATTCCGGGATGCCCTGGTTCATCATGCCGCCGGGCTTGTTGTGTTTTTCGTAGACGGTGACCGCATGGCCGAGCAGCGCGAGGTTGCGCGCGGCAGCCAGCCCGGCCACGCCGGAACCGACCACGGCCACTTTTTTACCGGACGGCGGAAACCAGTTTTCCAGCACCACGATGTCCTGCGTTTTAAAGTCGGACGCGGAGCGCTTGGAAAAGCAGATCGCGACCGGGTCGCCCAGGTTATCCCACCCGTGGCGGCACTCGTTCTCGCAGGGGCGCGAGCACACGCGGCCGAGCACGGCCGGGAAAACGTTGTCGTGCAGGTTGATCTTGTAGGCACGGTCGTAATCGCCCTGGTAAATCGCGTTGAGATATTCCGGGATATCCGTTCCCGCCGGGCAGGCCTTCTGGCAGGGAATATTTTTTTCGAGCCAGTAGAAATCCTTCGGGTGCGTGCCGATACCCTTCAGCTTCGACACCGCGTTGCTGGGATACGGCGCGTCGACGTTCAGCGGGCGCACGTCAGCCGGGCCGCCCAGCCCCTGCGGCGCCTTCACCCACGCGCGCTTGTCGTCGCCGTTTTTTCCCGACGCGGCATGTTCCACTTTTTGCCGGACTTCCTGGTATTCGTTGCGCGGCTCCTGCGCGATCGCGCGATCGATCCACGGCAGCGCGTCCTTCGGCTTGCCGATGTAATACAGCGCATAGCCCATCATGAACTGCGTGGCCGGCGACGAATCCTCCGTGACGAATTTCGAAAACGTTTCCACCGCTTCGCCGTAACGTTCCTTGCGGAAGGCGGAAATGGCGCGGATGGCCAGCACGCGCGGGTCCTCGCACCCCAGCTCCATGGCCCGCTCGGCGAAAAAATGCGCGGAAAAAACATCGCCGCGGGTGTCGCTGCGCTGGAAATACGCGCGCGCGAGCAGCGCGTACACGCGCGCGTCGTTCGGCGGCTCGTTGTAGCGCAACAGCCCGATCGCGTCGTCGTTCTTGCGAACGCCGACCATCAGCTCGGCTTCTTCGAGCAATCTGTCGAGTGTTACGTCCATGTGTGTTTCGTTATTTGTCATTCGTTATTCGTTATTCGACCGATTAACGAATAACGATTAACGAGTAACGACCAACGACCAACGCGACACTCACCACGGCGACGTTTCATGCAGCACCTGGTTGAACACCGGGAGCAGCTTGGAATCGCGCACGTTGATCGGTTCCGTGTCCAGCACGGGGACGCCCAGCATCTCCGCGTAGCGCCGGGCGCCGACGCGGCGCGCGTATTCGCCAAACGTTTCCGCTTCGCCCGTGCGGTTGGCCAGGTAGAGCTCGAGAATCCGGCGCACGGTGGGGACCAGCGCGGACGTGGAAACGTCGCACACCGGCTGCCCGATGTGGCCGGGGCCGTCGAGGCCGCCGCCGATGCAGATCGTAAAACCTTCCTCGCTGCCCGTCGGCATTTCCTTTCGCATCCCGCGCAGGCCGATATCCGCGATCCAGTGCTGGGCGCAGGAGTTGGGGCAGCCGTTCATGTGGATGCGCAAATGGCCGACTTTTTTGGAAAGTTCCGGGTCGGGCGCCAGCTCTTCCTGCAACCGGCGGTACGCGTTGGGCGTGTCCGATACGGCGAGGTTGCACTGCGTGGTGCCCACGCAGGCCACCATGTCGGGCAGCCGTTCGAATCCTTCGGTGACGAAGCCGGCGGCGTGGATTTCCGCCAAAAGTTCGTTCACCTTTTCGTTCGGCACAAAACGAACCTGGATATTCTGCCGCGCGGTGAGCTGGATGGAGCCGTTCCCGAACCGGCGCGACCACTCGGCGAATTTACGCGCGCCCTTCGCTCCCAATTCCCCGCGCGGGATGATTGCGCGGACCGTGCTGGTGCCCTTCTGGCGCTGCTCGATGACGGCTTGGCCGTCCACAAAAGGCTTTCCGACCGCGGCCGGGCCCTTGGCGACTTCGATACGCTCGAGGCCCTTGACGTCGCGTTCCTTGAGGATTTCAAAAATTTTCTGGCCGAACGTTTCCGCGCCCATTTCATCCACGACAACTTTCAAACGTGCCAACGCGCGCACGCGGCGGTTGCCGTTGCGGCGATACACTTCCGTGGCGGCGCGCGTCACCGGCAGGACGAGTTCCTCGGGCACCCAGTCGAAAATCAATTTCGCCATGTACGGACGCGCGCCCAGGCCGCCGCCCGCATAATAGGTCCAGCCGATTTCTTCGCGGCCGTCCGCGCCCGCGCGTTTGGTCGGGTGCCAGGACTGGCAGTTCATCAACGTCTGGCCGCAGGCGCGGCCGCAGCCGTTGATGCTCATCTTGTGTTTGCGCGGAAGGTTGCGCTGCTCGTCGCGGATTTCCGGGTCCTCGGCGATGGTCATCATCATCTCGCGCACGTCGCGCACCTCATGCGGGCAGACGCCCTGCAGCGGGCAGGTCACGATGTTGCGCGAAACGTCGCCGCACGCGTTCTTGGAATCGAACCCGACGCTCTCCATGCCCTCCAGCACCTTGTGAATGTCCTCGCGGCGCAACCAGTGAAACTGGACGGTCATCCGCGTCGTGATATCGATGGTGCTCTGTCCGTAGACCTCGGCCATCTCGCCGATCTTGTCGAGCTGGTCGGCGGTAACCAGCCCGCCCGGGATGCGAAGCCGCATCATGAAAAAGCCCTTTTGGAGCTGGTGGTAGATGCCGGTCCATTTGAACATGCCGATCTCGTTCGTGGTGAGGTCCTCGAACGGGCGCGCGGCAATATCGTTCTTGAAATCGAAATCGGGATCGATGGTGAGCTTATCCCGCTCGAACGGCGTCATTTCTGGCTTGGCAGGCATGGTCTAAACTAATCCCTATCAAATCTATTGACTTTATAGAGTTTGTCAACTACTTTGCTGGCATTCTTTTACAGGCATCCGTGATCTCGAACAAGTGCATATATGCCCTGAAGGCGATGCTGGAACTGGCGATCCGTGAAGGAAACCGGCCCGTGACCATCGGCGACATCGCCGGCGCGCGCGATATCCCGGAACGATTCCTGGAAGCGATCATGCGACAGCTCAAGCAGGCGGAACTGGCGGACTCCGTGCGCGGCAAGGAAGGCGGCTACCGGCTCGGTATGCCGGCCGGCCGGATCAACGTCGGCCAGGTCATCAAACTTTTCGAAGGCCCGCTCTTCGCCGCGTCGGGCACGTCGCGCAACCCCGATGTCCTGCAGAACGTCTGGCGGGATGCCGAGGCCGCGCTGGCCGACGTGTTGGACAAAACCACGTTCGCGGAATTGGCGGAACGGGAAAAAAATCAACAGATGGCCGGAGCCACCAGTTATTCGATCTAGCGGATACCCATGAACCCGGTTCTCAACAATCAGTGGGAAAACATCGATCTCACCAAGCCCGAGGCCGTCCTCGCGCACGCGCTGGAAATTTATCATCCCCACATTGCGCTGGCTTCGAGCTTCAGCCTGGAAGACGCGATCCTGATCCAGATGCTGGCGAAGATCCGCAAGGACGCCCGCGTGTTCGCCCTGGATACGGGCCGGCTTGACCCGGAGACGTATGAATGCGCGGAACGCATCCTGATGAAATACGGCATCAAGATTGAATGGTATTTCCCCAAGCACGAGGCCGTGGAAAATTTGGAACGGACCAAGGGACTGTTTTCGTTCCGCGACAGCGTGGAAAACCGCAAGGAGTGCTGCCACATCCGCAAGGTCGAGCCGCTCGGCCGCGCGCTGAACGGCCTGAAGGCGTGGATCACCGGGCTGCGCCGCGAACAAAGCGTGACGCGCACCGCCCTCGACGTCGTCGAAATCGACGAGGCCCACGGCGGCATCGTAAAGATCAACCCGCTGGCCGCGTGGTCGCTGCAGGATTGCTGGGACTACGCAAAGCAGAACAAAGTCCCGTGGAACAAATTATATGACCGCGGCTACGCGTCCATCGGCTGCGCGCCCTGCACGCGCGCCATCAAGCCGGGCGAAGACCAGCGCGCCGGCCGCTGGTGGTGGGAAAATCCTGAGAACAAGGAATGCGGATTACATTTACCCGAAACAACCCACGGATAACACGGATGCGACGAGTCCAATCAAAATCCGTGCAGATCCGTGTCCATCCGTGGGCCTAAAAACATGCAAACCTACAGCCTCACCCATCTCCAAGTGCTCGAATCGGAATCGATCCACATCCTCCGGGAAGTGGCGGCGGAATTCGAACGGCCCGTGCTGCTGTTTTCCGGCGGCAAGGATTCGATCTGCATGCTGCGGCTGGCGGAAAAAGCGTTCCGCCCGGGGAAGTTCCCCTTCCCGCTCATGCACATCGACACCGGCCACAATTTCCCGGAGCTGATCGATTTCCGCGACCGGCGCGCCCACGAGCTGGGCGAAAAGTTGATCGTGCGCACGGTCGAGGACGCCATCGCCAAGGGCATCGCGCGCGAAGTCCCGGGCGAATCGAGCCGCAACCGCCTGCAGATTCCCACGCTGCTGGCCGCCATCGAGGAATTCAAGTTCACGTGCGCCATCGGCGGCGCGCGGCGCGACGAGGAAAAAGCGCGCGCCAAGGAACGCGTATTTTCCTTCCGCGACGCGTTCGGCCAGTGGGACCCCAAGAACCAGCGGCCCGAGCTGTGGAATCTCTACAATGCGCGCATCAACCCGGGCGAACACATGCGCGTTTTTCCGTTGAGCAACTGGACGGAGCTGGACGTCTGGCAGTACATCGACCAGGAAAAACTCGATATCCCGTCCATTTATTTCAGCCATTCGCGCGAAGTCGTGCGACGGGACGGCCAGTGGCTCCCGGTCAGCCCGCTCATCAAACTGAAAAAAACCGACGTGCCGAAAGTCCTGAACGTCCGCGTGCGCACGATCGGTGACATCTCCTGCACGGGCGCGGTGGAATCGCCCGCCTCCACCGTGGCTGACATCATCACCGAAATCGCCGCCGCGAAAGTCACCGAACGCGGCAGCCGCGCCGACGACAAGCGGTCGGACACGTCCATGGAAGATCGAAAACGCGAGGGCTATTTCTAAAAACCATTCCGCATTTCCGCAGGGAACGAATACGAAAACGTTATGTTCACTCATTACCTAAACGACAAATCCGAGCTTCTGCGTTTTTCCACCTCCGGCAGCGTCGACGACGGCAAGAGCACGCTCATCGGCCGCCTGCTCTACGACACGAAGTTGATTTTCGAGGACACGCTGGAAAACCTGCAGCGGTCCGCGGACATCACCGGCGAAGGCACGATCAACCTCGCCAACCTGACCGACGGTCTGCGAGCCGAACGCGAACAGGGCATCACCATCGACGTGGCGTACCGCTATTTCGCCACGCCGCGCCGGAAATTCATCGTGGCCGACACGCCCGGCCACGCCCAATACACGCGCAACATGGTGACCGGCGCATCGACGGCCAATTTGTCCATCATCCTGATCGACGCCCGCCAGGGCGTGATCCAGCAGACGCGGCGCCACGCGTACATCGCCTCGCTCCTGCGCATCCCGCACCTGGCCGTCTGCGTGAACAAGATGGACCTGGTCGAATGGTCCGAAGATGTTTTCAACAAGATCCGCGCGGACTTCTCCGCGTTTTCCGCCGACCTCGGGTTCAAGGACATCGAATTCATCCCCGTCAGCGCGCTGCTGGGCGACAATATCGTCGACGCGTCGACCAACATGCCGTGGCACCTCGGCCCGCCGCTGCTTCGCCATCTCGAGGAAGTCTATATTGCCAGCGACCGCGATCTCACCGACGCGCGGTTCCCGGTCCAATACGTGGTCCGCCCCCACTCCGAGCAGTACCACGATTTCCGCGGGTTCGCGGGCCAGATCGCGGGCGGCGTTTTCAAGGTTGGCGACCCCATCCTCGTGCTGCCCTCCGGGCGCCGCTCAAAAATCACACAGATCCACACGTACGACGGGCCCGTGTCCTCCGCCTACGCGCCGATGTCGGTAAGCCTGCTGCTGGCCGACGACCTGGACATCAGCCGCGGCGACATGATCGTGAAAGCGGACAACCTGCCGTACATGAGCCAGGACATCCACGCGATGGTTTGCTGGATGAGCGACCAGCCCATGCAGCTGGGCGTGCGTTACACCATCAAGCACACGACGCACAACACGCGGTGCCTCGTAAAAACCCTCCACCACAAAATCAACATCGATACCCTCGAGCCGCAGGCGGGCGTCCAAACGCTGGGGCTCAACGACATCGGCCAGATCACGCTCAAGACGATGGCGCCCCTCTCGTACGATCCCTACGAACGCAACCGCAACACCGGCGGCTTCATCCTGGTCGACGAGGCGTTCAACACAACCGTCGCCGCGGGGATGATCCTGGAACCGCCCAAACCGGCGCCGATTCCGGAGTTCGAAGGATTTACCATTTGAGATGTGAGATCAGAGATATGAGATTTGAGAAAAATATTAGCGATTTCCTCTTTCACATCTCACATCTCACATCTCACATCTCTCTTCATGCGTCTTAAATCTTTCCCCATGTCCGTGGTCACGACCGGCCGCAAGCTGCTGATCATCGGCGGTGGTCCCGAAGCCGAACTGCGGCTGCGCCACGCGGTACAATTCAACTGGGCGACCGTTTCGTTTGTCGCGCCCCACGTGCCGCAGAATCTGCGCGACATTGGGGCCGGCGACGCGCGCTTCACCTATCACGAGCGGGACGTCGCGGAAGACGACATCAAAGCCGTCGACCTTGTGTTGGAAGACAGCGCCGACCCGGTTTTGGCAAAAAAAATAGCGGGGTGGTGCGAGAAGCACGGCGCACTGCTCAACGCCACGGACAAACCGGAGCTCTGCGACCTTTTCTACACGTCCTTTCTCGTTCGGGAACCCTTGACCGTCGCCATCAGCAGCGGCGGCGACGCCCCGCGCTCTCGGCCGTGCTCCGGCGCTGGCTGGAACAAAAAATCGGGCCGGGCTGGTCGACGGCGGCCCGGCTGCTCTCGGAAACTCGCCAACGCGTGCCGAGTGGACAGGCCCGCATGGATTTGCTAAAAAATCTGGCTAGGAATGCGAAGTTTCAAGGTATGATCGAAACGGACGACGCGTCCGGAATGCAGGAATTAATTGAAGATGCCCTTCGTAGGATGTGAATTTGAAATACCCAGCGCGATGGACCGCGCCGTGGCCGTGGAAGAGTTGAAGAAGCTCGCCCACCCGCCCCTGCTCGTCCTCGACACGTGCCAGCGGCTGGAAATTTTCGGGTTGGACGTGCCTGCCATCGCCCAGCCGGCGGGCAGCCATTGGCGCGACGCGGAGGCGTTTGAGCGCCTGGCGCGGATCGCGGCCGGATTGGAAAGCCGCGTGCTCGGCGAATTGGAAGTGCTGGGCCAGGTCCGCACCGCCTACAAGGAATTCATCAAGGCCGGCGGCGCCGATAATTCCCGGTTGGACCGCATATTCCAGGACGCACTGTCGCTGGCCCGCGACGCGCGCCGGCAGAGCGGAATCGACAAAAACCTGATTTCCCTGGGCGCCCTTTCCGCGCGCGAACTCATGGCACGCGTTCCAGCCACCGCGCCGGTGGCCGTCGTCGGCTCGGGCTCGATCGCGGGCAGCGTCGCGCGCTACCTGAAAAAACGCGGCAATTTTCCCGTGCGCGTCACGAGCCGCTGCCCGGAGAACGCCATGACCCTGGCCATGGAAGTGGGCGGATTTGGCGGCGGCCTCGACAACCTGGCGCCGATGCTGGACGGCGTCGCCGGAATCGTCACGGCCACCGCGGCGCCTCATCCCATCCTCTACGCGCATCACCTGCAGGCCGCGAAACGTCCGCTCGTCATCGTGGACCTGGGCGTGCCTCCCGATTGCAGCGCGGACGTGTCCACGCTGGAAGACGTCACTTATCTCAAACTCGAAGAGATCGAAGCGAAGGCCCAGTTTAATTCCGACGAACGCCGCCAGCGGGCCGACGTCGCCGCTCGCATCATTAAAGATGGAGCCATCGCGTGGTCGAAAAAACGCTGAAGGTCGCCTCACGGGCCAGCCGACTGGCCCAGGCCCAAACCCGCGAAGCGTTGCAGGCGCTGGACGCTGCCTACCCCGGCGCGTTTTCGTTCAAAATCATCAGCGCGACGACGCCCGGCGATCGCGACCTTGAAACACCGCTCACCGATGCCGCGATACCGGACGATTTTTTTACCCGCGATCTCGACGTCCTCCTTCGTAAAGGCAAAGCGGACCTGGCCGTCCACTCCGCCAAGGATCTGCCGAAAGACATTCCCGCCGGCCTCGTCGTCGCGGCCGTCCTGCCCGCGCTGGATATCCGGGACGCGCTCGTTTTACGAAAGGGATTTCGAACGACGGACAAGATACGCGTGATCGGGACCAGCAGCCCGCGACGCGAGAACGAAATCCGAAAACTTTTTCCGGGCGCCGAGGCCCGCCCCGTCCGGGGCGCGATCGATCAACGGCTCAAAGCTCTCGACGATGGGAAATACGACGCCATCATCGTCGCCGCCTGCGCGTTGACCCGTCTCGGCCTCGCCAGCCGCATTCACCACCACCTTTCCTACGATCCCGCCCCCCAGCAGGGCCGGCTCGCCGTCACCTGCCGGTCGGACAACCAGAAACTTATCGACCTGTTGAGGCCGCTGGATGTCCGCCGCAAAGCCGGCTTGGTGGCCATCGTGGGATGCCCGGCCGAAGCGCGGCTCCTTTCCGGTCGCGCCCTTCAATATTTGAAACAGGCCGATATTATTTTTCATGACCGCCTGGTACCCGATGACGTGCTCCTCGCCATCCGGGAAAAAGCCCACGCCGTCGGCAAGGCCGGCGGACATGCGTCGACCACCCAATCGGACATACACCGCCAGATGTTGCACGCCGCCGAACAGGGCCGGCTCGTGGTGCGCTTGCACGGCGGCGACCCGGGCATCTACGGCCACTTGGGCGAAGAGCTGGAATTTCTTAACGCGTGGAACATTCGGTGTGACGTCGTTCCCGCAGTGACGGCCATGCAAGTGGCCGCAGCCGTAGCGCGGGCCCCGCTGACGCATCGCGGCGAGGGCCATCGCGTCACGCTGGTCACCGCGCGCCCCTCGCCCGGCGTGGAAATCGAAAACCTGCCCGGCCCGGACTTGGGGAACCTCGCCATCTACATGGGCGTCAGCGAGAGGAAATCGGTCGACGCAAAATTGCGCGCCGCCGGCTGGACGTCCGACACGCCCGTCATTATCGGCGAACGCCTCGGCTATCGCGACGAACGCATCCGTCCCGCAACGCTGGGAACATGGCAAAAACTCGACGTTGAATCGCCCGCGGTTTTTCTCGTCGGTCCGAAATCCTACTTCACCGGCGACGCGACCCTATTTGTGGGAACGGACCCTGAACATTTTCTGAAACACGGCCCGCTGATCCATTTCCCGCTAATCAAACTTGTTTCGCGCCCGCTGAAAGATCGTGTGCAGCTCTTGAAGCAGCACCTCGCGGACGTGCGCGGCATTTTATTTCCCTCGCGTTTCGCCGTGCACAGCCTGGCCGAGGCCCTGCTGGATTGGAAAGACGTGCGCGCGCTGGCCGGGAAGACTTTGCTGGCCGTCGGGCCGGCCACCGAGGAGGAATTGAAAAAGTACGGGCTGCGGGCCGAGGGCGCGGCGGACAATCTTGGCGGCGTCCACGCGCTCGCGAAAAAACTGAACGCTGATTTTTCGGGCCGCTACCTTTACCCATGTTCGGATGCCTCGCCGCAGCGCGACCGGATGGCCACGTTGAAAAAACACGGCATCGACCTGGTGCCCGCCGTTTTTTACAGCAACCGCGAGATGCCGTACGCGGCGTTGCCGCGCCTTCCCTTCTCGCGCGTCTTGTTCACCAGCACGACCACCGTGAAGGCGTATTTCAAACGCTATCCAAAGGAACGCAAAGCGGACCGGACCTGGCTGGCCGTGGGCCCGTCCACGTGGAAAGCGCTCCAGGATTTGAAATTGGCGGCCGACACGATTGCGGATTGAGCCGGGTCAACGGGCGACGGCGACGACGACGACGCGGCCCACGGATGTAAATATCAGTTTGCACTCGATTTTTGTTTCCGGCAGGCCGGTCAGTTTCGAAAGCGCGCGGCGGTAGAGTTTCATCTGCGGCTCATACGACGTCACCGCATGCGCCAGCTCGTGGTCGTCCCGGATCTCGTTCGTCTTGAAATCGTAAATCGTCGCGCGATTTTTTTCGATGACCACACGGTCAAACGTGCCCGTGACCCACTCCTCGCCCAACACGACTTCAAACGGTTTCTCCTGCCAGATCTTCGCATCGCCCGTCGCCTTGGCGAGGCTGGCGCGGACATCGGCCGCCGCAAACGCCGCCTGGAAATGCTTCGACACGTCCGGGTCCGCGGCCTTGTTGGCATCCGGGCGGGCCAACCAAACCTTGATGATCTTCTCGTCGTCAGCGTCGTCGATCCACTCGACCTGTTCGAACAGGCTGTGCACGCCCAGCCCCAGCGTGAGGCTCTTGCGCGTGGCCTGCGCGAAAAGCTGGTCCCCGCCACGCGGGAGTTCGGCCCGGCGGGACGGCGTCACGCGGCGCAGGCGCCGCTGTATCGCGGAGGGACGACGGAAGGACGACAACTTCGTTTTCGCCGCCGGCAGGACCGGCCGGGCCTCGTACCAATCGCGTTTTCCTTTTTCATAGAGCAGCGTGAATTCGTCGCCGCACCAATCGGCGCGCGTGCCGGACACCGGGTTCTTGTCGCCGGTGAGCTGTAATTTGACGAGCGCCGCGGAGGTCAAAGCCTTCGATGTTCTTCCGCCGTAGCTCGTGATGACGTACAGGCCCTGCCGCGCTCGCGTGAGCGCGACGTACAGCGTGCACAATTCCTCGAACGCGTCCTCCGCGTCCCGTTTTTTCAACGCCTCGCCGAGCGTTTCGTCGTTGGTCGCCACCAGGCGGCGCGGCATGCGAAGGGCCCACGTCGGGTCGCCCATCAATTGATCGCGCGACAATACAAAATCGACCGCGCCGCCGCCGGTCGGCCCGCCGCTTTGAAGATCGGGCACGATCACGGCATCAAATCCCAAGCCCTTGGCCTGGTGCACGGTCATCACGCGCACTCCGGATTCCGGGGCCAGGTCGCGGATTTGGTGGGCGTCCAGGAAATTCAGGAACGCATCGCAGGACCGGTCGGGGCCCTTATCGAATTCCCGCGCGGCACCCAGCAAGTCCTCCAGGCGCTGTAGCCCGAAAACGTCCAACGTTACGGCTTGTTGAAGGAGACCGCCCCAGTGCTGGAAAAAGGACGCGAATCCGTCCGCCTGGATTTCTGAAAGGCAGGCAAGCGGCAAATGGTCCGGGTCACCGACGGCGCCCGCCAGCGGGCTCATCTGCAAGTGCCGCCACGCCATCGTGTCGCCCGGGTGGGCGGCGAACTGCACCAGCGAACGAAGCACGAGAACCACCGGGCTGTCCAAAATCGAAACGTTGCCTTCGTGCACGATGCGTTCGCCGGGGCAGGCCGCGCGCAAATGATTTACAATCGCCGCGCCGTTTTCGTTTTTACGGACCAGCACGGCCATCGACCACTGACGCCGCGTCGGCTGAACTTCATTTACAATACGGGCCGCCAATTCGAACCGGTCCGCCTCCTCGGGCTTGCGCGCACCGCCCGCGCAATCGGGCTCCAGCAAAACCGCGTACCCCGTTTTGGGCACGTGCTCTTTTGAGATGGAATGTTTCGTCCAAACTTTTTTCCACGCCGCGACCGCGCCGTCCGGCACTTCCCCCGGCAGGGTATCGAACACGTCGTTGATCAAATCGATCACGGGCTGGGCCGAGCGGAAGGACCGGGCCAACGGCTCGGTCTTGATCCGGTCGCCGTAATGATCCAGGAGACGACCGAACAACGTGGAATTTCCGCCCCGCCAGCCGTAAATGGCCTGCTTGACGTCGCCGACGTAGAAAAAGGTTCGGGCCCCGCTGGCGTCCTGCAGGATTTCATCGATGAGGTTCCGGAGGGCCTCCCACTGCAGGTCGCTGGTATCCTGGAATTCATCCAGCAGCCAGTGGTCCAACTGCGCATCGACGCGATAGTCGAGATACAACCGGCCGGCCTCGCCGTCCTTGCGGCTCAAGTGGGCGTTGGTGAGAAGGTATTGCACGTCGTCAAACGTGAGCCGCCCGGATCGGCGCATCGCGCCGGCATAGAGAATCTCGAACGGCGAAAGGAGTCGAAAAACGCCGCGCGTCCGTTCCAGCGCGTGGCCAATCTCACAACAAATGACGCGGGTCACGAGACCGAGCGCCGCGCGACAGGCGTCCCGGTCCAACGAGCACTCCTTGCGCTCGACGTTGATGGACGCGTGGCCGTTGGCGAGATCGGGCAGCGCCTCGGTCAGTTTCTCCATCATGTACTCAATTTCGCGCGACCAGTGTGAAGCGGGCGCGTAAGCGCGCGCGGCCGTCGTGAACGCGGACCAGCGCTCGCGCACCCGGTCCGGCCAGCCTTGCGCGGTGACGTATTCGTCCAACGCGTCCGCCAATTTTTCCACATTGGGTTTGGCCCGCAGCCACGCGCAATCTTTCGGCCAGATCAACGGTTCGCCGCCCCAGCCCTTTTCATCCGGCAACAGGCGATAGTGCCGTTGATAAAATTCGATGAAGCGGTCCAGGTTGCGGAACAACCCCTTTTCCTCCTGCCCGAACGTGGCCTGCTTGAACGCTTCGAGAAATTCTTTTTGGTCCGAGCGATGCCCCGCGCTGCGCCCGAGCAAGTGCGATAACGCATCGCGGCGAAGCAGCCGCGCGGCCGGCCCCTCCCCGTCCATCACTTCGAAATCGGGCGGCACGCCCAACTCGAGCGGGAACATGCGGACCATGCCCACGGTGAAGCTATCCAGCGTGCCGATGTGCAGGCGGGACATGCGG
>JADMIO010823489.1_pt1 | contig 22785 bp, 10 predicted proteins | sample 8958161 | NCBI WGS metagenome assembly JADMIO01 (sample SAMN16585339, study PRJNA669376) | soil metagenome | isolation source: Crop rotation soil | place: USA: Cullars Rotation, Alabama | collected 2011 | reverse complement strand
CTTTCCGTTTTCTCATCCCGTATCGTAATTTCGGACTCACTCGCCTAGCCTTTCACTTGACCGGGCGCAGTCAATACACAGTGCCGCATATGGAAGAGCGTCCAGTCGGTCGGTGGCGATTGCTTCGCCACAATTGACGCATTGCCCGAACGTCTTGGTGCGAATGCGCTCTAAGGCATCATGCACCTGCTGAAGTAGTTGCGTTTGACTTTCCCCCACGGCAATCGACGCGTCCAACAATTCGGCATTGTTGTCCGCGGGATGCGTGGGTACCGACGAATCGACGCCAACAGGATTGGCTTCCTCGGCGATCGTCTCGACCTGATGTTGCAGCTCCATGTGGAGTCGCTCTCCTAGCTCCCGAAGGCGGTGCTCATAATTCTGGTCGTCGTTCTTTTTCATTGGACTGCAACTTTCGTATGCGGATCGCACGTGCGGACGCCTCTAGCGCCCCACACCAAAGATCCAGAGCAGTAGCAAAAGCGTGAACGGCACGCCCAGCAGCCACGCAATGATGAATCCAAATGCGCTTCTCATAAGTTTCTCCAATTACTGAGCCGCCCGACTCGGAAGCCGGTGGCGAGGACTAAATGTCATCGGTTCGCCGGAGGCCATCCAACCGCCGATGACGCTTCCCATAAAACCCAAGAGCAAGGCGGTGACGGTTCCCAGCGCACTATTGCGTGCCGCTCGGGCCGCTTCGTCCTTCGTAAGGATTCCCGGAGTACCTGTGACGTCGGCGGCGGATCGGGCAACGTCGGCGCGGGCGGCCATTCCAGGCGCGCTTGCCACACCGGAGTACCACGCGCCGTGATAGCCGGCGGCTCCGAAGGTGACCATCAAGACGACCAGCGGCAAGGCCACGAGCCACACGATAGCGCCATGCAGCATGGCGGGTTCAGAATGCAGGATGCCTGCCACTTTGCCCGCGGCCCATCCCCCAATCACAAACGAAAAAAAGGCTGTGGCCACTGCGAAGGCGAGAGCGCCGAATTTGATTGTCTTGAGATCTACAATGCCATGTTCCGGCAGCAGGACTTGCGCGCCAATCGCACCACCGACTAGACCGAAGATCACGATAGCGGCCAAGGCCGCCAAAGCGCCGACCCAAATAGCGGTCCAATTGACTGGCCAATGGGCCCAAACCTGATGGCGAACCTCAGTGCTGGTTTCAAAGTCGCCGTGAGGAATACGTGATTCCTTTGCTAAAACCATGTTATGTTCCTCCTGGCAAAGTCTCGAAGGGATTGTTTGCAGACAGACCGTTATAAAGGCCCCTAACCGGCACCTCTCGTCGACGGACGGGTGAACGCAGTGAAGACAGCTAAAGCAAAGAGTGTGCCAATACTGGCCAGACTGCGGCGCCGGCAGTCAGCGGTCATTACTTTGTAGCGAGAACACCTACATGTAAGTTGAAATCAGGTTTGGTCCGCCTGAAGTTCGGGTATTCAAAGCGGAATCTTGGATTCTTGATCGAATTGAGCAAGGCCTTCCAACATCGGTCGATGTCGAGTCCTATTGGACCGGTTGTGACCAGTCGAAGCCTGGCGTTAGCATCGTTCGAGAACCCTTGTCACCCGGTCAACGCTAAAAGTGGCCAAGGAAATCCATGCGGCGCAGATATTGCATTTGTTCGCGTTGTCGCGAGTTTGCGGTTGAGCCAACTGTGAGGGTTACGGAGATGAAAACAAATAGTCGCCCGCTGGCAGTAATCACTGGGGCATCCACCGGCATCGGATATGAACTGGCGAAGTACGCTGCCCGACAAGGATATGACTTGGTTGTGGCAGCGGACGAGCCAAAGATCAGAAAGGCGGCGGAGGACTTCCGCGCCGAAGGTGCTGACGCTGAGCCTCTTGAGGCAGATCTTGCGACTTTCGAAGGCGTAGATCGCCTCTATGAGACACTTCATGGCCGTTCGGTGGATGCACTACTGGCCAACGCGGGCCGTGGACTGGGAAAGGGTTTTCTTGACCAAGACTTCAAAGAAGTTCGACGGGTGATCGATACCAACGTGACAGGCACTCTGTATCTGATCCAAAAGATCGCCCGCGATATGCGAGACGCGGGGAAAGGTCGGATCCTGATTACTGGCTCAATTGCAGGCTTCATGCCAGGTACATTTCATGCCGTGTACAACGGCACCAAGGCATTCATCGATTCCTTCTCGTTCGCGCTTCGCGAGGAACTGCGCGACACGGGGGTCACCGTAACTTGCTTAATGCCGGGGGGCACAGATACCGACTTCTTTCGCCGGGCAGATTTGCTCGACACGAAGCTCGGCCAAAGCGAGAAAGACAATCCGGCCGATGTCGCCAAGGCCGGTTTCGATGCAATGCTCGAAGGCGAAGGTGATATAGTGACCGGCTGGAAAAATAAACTTCAGTCCGCCTTGGCAAATATCACTCCCGCCGAACGACTGGCAAAAAAGCATCGGCAGATCGCAGAGCCAGGCTCAGCAGATGGATAACTCGTCCCAATTACAGCGTATCGTATACCGGACTGCTACGGCACCAGCAGATGCGCATTTACCGATTGATTGTCCCCTAATGCGCGTCCGAGCAGTTTGATCGGGAATGACTCTCCATGCCGGCTCGATCTGAGACGGCACGCACAGCACGATTTCGCGAATCAGAAATCGCACGGTTTCTTGGACGAATTGATCGGGGCTTAGAACTCTACGACGCGCTAGCAGAGGAAGGATCACTTGCTCAGGAAGTCACTGAGTTGAGGAACAGAGAGGCTGCGCTCGCGCGCAAGATTTCCAAGGCAGCAGTTCAGGAGCGACAAAAGAGGGGCTCGCGAAGGTTGCGAGTTTTGCAAGTCGATTGATCCCAGTTTGGATGCCGAGAGACCTAACGATCCCGTCGAACTACTCATCACAGACCTGACTCTTCGAGTAAAGGGGACGTCTAGGGACGACTACCTTTGGGAAATTGGTAGTGGGGCCAATTGGCTAGCCTATCATATCGCGGTCTCGCTGGCTCTTCAGCAATTCTTCCTTGACGAAGCACCTAGTCCGGTGCCGGGATTCCTTGTTTATGACCAGCCGAGTCAGGTCTATTTTCCACGGCGTCTGGCGGCACGCCCCATAGACGATGAGGATGATGATCCGCAATTAGCAGACGAAGATGTTATTGCAGTACGAAAAGTCTTCTCTACACTCGCGGATGTCATTTCAAAATCACGAGGGGATTTGCAAGTTCTGGTATTGGATCATGCCCCACCAGACGTTTGGGACGGCGTAAGCTCAGTGCATCTAGTTGAAGAATGGCGCGACGGAAAAAAACTGGTGCCCGAAAATTGGATACAATAGACAATGATCAACGTCAGCTATCCGATCGCGCTTTGCAAACATGGGCAATCTAATGTGCGGCACTGCAATGGCCGCGCCGGCATCCATGCCGGCGCGGTGCCCTGTCACTTCACGAAAAAAGGGCCTGGATCTCTTCGCGTCAGTGTCCTGCGCTACGTAGTACTTTAGCGTGGTCTCGATGCTTTCGTGGCGCATCAATAATTGAAGCGTCGTGGGCTTCACCCGCGATGCCCAGCGGGTGCCGAAGGAGCGGCGAAGGTCGTGGGCGCTGGCGTACTTCTCGTCCATTCTGTTGACGATGATGCCCGCATGCTTCCCGATCGCGGAGACAACCCGCGACACTCGTTTCGGGGTGATCGGCTTGCCCGTGATGAGCCCATGATCGGAAACACCAGGCCACTCCGGTCCACGCGCGGGGTCTTCAGCAGAAACTCGGCGAAGTCGGGCGTCATCGGTAGCAGCCGGTCTTGTCCACCCTTATCCGCCTCCGCGTAGATGCGCAAGCGGAGCCGACGCCCCGAGAGATCAACCATGATGGGCCTTGCGGTGCCCGTGTCAAGCATCTCCGAGGGGTGAAAAATTCGCCCCCCCAAGACTCTTGTAGTCCTTCGGAAAGTTGTTACGATTTGCGGCGTTCAGTCTTGAATCCAAGCATCATCTGTTTGTTTTTTCGACTGTCCATGCTGTTCTCAAGGGTGGTCCGTGCACGCCATTGCGTCTCGGGATGAGAAGAAGCAAACTCCAGCCAATTTCTGGGCTCGGTTGTTCCTCAGCGCTTCACTGGTGTTGACGACAATTCTTTTCTCTGGGCATCTCTTCCGTGCTGCCTTTCGGGCCGCAATCTGATTGGTTCCTTCTAACTCAGGATTGATCTCATGCATCTGCCCATTCGCAGTTGGAAAAACACGCTTAGTTCCTTGGGTGTGAAGATCGTGGAACGGAAGCCCAAGGGACGAAAGCCGGCCATCCAGCGCAAGCGGACGCTAGGGATCGAGTCTCTGGAACCGCGGCAGATGATGACGGTCGCACCGTCCGGCAGCGAATTTCTGCTCAACACGTACACAACCAACGACCAGAAACAATGGCAAGACAGCGGCCGCGGCATTGCCGCCGTGGCGGACGGTCATTTCGTTGGTGCCTGGACTAGCACTAGCCAAGACGGCGACACTTACGGTATTTATGGCCAACGCTTCGACGGTCAGAACACGAAGCTGGGAAGCGAGTTCCGCGCGAACACCACCACGAATGACGCGCAGAAGCGATCGAGCATTTCGACCGACACGTCCGGAAACTTTGTGATCGTCTGGGAAGGCTCAGGCCAGGACGGCAACTCGACCGGGGTCTTCGGGCAGCGCTACAACGCGACGGGGAGCGCGCAGGGGAGCGAGTTCCAGATCAACGTGACCACCAACAATAGCCAGGAGCTCCCGGAGGTCGCCCATTTTAGTGACGGCGGTTTCGTCGTCTCCTGGAGTGGTAAAGGTTCCGGCGACGTTTCGGGCGTTTTTGTGCGCCGCTTCAACGCCTCGGGTGTGGCCCAGACGAGTGAGATCCTAGTTAACACGCACACGGATAACCAGCAGTCGAACGCGACGATCGCCACGTTTGCCAGCGGCGGATTCGTCGTGGCCTGGGAAAGCGGCGGCTCCCAGGATGGCGACGGCCTCGGGGTGTATGCGCAACGGTTCGATTCGTCCAACAACAAGACGGGGAGCGAATTTTTGGTCAATACGACCACCAACTCCCTCCAGCAGAATGCCTCCGTCGCCTCCGCCTCCGATGGACAATTCGTTATCGTCTGGCAAAGCAATCTCCAAGACGGCAACGGCTTAGGGATCTACGGCCAGAGGTATAACGCCAGCGGCCAGACGGTGGGGAGCGAGTTCCAGATCAATAATTACTCTACCGGCGACCAACAGAATCCGTCCGTCGCCTTCGGACCGGATGGCGGATTCTTGGTGGCCTGGAACGGCAAAGGCTCTGAGGACAACGCCGGAATTTATGCGCGGGAGTATGACAGCAGCGGCCAAGCTTTGGGCAACCAGTTTTTGGTGAACACTACGACCAGCAATTCCCAGGTCGCCCCGACCGTGGCCGGCACTTCCTCGGGCTATGTCATCGATTGGAGCGGTTACGGCATGGCGGATACGCACGGCGATGGTGTCTATGCCCAACGCTTTGAGCGGGTGAATGTGGCGCCGACGACCAGCGGGATCGGCAACATCACGGTCAACGAGGACGCCAGTCCGACGGTAATCAATCTATGGGCCGCGTTCGCCGACGAACACGATGCGGATGCCCAACTTACCTATTCGATCGTGAGCAACTCTAACCCGAGCTTGTTTAGCTCGACTCCGATCAGCGCACCTAACGGCACGCTGACGCTTAACTACACCTCCAACGCCAGCGGCCAGGCGGATATCACAGTGCGAGCCACGGATACGGGCGGACTGATCGTCGAGACTGCATTCCATATTACCGTGGTGGCGGTCAATGACACGCCCACCAGCAGCGGCATTGCCAATGTCACGACCAATGAAGATGTTGATCCGAGTGATGTCAATCTGTTTAACGCTTTCTCGGATGTCGAGAATACCGACAATCAATTGACCTACACAGTCACGGGCAACAGCAACCCGCAGTTGTTTACGGCCGTGACCGTCGTGGCGGCTACCGGAATGCTCGTATTCGATCTGGCGGCCAATAAGAACGGCCAGTCGCATCTCAAGATCCGGGCGACCGACACAGGCGGGCTATTTACTGAGACGGAATTCGATGTAACAGTCAATCCGGTCAATGACAACCCGACCACGAGCGACATTGAGGGCTTGACGGTCAACGAAGACGCTTCGCCGACTGTGATTGATCTCTCGAACGCTTTCTCCGATATCGAGGATACGCCTCAGCAATTGACCTACTCCGTAGTCAGTAATACTAACAGCAGCCTGTTCAGTTCGACGCCCATCAGTCAGCAGAACGGCACACTGATCTTAAACTACGCTCTCAATGCGTATGGCCAGGCGGACATCACAGTCCGAGCGACGGACACCGGCGGTCTGCATAGCGACACGGCGTTCCATGTGACCGTCAATGCCGTCAACGATCAGCCAACCACGAGCGGTTTAACTGCTGTTACGGTTAATGAAGATGCCAACCCATCCGTTGTCGATCTGTACGGCGCCTTTGCCGACGTGGAAAACTCCGATGCGCAACTGACGTATTCCTTGACGGGAAATACCAACACGGCCCTGTTCAGTTCGACTGCGATCGACGGTCAGGCGGGAACTCTGACTCTCGCTTACGTGGCCAACGCATTCGGCGAAGCAGATATTACCGTTCGGGCGACGGACACCGGCGGGCTCTATCGTGAAACGATCTTGCATGTGACGGTCAATGCAGTTAACGATCAACCGCTGACCACGGGCATTGCGAATTTCAGCGTGCCTGATGGGTCGCAGCCCACGGTGCTTGATCTGTTTGGAGCATTTTCTGACGTTGAGGATGCCGACAATCAACTGGCGTACATGCTGCTTGATAACAGCAACCCGACCTTGTTCACGTCCACACCCATCGACGGCCAAGCGGGTACGTTGACGCTGAATTACGCGACAAGCGCCAATGGAATTGCCACGATTACGGTCCGGGCCACCGACAGTGGCGGGCTCTTTCAGCAGTTCGGATTTCAGGTGACCGTTGGCAAGCCAACGACTAGCGGCATTGCCGACGTCACCGTCAATGAGGACGCGGCCCCGACCGCTATCAGCCTCTGGGAGGCGTTTGCCGACAATCTGACGCCTGACAATCAGTTGATCTACAGCCTAACGGCGAATTCCAACGCGGCCCTGTTCAGTTCGACTCCGATCAACTCGCAAACCGGAACGCTTACGCTCAACTATGCGGCTAATGCCAACGGTCAATCCACGTTGACTGTTCGCGCCACGGACGCCGGCGGCCTGTTCGTCGAGACGACGTTCCACGTGACAGTCAATCCGGTCAACGATGCGCCGGTCTTTACCAGCATCGATCCGGGCTCCGTCGATGAAAATGGAAGTCACGAGATCATTGGCACCTTTACGGACGTAGATCTGGACCCAGACGCCTACTTAACAGTCAATTGGGGCAGCAACGGCGGGCACGACGAAGGCAGCTCGAATGCCGAAATCACTCCCGACCCGGTCATCGCAGATAAATATCAATTCGTGGCATCGCATCAGTACTTGGACGACAATCCGACGAACACTCCGTTTGACATCTACAATTTGACGTTTGCGCTGCACGACGGCGCCAACACCGTCACCAGTTTTGAAACGCGGGAGGATACCAGTGTTACGGTGCCTACCAGCGGGCTGGTGCATTGGTGGGCCGGCGATGGCAGCACGGTCGATTCGGCAGGCACGGACCACGCCGATGCCGGCGCCTCGATTACGTTTCCCTTGGGTTATGCACCGCCAGGAAAGGCTCAGTTTCAAGCGTTTAAATTTGACGGAACATCGACCAGCACGATTGACCTGGGTTTCGATTCGAGCGGCGCCACGATTTCCAATGCTTTTAGCATTAGCATGTGGGTCAAGACCAGTGCTACCCAAGAACAGGTCCTGATCGCCAAGCGGCTGCTGGGCAACAACGCGCAGGCTTACTGGGAGTTGCGGATGCTCTCAAACGGACTACTGCGATTTGAGCTGATGAAAGACGGTGGCGGAGTGCCGGATCAATCCATTGGCGCAAGTTCCGGGGCCATCAATGACGATAGTTGGCACCACGTGGTGGCGATCCGTTCAGGAGCCGCGGTGCACATTTTTGTCGATGGCGCGCGCGTTGCTACAAAAACGGCGTCGAGTGCGGCGAGCCTCGCTTCCAATTCAGCCAAACTGATGCTCGGCGGCAGTCCAGATGTGTATCCAGAATCACCGCTGTACGGTTCGGTGCATGTTTTTAACGGACTGATGGATGAAGTGCGAATCTACAACCGAGCCCTGACGTTCAGCACCACGAATTCTAATGACACGACGCAGGAGGTCGGCCGGCTGCGTTTCGGCGTGGCAGGCCAGAAATCGCAAGTCGGCATCCAAGTCCGCAACGTCCAGCCGTTCGACCTGAACCTCGGCCCCGTATGCGTTGACGGGACGGACGTTGAAGTCTCCGGTCAGTTCAGTGATCCGGGCACGCTTGATACGCACACGGTGAAGGTGAACTGGGGGGACAGCACGGCCACGGATAACCAGACCCTTAGTATTGGAACGGCGACGACATTTGAAGCCAGCCACTCCTATGCTGACGTGGCCAACCAGCATGTTGTCCGGCTTATCAGTGTCAACGATGACGACAACACAACCTCTCCTTTAGTCGGCTGGTGGGCAGGCGATTTTAGCACAAGCCAATTGGTCGATCTAACGGCCAGCGGCAACAATGCGGCGCTCAAGAATAGTGCCACGTTCGTCGACGGCAAATTCGGCAAGGCGCTGCGCGTCAGTCCTGGCGCAACCGCCGCCTTGGCCAACGTGGCCGAGTTCACCGAGTCGGTCCAGCAGACGATCTTCCAGGGTTCCAAGGGCATGACGATCGATGGCTGGGTCTACATTGAGCCAGGCAGCAGCTCAGGAGGCACGATTTTCTCCTCGACCCGCACCATCACCGGAGGCATTGGCCGGGATGCTGTCACACTCAAGGACAACAGTTTTGACATCACGCTCCATTCGCTGACCGGGTCGCAGTACAGCACGGCCGTGCAGCACGCTACGTTTACGGCGCTGGAAAAAGGCAAATGGCTCTACGTGGCCCTGGTATGGGACAAAACCCAGGCCGAAGCCTACCTCTACGTCAATGGTGAAAAAGTTCAACTTACGGCCAACGGCGTGACGGATGACGAGCGTGAGATGATTTCAGGTGGCTACGCCGGTGGACCAAAAATCGTCACGTTTGGTGCCCAAAAGACCAGCAGCACCAATTACAGTAACGTGCTCAACGGCAAGCTCGACGAATGGCGGTTCTGGAAAACGCCCCTGTCTCAGGATGAAATCAAATCGGTCTACGCTGGTGGCGACGTAACGGCCGGCGCCCACTATCGATACGTCAGTCCGGTTTCCAACCCCGACAGTGACAGCACCCATGAAAAACCGTTGCAAATCTACACCCGGCCGATTTCCGTGGAAGTTGGCACGGGCAATGTGATTTTCAGGCAAGATCGCGGTCCAGATGCCAATGCCGGAGACAGCATCCAGTCGACCTACCGGATGACCTCCAATGGACATCCGATTGTCACGGTCGATTACACGGTTCCCACCGTCGTGCCTGGCACGATCGAAGCCAAGCTGACGTTTGGCGGCATCGAAAATGATGACTCTGTCTTCTACGACCTTAGCGGCGCTTCGGCGGGTGAAACGATCCAATTGGTCCTGCAGGCCGAGGATGTCAGCGCGCTCCCCAGCGGCCATTATCAGTTCCAGGTTGAGGTCACAGAGCATGGGACCACGGACAAGACCAAGAATATTTTTGGCACGGCCGAGATTATCAATCGCGACGATAGCGTGTTTGGCCACGGCTGGTGGGTCGATAGCGTCGATCGAATTATCACGGGAGAAGACGATTACTACAGTTCGTACGATGGCGGCGGGTATGGCGTGACGTTAGTGCGCGGGGATGGGACGGCTGGCTGGTTTGCGCAGTGGCGAACCACGGAGGAAACCGAGACGAATGAAGAAGACGTTGAAGTTACTACCCGGACGATCGAATACATCAGTCCCAACGGCAGCTTTACCAAGCTCAAGCGGATCGAAGTCATTGAGGATGGCGATGAAGAGAGCGCCGAAGTGCATTTTGAATTGTCGCATCCCAACGGAACGGTCGACAGATTCGACGAAGATGGTCTGCTGACCGACCGGACCGACCGCAACGACAACGTGATTCACTACGCCTACACGGATTCGAACCCGAGCGACAGCGATGACGCTGAGGACGATCTCTCGACGATCACCGACGTCTACGGATTGACCACCACTTACACGTATGACAGCAGCGGATATCTCGAACAGGTGGAGGATTTTGCGGAGCGGCACACCGATTACACGATTGACGGCGACGGCTATTTGATGGAAATCGACCAGCCCGATCCAGATGATTTCACTTCTCAAGGAGGCAGCAACGGCTCCCTAACGAGTCCCGAGACGACTTTTGAATACTATGTCGGCAGCGAGTTCGAGGACGCGTATTATGCGGGGCAGCTAAAGCACATTACGCTGCCAGAGGGCAACGAAACGGAAATCACGTACGGCGACGCTGGCCGGTTTGACTCGGCGACCAGCGCCGATGACACCAGTTGGTCGCTCACTCCAACGGCCGTTTCCGGGTTGCGCGACGCTCCCAGCGAAGGAGAGGCCGCGGATCCCGTCTTCGCAGAAGACATCAAGGCCACTTACACCAACGAACGGTCAAAAGATTGGACGTACACCGTCGATCGGATGGGTTACAAGACCTCGATGACCGATCCGCTGGAATTCACCTGGATTTACGCTCGGGACTGCGACGGCCTGATGACTTCGATGACCGAGCCGGCGGGCGGCGGTGGAACACTTAACTTGGCCGCACAGACAACCAGTTATTCTTACGACAGCCGTGGCAATCTGCTTCAGGTGACGTACCCGCAGGCCAAATTGGCCGGCGGTGGCTATATCAGCGAGTCGTGGGAATATGACGAAGACTTTAGCCAGGTCACGTTGCACACCGACCCGCGCGGCTACAAGACCATTAACATCCTCGATGATCACGGCAACGTCACGGAAATCCGCCAGCAGGTTGATATCGAAGCGGAAGAATACGTCGACGATGATCCCAATCAGTGGATTACCACCAAGTTTGAATACACCGACTCGTGGACCGAGACCATCGATCCGGAAACGTCGCGCAATCTGCCGGGCGGCCTGGTCACGCTGATGACCGATCCGCGTGGAATCAATTCGCGCACGGAATATTACGTCTTCGGTGACGAGGATGTATTAGTGGCCGAACATGGGTTGGTTAAGACGGTCAAATCGGGTCTCGGCCCGGATGAGGAAGAGACAGGGACAACCATTGATGGGATTCTGATCGACGCCTCGATCCAGCATTTCGAGTACGACGCTGCCCGCAACATGAACGTCTTCATCCAACAGATGGGTGACGAGGATGATCCGATCCTCGGGCCGGATGAGGGCGATGACGAAGATCGGCGGACCGACTATCAGTACGACAATCTGAATCGGTTGATCACGGTGACAATGCCTGCCGCGACGAACGTGATGCCGGATGGAACCATTGAAAACGACGACCGAGCCGTGATCCGCTATGAATACAATGGCGAGGATTTCAAGACCGCCCAGATTCTGGAAATGGGTCAGGACGTTACGCAGGAGACCGTTTACACGCCTGATCCCATGAATCGGCTGGAGTTCCTCACTCAGCCTGAGGCACTTCAGTACAACGAGTCAGATCCCAGCAGTCCCACAAGTGAGTCGCCCATAACGGAGTACATTTACGACGACGCGGGTAACCTGGACGAAGTCATCGATCCGCTGGGCCGGTCGATCACGTATGTCTACAACGACCGCAATGAACAGACAGAAATCCACAAGCCGGCCACCAGCGACCACGACGAGAGCGTCACCAAGTTGGCTTACGACTCCGTCGGCAACCTCAAGAGCGTCCGTGATCCACTGGATGACGGATACGGCAGCCGCGAAACTTCCTATCAGTACGATGCGCTGCATCGCAAGACCAAAGAGACCCGTCCGTCGCCAGGCACGCATCCTCAGCCGGGTGTCGGCACGCCGCACAGCGCGCCCTTTACGGTGTTTGTCTATGACGATTCGAGCAATCTGGTGAGCAGTTACGATGCCTTGCAAGGCGTGGGCGGCGCCGATCGGACCACGGACAACGTCTACGACGGTCTGAACCGGCTGATTGAGCAGGACCTGCCAGAACCGAGTTCCGGCGAGGGAAAAACGATATCTCTCTTCACATTTGATGGTGCCGGTAACAGGGTGGGCATTCGAGATGCCAATTTGCTTTGGACATATTTCGAATATGACTCCATGAATCGTTCAGATAAAGTAATTGCGCCTGCGACGAGTGATCACGACAGTCCAGTCACGAAGTTGGTCTACAACGACGCGGGGGAAGGTGTGCAAAGGAGTGAACTGACCGACGCAACGACTAATAGCTATCGCGATACGTTTTACGAATATGACGCGATGGGACGATCCACAGTCACGTTGATGCCGGAAGTTACAGACCCCGAAGCGTCCGAAGTTATTAAGCCTTCCATGTCAACCCTTTACGATCGGGCCAGCAATGTTCGTCTCGAGACAGACGCCGAAGGGAAGACGATTGCCAAATACTACGACGCGCTGAATCGGCCAATCATGATGGCCCAAGCCAGGCCCGATGCTCCAGGCTCTCCGGAACTGGATGTGACTACCGATCCAAATGATTTATATGATGCAGGGTTTAGCGTCGCGACCGATGCATTTGACGTCGCCAGTCAGGCCCGCGAGCACGCTGAGTATTTGAAAAACGCCGCAGGCAGTTTGTCGATTCGTGTGACCACCAACAATTACGACGAGCAGGGGATGCTCAGCCAGACGCTAGATCCGCCTGTCGATCTGTCTGGCTCGTTCGTGCGCCCGCAGACTGACTATCGTTATGACGCGGCGGGCAATCTGCAGTTCGAGGACACCAAGATCACCAGCACCAAGACGCTGACTACCGAGAACGTCTACGACAACCTCAATCGATTGGTCAAGAAAATAGAGCCACCAGATCAAACGGGCAACCCATCGACGATTACTTTTCACGTCTACGATATTGCCGGCCGGGAAATTATCTCGACGGACTCGCTCGGTCGCAAAACACAGTACGTCTATGACAACCTCGACCGAAACATTAAGACGATTTTTCCTCCAGTGTTGTACAAGATTGTGGATCAAGGCAATTCGTCATTCATTACGACAGGAACCGGTTGGGCTGCGGACAGCACCAATGGACCGGCCGCTCATGAGGGGAACCAAAAGTATCGCGCCGCGGGCACGGGCGACGGCTCGATCCACAACACGGCCACCTGGACGTTTAGCGATCTTCAGCCAGGCCGGACGTATGCGGTCTACGTCACTTGGCAGGGGACTGGAGCAGCAGCAGCCCGGTTCAGTGTCAACTATAACGGCACGACAACCAATTACTCAATAAACCAATCAGCCGCGCCCAGCGGCTACACGGCGGATAACCGTCCGTGGACGCAATTGGCTGCAAGCGTTTCCATTACCAGTGCCAGTTCAACGCTCACTGTACAACTGAACGATGGTTATGCCAACGGCGTCTCGTTCGGCAATATTCTGGCTGATGCCGTTGCGCTAGTAGACTTGGCACCCTCGGTCGGAAGCCAATATGACAAGGAAAACTTTCAAATCGCTGAGAGTGACGCCGAGGGACGGCTGACTCAATATGTCCGAGATGATAATTATCAAACAGTACAAACCATTGGTCCGGAGACGCTCGTTTTCGACGCCACCACTAGTGACTTTATTATGGCTAGCGCGACGACAACATCGACTATGGACATTTTGGGGCGAGTCAGCGAATACACGGATCCACTCGACCGAGTAACAAGCTATCTTTTCGACAATTTGGACCGAAACACCCAGGTGACGATGCCTGCTGTCGGGGGATTCTCGCCGATTTCCTACTCGGTCTACAGCCTAACCGGAGACTTGTTGTCATCGACTGACCCGATGAACAACGTCACGAAGTACCGGTATGATAATCAGCACCGACAGACAACGGTGATCGCGCCGGTGGACGATCCTGGCGCCTCTCCCATTGACATCATTGTCGATGACACAGCGGACTACGGTATTGCGTTTACGTTCACGGGTCCGGACAGTTGGACTCCGGTACTCGGCTCCGGCGGCTTTGGCGATAACTACCACACCATCGCCCAGGATTCGGGTCTGAACGCGGCCAACTGGACGTTCAGCGACCTGATCCCTGGCCGCCAGTATGAAATTTTCGTTACCTGGAAAGAGGACGCGGGCAATGCCACGGACGCCCCGTTCAGCGTTTTCGATGGTGTGACGCTCGAAAAGACATTCGACATCGATCAGACTCAGGCGCCCACGGCTGATCTATCGGAATTCGGCACGGACTGGCAGAGCCTGGGACTGTTTGTAATCTCCAGCGACTCCGCCAAGGTCGTTCTGACCGATGCCAATGTTGAGGCCGATGCGGTGCGAATCATCGAGCGGCCCCCCACCAGCACGACGTTCTACAATGCCGCCGGTCAAGTCATTCAATCGACCGACCCACTGGGTCGCGTGACGCAGTATGAATACGACGATGCCGGCCGGACGCTCCGTATTATCCATTCGGACCCGGACGGCGACGGCCCCGAGCAGGCTCCCGTCGAGTTGTTCACCTACAACCTCTATGGCGAGATGCTCTCGCAGACGCAAGTGATGGGAGATGAGGACAGTGATCCTGGCCGCTCGTTGGGTGACCCGGACGACCTGGTCACCAGCTTTGTCTATGACGATCTGCACCGCAAGATCGAGGAGATCGATGCCAACGGCGACAGCACGTTCTGGCGCTATGACTTGGAAGGGAACCTGTCTGAGATTGAAGATGCTGTTAGCAACACGACCGATTACTTCTACGACGAGTTCAATCGCGTGACGATGGAAGTCGTCACGGTCGACAGCACAGTCCTGACCCGCTACTTCCAATACGATCTCAATGGGAACCTGACCGAAAAGATTGACCGCAACGGCCGGATTACGGATTTCGCGTACGATGATGCGGACCGGCTTACGACCGAGACTTGGGTCGATAACGGAATAGTGACCAACACGATCACCTCCACCTATGATCTAATGGGCCGGCTCCACTCCGTCTCCGATGACTTCAGCATCTACACGTATTCCTATGACGAACTCGACCGGATGACGAGCGTCGACAACACGGGCACTCCCGGTGTGACGTCCGTGATCCTGTCGTCAGGTTATGATCTCTCCGGCCAGCGCACGGACTTGTCGGCGATCATTGACGGGGAGGATGATTTCGCCAACGCATACACGTACAACGGCCGCAATCAGCTTACGCAGGTCCTTCAACAGGGTCAGATCGGCGGCAACACGGTGGCCTATAAGCGCGTCGAACTTGTCTACGACTCGGCCGACCAGGTTGACCAGATTCGCCGCTATGCCAGCAGTGGCACCGGCGACCTGGTGGCCACCAGCAGCTTTGCTTATGACGGCAACGCGCGGCTCAAGGAGCTAACGCACGCTCAGGGCATTACCACTCTGGCCCATTACGCGTGGCTCTTTGATCAGGCGAATAGGATTATGCAATTTGATTCGGACACGGACGGAACAGCCGATTACAACTACGATGACCGCGGCCAACTTACCGGCGCTACGTATACCGATTACGGCGGCTTCCAAGACGACGAGAGTTACACCTACGATGAGAACGGCAACCGGACGAACGCCGGTTACTCGACCGGTGATCAGAACCGGCTGACGAGCGACGGCACATTTGATTATACGTATGACAATGAAGGGAACCGCATTCGCCGGACCAACATCGAAACGGATCAGGTGACCGTCTACACATGGGACAATCGCAATCGCCTCGTAAAAGTCACGGACTACAACAGCACCGAGGACGCGGATAACGAAGCCGATCCGGTTCGGATCATTACTCAGACCTATGACGTGAACAACCGCTGGATTGGCCGAGCCATTGATGCGGACGGTGAAGGGTCCCCGGAACACATCGACCGGATGGTTTACGACGGAAATCAGGTGGTGCTTAAGTTCTCTTCCAATACGGGCGAGGACATCGTAGCCAATGAATTGAGCCACCGTTATCTATGGGGCCAAGCGGTCGATCAGCTCCTGGCGGACGAAGAACTTAACTATGTTCCGCCGGAAGAGGACCAAAATGAAAGATTCGACTTGAGCACGCCGGGCACGGTCCTTTGGGCGCTCACGGATAACCTGGGCAGCGTTCGTGACACAGTTCAATACGACGCCGGCACGGACGATACAACGGTTGCCAATCACGTGACTTACGACACGTTCGGCAACATCACGCAGGAGACGGCCGACTACGACACGAACGACCAGTTCTTCTACTACACCGGCCGCCCGTTCGACAAAGCAACAAATTTACAGAATAACCTCAATCGGTGGTACGACTCGACGGTTGGACGTTTTATGAGCGAAGATACCGTCGGCTTCCAGGCGGCAGACTCGAACCTTTATCGCTACGTAAAGAATGCGGCGCCGAATTCAATTGACCCGACAGGAAATTACGACATTGGAGGCCACTTTTATACAACGTATGTCGTAGCGGTTGCAACCCGCAAGTACACCGATAAACAGGCCTTCGAGCTCGCCTATTATTCACAATTACCAGACCAAGTAAAGAAATTTGACGCCGCGGAACAAGGCAAGGAATATGTCTTAAATCTTCCAACAAAAGTCCAGGAGCAGCTAAATCAGGAGTTCAAGAAATTGGCCGATGAAGTTGCCAAGGCCGCAAAGGATGTTGAGAGGGACGTAATGGACCTTACGGACAACCTCATGGCCATAATTGGAATGGGTGATGCGCCGCAACCCCGCGCGGCGCCTGCGAGAGTTCCTGCACGGGATTCTAAAAAACTCGCGGACATTCAGCGTCAAAAAACGTGGGCCGAAGACATTTTCAACTGGATTCACTCGATGCCCCCCTATATTAAGGAAGAAACCGACGCAGCGGGACTAAAGAGAATGACGGACCGCCGCAGCCTTTTGTTTAAAATGATTCGAGATAAGCAATTTGCGGCTCCATGGAAGAAAGGAATACTCATTCATGCATATGGTGATGCTTTTGCGCACCAAAGAAACAAAGGGCAACCTTACCACTTTCCGTTAGGCCACTTTAACCCTAGTTTCACACTTGGGCACGAAATAGATCTCATACGCAGAAAACCTCAGGCGTATAGGAGCTATGTAATAAATCTTTTCCACCTCTTAGGTGGTCGAAATGATAAAGACGAGTTACTACTAGGAATCTTGGATAACGCAGATCCCAAGAAACACAAACTTCCAACTTCCATTGATGCGGAAACGAAATATATGAAGGATTTTGCATCTGGCCCGAATTACCGTTATGATGCCAAGGAGTTCGGGTACGAGCCGAACGAAAATCACAATACCTTTGAGGGTAAAGGCCTTCCAACACCTGATCCTATCCAAATGCGGGAATTGATAAATGAAATGAAGGACTATGCGGACGGTTGGCGACGGGTGTCAGGCTAAGGTAACAATAATGTAATAGAACTGGTTTCAAAACCGATTCATTGAGAAAGCAATCCTCGGAATTGTCAGAGATTTATTCAGCTAGCACCGGGGAAAAGGCTGGCCTATTTTTAAGATTTGAAACAGGCTCTGGTATTGGGCCTTTAAAAACGACACGTAATCCCCATGACCATCAAAGAAGTCCCGCAGGCAGCAGCACGGCGATGGTATCAATATTCTCTGCGGTCATTACTATGGGCCGTACTCGGCTTTTCCGTGGGTTGTGCTTGGCTGGGTATTAAGTTAGAAGACGCGAGACTGCAGCGGAAAGCAATTGCCGATTTCCAAAGACTAGGTGGCCATTTAGATTGTGAGACTGAGGACACTGTTAAGACCTGGTGGAAGAGACAGGTGGATTATTGGTTCGGTGTCAACGTGCGATCGGCATATCTGCCGGAGAATTCGCAAGTGAGTGATATTTCGCTTTTAGGAGAACTAGGTCAACTTCGTTCCATTGAACTACACGTAACGCCTGTCCATGATCTTTCGCCGCTGCGCCGATTGCGATTTCTTGAATATCTTCGTCTCGACGATTCAAATGCATCCGATCTATCACCGCTGTCAGAACTGACGAATCTCAAGTATCTTGATCTATCCCGAACGCCGGTACAGGATTTGGCACCTCTCGCGAATCTCCGGAATCTTGAGCAGTTGTTCATCGAAGAAACGGCCGTAGAGGACCTGACACCTTTGATTTGTATGACGAGGCTCCGAGATCTCCGACTTGGAACAACGCGAGTGAAAAGTTTGGCCCCTGTTGCAGGCTTGATCAACCTTCAACGACTTGCCATGGGCGAGACTAATGTGAGCGAGTTGGCGCCGCTGACGAGCTTGCAGAAGCTCGAGAGCCTTTATCTTAACCATACCCGAGTCCGCGACATTTCGGCGCTCGCTCAATTAAAAAGTTTGAAAGTATTATACTTACAGGGAAATGGAATCAGGGATCTTTCAGCACTGGCCAATCTGACCGAGTTGCAAGAAATACAACTTGGTAACACAGCGGTTGAGGATCTGTCGCCTCTAGTGAATCTAACGAACCTTCGCACACTTAACCTTTCAGCAACGCGCGTAAAAAACGTAGCACCGTTAGCAGCCCTGGTGTCACTTGGATACCTTAATCTCAAAGACACGTCCATAGGCGAAGAACAAATCATAAGCCTCAAGAAGGCGCTGCCAGATTGCTGCATCTCTTATACTAAATCGAAGATCACAACGATTCTCCGAGCTAAGGGCCAGACGGACAACAAATTGCAAGAAATCGACGATTTATCAGATCACTAGTGCGCGACCCGATCCAAAATGACATCGTCGAAGAAACCAAGCCGGAGCCAGGACTTCAAGGAATCAGACGAGTGAGCCGCTCGTCATCCGACCTGATCCGCTCCTTGCTGCCGAAACTACTGGACCAATACAAGCTCGACGGCAATAAGCTCGGCAAGCGCGATCCGGGTGATGAAACCGATCCAACCAGGATTATTACGCAGAGCTACGACACGCAAAATCGCTGGATCGGCCGGGCCATTGATGCCGACGGTGAAGGGACCCCGGAACACATAGACCGGATGGCGTACGACGGCGATCAAATAGTGCTCAAGTTCTCTTCGAACACGGGCGAGGACGTGGTGCCCAATGAGTTGAGCCACCGCTATTTGTAGGGTGACGCGGTCGACCAGCTCCTGGTGCGCTGGTCCACCGATTCTTTGCACGGCATTTTTGATGAGTCTTGGAGGAAAACCGGGTCGCTGAATAGTAACAGTGCATTTCGGTCTATTTCATTCAGTCCCGATGGCAAGATATTGGCGTCAGGTGGGGATGATCAATCAGTTAAGCTTTGGGACGTAGCGACACGCAAGAACACCGCCACCCTCCTCCGGGCACTTCGATGCGATAGAGTCTGTGCGGTTTTGCCCAAACGGAACGTATTTAGCTTCCGGCAGCAGCGATGGAAATATTAAGTTGTGGGAATTAGATGGACGGCAGTCGACAGCGACAGGTGCATGCAGTAGACGCCCAGACCGCGGCACTCCCTGGGCTTAAGCAAAAGGAACACACGAACATGAAGCCAAAGAACACCATCTGTCTCTGGTTCGACAAGGACGCGGAGGAGGCGGCGCGCTTTTACGCCGCCACCTTTCCGGATAGTAAAGTGACCGCTGTTCACAAGGCCCCCACTGACTACCCGGGCGGCAAGGAGAGGGATGTGCTGACGGTGGAGTTCACCGTTCTGGGCATTCCCTGTCTCGGAATCAATGGTGGCCCGGTGTTCAAGCACAGCGAGGCCTTCTCCTTTCAGATCGCCACGGACACCCAGGAAGAGACCGACCGTTACTGGAACGCGATCGTCGGCAATGGCGGTGAGGAAAGTGCGTGCGGTTGGTGCAAGGACCGCTGGGGCCTCTCCTGGCAGATTACCCCGCGCGTGCTAACCGACGCTCTTGCCGCGGGTGGCGATGAAGCCAAGCGAGTTTTCGAGGCGATGATGACCATGAGGAAACTCGACATCGCCACCATCGAGGCAGCGCGGCGGGGCTGACGCGAAGACAACGGTCCTGGAATCCCACCTCGGAACCCATCCGCACACGGGCCCCGGTCGCCTTGCAGCCTATTGGTGATACACTGACCATTCTATCATCAAGTTAGCCCGACGTACGGAAGTCAGCCAAGCATGAGTTCTTCCGCCGCACAGTGGACTCGGTCCGAGGCCATCGGGACACGCCCAGGCATGCATCCCGTCCTCGTGACGGGAGCTACCAGCCGAATTGGGCGCGAGGTGGTTGCCCAGCTGCTAGGCGCGAGCGTGCCGGTACGCGCACTCACGCGTCGCTCGTCGACGGCCGGGCTGCCGCCGGCCGTCGACGTCGTAACGGGGGACTTCACCGTGCCCAAGTCGATCGATAAGGCGCTGCAGGGCGTCAGTGCGGTGTTTCTGCTCTGGACTGCGCCGCCGGGTACCGCTCCCGCCATCGTCAACCATATCGCGGCGCACACACGGCGGGTCGTCTTTCTCTCATCGCCGCACAAGACACCGCACCCGTTCTTCCAGCAGCCGAACCCCTTGGCTCGCTTCCACGCCGACGTCGAACGTCTCCTGGCGGCCGCTGGACTGGAATCGACAATCATCCGGCCGGGGATGTTCTCGTCGAACGCGCGGTTCTGGTGGGCGCCTGCGATTCGACACGGAGACATCGTCCGATGGCCTTACGGTGCGGCCGAGACGGCGCCGATCGACGATCGAGACGTCGCCGCCGTTGCGTCGCGGGCTCTGTACGAAGAGGGCCATGTCGGACGCGAGTACGTGCTCACCGGCCCAGAGTCATTGAGCCAGGAAGAGCAGGTAAGCATTATCGGCGCCGTCATCGGACGCCGGATTCAGTTCGAAGAGCTGTCGCCAGATGACTTCCGACGCGAGACGGCCGGGACTTGGCCCCGCCCGGTGGTCGATATGCTATTGGCCGCTTGGGGAGCCACGATGGGGAAGCCGGCGTTCGTGACCTCCACCATGTTCGACGTTAACGGATCGCCGCCGCGAACGTTTCGCCAATGGGTCGCCGATCACGCCGCAGCTTTTCTGGAAGGGCCAGCGAATGACAAAGCCTGAGACACACTCTGTGTTCGGGGCGCACGATGCGGCGGAACAACAGGCAAAATAACAAAACGCAGAACCAGAGTTAGCTCGCCTTCCGGTTTTTCAAAATCGTTTCCTTCGTTTACAATTCCTGGTGTGCCAACTGCCACTCCATTAGTCCGGCCAGTCGGTTACCTGGGTCGATAGCCCCTTCCAGAGAACACAATGACAGAACCAACAACGCCCAAGATCGTTACCCGTGAGGAGTGGGAGCGGGCCCGTGCGGAACTGCTGGTCCGGGAGAAGGCGCACACCCATGCCGGCGACGAGTTGGCCGCCGCTCGCCGCCGCCTACCGATGACGCCGATCGACCAGGTCACTGTCGTGGGTCCCAACGGCTCCTCCCCCCTGCACGACGTGTTTGAAAGCCGGCGCATGCTGATCGTCTATTTCTTCATGTGGAAGAAAGGCGCGCCACACCACAAGCAGTGTGAGGGTTGTACGCACAGCCAGACCGCGATGAACGCACAAGTCCGCGTTTATCTCGCCGAGCGCGACGTCACCTACGCCGTCTTCAGCCGCGGTCCGTTGGATGAGATTGTCGCTTATCGAGATTTCATGGGCTGGACGACGCCGTGGTACTCGACCGCAGACTCCGGAGTCGCGCTGGCGACCCGAGACGGGGGCGACCTCCGCTGTTACGTAAAGGCCGGCGATCAGGTGTTCCAGACGTATGAAACGAAATGGCGCGGGATCGAGGCCATGCTTCCCACTCTGCAACTGCTCGATTTGACCCTGTACGGCCGGCAGGAAACATGGGAGGATTCGCCGGCTGGCTGGCCGCAGAACAAAGCTGGCTCGTGGTGGCGTCGTGACGGCCGCCCCATTGCTCAGTGGACCCGTACCGACGCAGCGGTCGATTAGAAGCAAGCTGCCGCACTCATAGCCGTTGCTGGCTTACGCGTGGTGTGATCGTTCCTGTGATGAACGTCAACGCCCCGGCTGTTACGGCCGATCGCAGTGAATGTGACCGAAGCGTGTTAGCTGGGTGCAAACGCACCATCATTTCATAAGCGGTCATTTTCTGCTTGGTGTCAGAAAACGGTATTGCTACCGAGCGCTTCCGTATTAGTTCATGAAAATACCTATGGAAATCGCTTCGGTTATTCGCGTGATTGCAAGCAGGACCAGACGGAAGCGTTCACCAATCCGGCCACCGCGCCGCAAGCGATATGAGACGAGATAACGAACGCCAAACCACCTCGCACTTCGATGTTCCGAAAGGCAGCCCAGCCGGCAGCCGCTACCCCTCCACGTCACTCCCAATTTAAATTCTACGAATTCGTCTCGTGTCTCCTCTCTATGTTTTACCTCGATCGTAAGTTTTCCCATTCTCTTCTGGCTCTACCCCCTTTCCGCCCTACCGCACTACCGTCTGCGTGATCTCGGTGAATGGCCTGCCTAAGAGTAGGATCGACTGGACCGGCTCGGTCACGGTGCGGTTCTGGCGACTCAGGTCCCCCCGCCCCAGTTCGGGAAAG
>JADMIO011482845.1_pt1 | contig 22787 bp, 17 predicted proteins | sample 8958161 | NCBI WGS metagenome assembly JADMIO01 (sample SAMN16585339, study PRJNA669376) | soil metagenome | isolation source: Crop rotation soil | place: USA: Cullars Rotation, Alabama | collected 2011 | reverse complement strand
GGGCAACCGCCATTGCCCAAAGAAGCCCGCTGTGTGATGCGCCGCGACGAACGGCGCAAAATGACCTTCTACGAAGCGTGCATTCCGCTGGCTTCGCTGCCCGATTTGCGTCCCGATACGCGCGCCGCCAACAAATTGCCGGTACGCTTCGGCTGGGTTTTGCATAACGACGAAGGTGCGCCGCTCGAATGGGGCGCGGCGGTCTCCGTTTTCCAGTGGTGGCGCAATACACAGTCGTTTCAGCCACCCACGCGGCTGTTTTTGGCAGTGCAAATGCCACTTGGCTTCGTGCAAAACGGTGCAGTGTCGACGCGCGCTCCGATTGTCACCATCCCTTCGATTATGCCAGCGCCACCGCCGGTAGCTTCCCCGCCGGGCGGGGGACTGTTGCCGCCTGCCACGCCGCTGATTCCTCCGCGCGGCGGCCCCGAAGGCGGGTTGCTGGCACCGATGTCACCGCGCTTGTTGCCGCCGGTCAATCCACCCATCGGTCGCCTGCTGCAGCCGACCCTGCCGGTGCTTACTAACTACCGCAAATCACCCAAAACGCCAAAAAGCGCCACTCTCCAATAAGAGTGGCGCTTTTTATTTGATCAACCTGCTTGGTTATTTGATATCTGGGTGTGCGGAGGTGGGGTTGGGTTTCGCCGGCGCGATATCGGGGTGGGGTGAGTCCGCCACTGGCGGCTGATTTTCGACGCTGGGTTTGCTGCACCCCGTTACGCTAACCGCCATCACGGAACCGACCGCGATCACACACAAGGCTTTCCATAAAAAATTCATCGTTCTTCCCTTGCTTCTCTGGGCCGGTTCGAGATAGCCGCACCGGTTCACCGGCAGTGGCCTCAAGCCGCTGAATGTCATCGACTCGAGGCCATTGGCCGTAGGTTTAGTCCTTCTGAATCGTCCACAGATACATGTCACCGGCGCTGTTGCGCTGGGAGAGAGCATCGACCGTCATCGACTTTACGTGGCCATCGGCAAACAGCACGTTCATGGTATTCAAATGACGGGCAGCCTGCGTGTTGAACAGCGGCGGGGTGGCCGCTGCCTGAACGAAGGTCGCGGCATTGGTGGACGCTTGGTTCTGCCAGGCATTCTCCGCGTTGGAGTTGGTAATCGCTTGGTTCCGCTCCGACACAATGACGGTGTTCGACGGATCGCCGACATCAGCTAATGCGGTGTTCATGAATGGCCCGCGGTTGCCCGGCCCGGCATTGCCCCAGTAGGAAACGTTCCATGAGTAGGTTCCCAGCCAGAAGGCCGCACCGGCAGCGCTCATGCCGAAACGGCCATTGGAATCCAATTTGAAAAGGTTATTGGCGCTGGAACTGGGGCAGGTGAAAAGCTGCTCGCTTTTGACGTAGGGATAAACCACGTCCATCCAGCGAGGGCAGCGCGCATCGCCGTTGCCGGAGCCGCTGACCGAGCAGCCCGCATACGGATGTGGCATCGTTTCGTCGTAGTCTTGCTGATATTGCGCGATGCCGATGCCCTGCTGCTTGAGGTTGTTCATGCAACTCGATTTACGAGCGTTTTCACGAGCGCGAGCGAAAACCGGGAACAGGATGGCGGCAAGCAAAGCTATGATTGCTATGACAACTAACAGTTCAATGAGCGTAAAAGCTCGGCGCGCAGAGCGCTGGTTGCACAATTTCATGCGATTCCTCCCAGAATCAAATAATTCGGTGTGCTGGTCGTATTTTCTCGGTTTGTCAGGTTGCAGCACCACAACCTCTGAAATGCCCTTAAGCGTCCCTTGCTGAACCGTGCTCCGCGATCCGAAACCATCACAACCGGTTTGTGAATACGGTGCACTTAATCGTATAAGGAGAGTCGAAATCGTCTCCCCCCACAGGGATGCGCTCCCGATTTACGTTTTTACGCGATTCGCCGTTCTCAACGGCTTATGGTTTATCGTTTGCGTTTTAACGCTCAATCTTTAACGCTCTTCGTTTAACGCTTAAGTTAAGGTTGCTATAATTTTAACCAAGTTCCGATTTTTGTAAACACTTTTGCCGAAAAAAATTTTCGGAGTGTAGGGAATATAGATTTTGGAGTGCCTTTACGATGTTGGCGAGGCCAATAATCTGTATATTTAAAAGCGAAAGTCGGGGGAGCACAGAAATATGTCTCAGAGGGTGTCATTGGCCGATATCGCACGGAAGGTAAACGTGTCTTCGGCGACGGTTTCTTATGTGTTGAACGGGCGTGAGAACCAGATGATCAGTGAGGGAACCCGTGAGCGGGTTTTGGCTGCGGCGCGGGAATTGGGCTATCGTCCCAATCGCGCGGCGCAAATGTTAGCTGGGCGCGGCAGCAACCTCATTGAAATGTGCGTTTACGGGTTTTATCCGTCGTTTTACGGGCGGGCGCTGCATGAGTTCGAGCAGCAGATCGGCCCGACGCCTTACCAACTGCACATCGTAAACCCCAATAGCTGGAGTGAGGACGATTGGGAAGGCGCCGCCGGCGACTGGCCGGTTGCCGGTATCATCATTTTCGACGCCTATCTGCCTGGGCAGGTGATAGAGACGCTGAAACAACGTGGCGTGCCCATCGTGTCGACCGGCATCAACCCCGGACGGGACTTAGATCACGTCCACATCGACGTTGTGCCGGCGCTGTTAGAGGCGGCGCGCCATTTAGCGGCTCGGGGCAAGCGTGTGGCCTTTCTCTCGTATCGGACGCCTGAACAATTAGCCGCCAATTCTGACCCGCGCTATCACGCCTATCGGCAGGGCATGCAGGAGTTCAACAAGAGTGAAGAGATCATCGTGACTCCTGAATGCGATGTGACGGTGACACGCGCTGCGGTGCGTGAGAGCGTGCGTGAATACGTCGAACAGAACGGCTGCCCCGACGCGATCATGTGCTTCAACGATGAGCGCGCGATTGGCACCTTGGCTGCCTTGCGCGATTTAAAGCTGCGCGTGCCCGAAGATGTGCTGCTCATCGGCTGCGACGGCATCGAAGACACCATTTACCAGTCGCCGCCGCTTAGCACGATTCAGTATCCCCTCGCGGAAACCGCGCGCTTATCGTGGGAGATTCTGCATCGCCGGCTCAAGAATCCCGCGACCCCACTGCAATCCGCCAAATTGACCGCCGAATTGATTCTGCGCGAATCGTCGGAACGAGCGGTCCTTTAAAACCTGCTTCCGGAAAAGAGGGCGGGGCTACGCTCTTTTCTGCCAAAATCCGACTCTTGCAAACACTCAAAACGACAGCGCCGCTCTTCATCGAAGAGCGGCGCTGTCGTTTACGGCTCGAAAACTTATTTCGGGCGCTTGTTGGCCTGCAAAATCTTCTTGCGCAGGCGAATCGCTTTGGGGGTGGCTTCGACGAGCTCGTCGTCGTTGATGAACTCCAGCGATTGCTCCAGCGAGAGAATTAGCGGCGGCACGAGGCGCGTGGCGATATCGGAGGTAGACGAGCGAATGTTCGTCAGGTGCTTTTCCTTGACGATGTTGACGTTGAGGTCGTTTTCGCGCGAGTTCTCGCCGATAATCATGCCTTCGTAGACGGCCATCGTCGGCTCGACGAAGATCACGCCACGTTCCTGCAAGTTGCCGATGGCATAGGAGGTCGCGACGCCATTGCGGTCGGCCACGAGCGCGCCGTTCGGACGCTGCGGAATCGGGCCCATCCACGGCTGGAAGCGTGCGAACAGGGTGTTCAGCAGACCCATGCCTTTGGTGTCGGTCAGGAACTCGCCACGGAAGCCGATCAGGCCGCGCGAAGGCACTTCAAATTCCAGACGTACACGACCGCCGCCGTGGTTGGTCATTTTCATCATGGTGCCTTTGCGGCGGCCGAGAGCTTCGGTCACCACGCCGATGAATTGGTCGGGACAGTCCACGAAAACCTGTTCGATAGGCTCGAAGATCTGGCCGTTTTCGGTGCGCGTCACGACTTCCGGTTTGGAAATCTGCAACTCGTACCCTTCGCGGCGCATCGTCTCGATGATGATGGCGAGCTGCAATTCGCCGCGACCTGCCACGCGGAAGGCGTCGGGGTCGTCGGTCGGCTCGATGCGGATCGCCACATTGGAGAGCGCTTCCTTGGCCAGGCGGTCGCGGATGTGGCGACCAGTGACATACTTGCCGTCGCGGCCGGCGAACGGGCTGGTGTTGGCCGAAAACAGCATCGCGATGGTCGGCTCGTCGACCACGATGGGCGGCAGGGCGACCGGATTTTCGGCGTTGGCGATGGTTTCGCCGATGTTGATGCCTTCGATACCGGCGATACCGACGATGTCGCCGGCTTGCGCGGCTTCGATGGGTTCGCGCTTCAGACCTTCGAAGCCGAAAAGCTGGGTGACGCGGAATTTCTGCTGGGTGCCGTCAAGCTTGCAGACCACGGCATCCTGACCGGAGCGAATTTCGCCGTTGATGATGCGTCCGATGGCGAGGCGTCCTACGTAGTCGTTGTAGTCGATGTTGGTGACCAACATTTGCAGCGGCGCGTCCGGGTTGGCGCGCGGCGGCGGCACATGCTCGATGATGGCGCGATAAAGCGGCGCCAAATCGGTGGATTCGTCTTCCAGTTCTTTTTTGGCGATCCCGTCGCGCCCGACGGCATAGATGACGGGGAAGTCGAGTTGGTCTTCGTTGGCGTCAAGGTCAATGAAAAGGTCGTAGATTTCGTTGAGCACGGCCTGTGGGCGGGCGTCGCTGCGGTCGATTTTATTGACCACGATGATCGGCGCGAGGTTGGCTTCGAGCGCCTTGGACAAAACGAAGCGGGTCTGCGGCAGGCAGCCTTCGGCGGCATCCACCAGCAGGAGCACACCGTCGGCCATTTTCAACACGCGCTCGACTTCGCCTCCGAAGTCGCTGTGACCGGGGGTGTCGATGATGTTGACCTTGATCGGCGTGCCGTGGTCGGAAAACTCTTCGGGAAGGCGCATGGCGGCGTTCTTCGCCATGATGGTAATGCCGCGTTCGCGTTCGAGATCCATCGAGTCCATGACGCGCTCGCGCACCTCCTGATTGGCGCGGAAGGTATTGGCCTGCTGTAGCATGGTGTCCACGAGCGTGGTTTTGCCGTGGTCAACGTGGGCGATAATGGCGAGGTTGCGAATATCGTTTCGGGTCGGAATGTTCTGCTTGTTCAAACTCATAGCCCTTGCAGTATACAAGTCGAAGCTTTAAAGAGGCTTTAATTGCCTCGTAAGTGCTATTCGTGCAGAATAATTTCGATGATACACAGATTTCAGGGAAACGATCACACCTGCCAGACTGGGTGATTTAGCTGCTCTTGTTTGAAGTGCCTGTCGATGGGTAACTTGAGTTCCCACTGAAGGAAGAAATAATTATGCAAAATCCCTTTTATCTCCGAAAACGCTTAGCCCTCGCAAGCGTGCTTATAACTTTTTCAGCGGGTTGTCTTAATCCTCCATTTCTATCGTGTAGCGAAATTAAGCCTGCAGAGACTTCGCCGGCAAAGGAAGGCAATGTCCAGAAAAGCAAAAGTGTGCGTGTGCAAGACGAATATGCACCTGCCTTACAGGCTTTAGAAGCTTACGGTAAAAAGCAGGATTTTCCCGGTATGGAGAAGAAAGCTGAGGAAATTTCTGTTCAGTGGTTTAATACCGATGAGCCAAGATATTTCGCATGGATGTCAGCAGCCTGTAACGTTCTTTCGTCCTACGATTTCAAAAACGATAAGCAATTCATTTTAGTTGAAAAGTATGCACGACAAGCTTTGCAGAAAGCTGACAAGATGCCGGTAGGGACGGAAACCGGCTTCGTCTTACGCTTAGGGGCCGACGAGGAATATTTAAATGGAAAAATGAAAGGAGAGGTGTGGAGCGCGAGACGTAAGGAAAAGATAGATATTTGGCTTCATCCACTGAAGCGTCTGGAAAAAGAAATCGAGACAAACTATGACCCAACCGATCCAAAAAATCAGGGATTTCTAAATGTTCCGCCACCTGTATACCTAATGAATAAGGCGGATACCAAAAACCGCGATCAAGCAGGAGGGAGCGATCCAACTCGGAAGCCTGAAGATATAGAAAATTTTGTATCCGGCATGGCTCCCGAAGGCATTAAAGACCCCAAGGTGCGTGCTGCCTACGAAGCAGCAATCGCGGAAAACCAGCGGAAAATGGAAAAAAACAACGAGCAAATAATGCTGCGTCGCATTGAGGAACATTTTGCTCCAAGGGCGGAGAAATACATTACTGCTATCTATCTTCGCCCGCCCTATAACTTACCCGAACTTTATCAAAAGCTGGATGAATTCATAACTAACAAAGAGCGCAAGGCGCGTATTTTAAATGCCGTTACTAAAGGGATGGCTGCGGCAAAAAAAGATATGCAAACAACCCTGCCTGTCACGACCGATCAAACACCGGCCAAGAAATAGCCTTGATGGCTTAAAGGTGTTTGCAAGGTGTCCCACTTCACTGGCACCCGCATGACGCGCCACCGCAACATGCTTTGCGGCTGGCGAGTTTGTTTTCGAGGGCGATGGAAGTCGGGGTGATAGAAAGGCCGCCGAGTGCGGTGCAGCGCAGCTCACGCGGCATTTGGGCGGCGACGCGCTTGGCGGTTTCGATGACTTCGTCGAGCGGTATTACGGCGTCGAAATCGGCTAATGCCATGTTGGCGCAGGAGAGCGCGTTGCCGGCGGCCATGACGTTTTTGCCGAGGCACGGTACTTCGACGCGGTTGGCGACCGGGTCGCAAATCAGGCCGATCATGCTTTGAAAGGCCATTGAAGCGGCGGCGACGGCTTGCGGCAGTGTCCCTCCAGCCATGGTCACCAGCGCGGCCGCCGCCATGCACGCCGCCGAGCCGCCTTCGGCCTGACAGCCGCCCACTTCGGCGGCGAACGTCCAGCGCGTGGCGATGAAAACGCCGATCACTCCGGCGGCTAAGAGCGCCTTTGCCATTTCTTCTTCGCCGAGGTTCAATTCCTCAGCCATCGCGATGACGGCGCCGGGCAGGGCGGCACACGCTCCGGCGGTCGGCGCCGCGACGATGACGCCCATCGAGCTTTTCACTTCCATCAGTGCCGTGACGTAAAGCACGATGCGGTTGAGAGCGCCGCCGTTGAGCAGGCGTCCTTCGTTCATGCGCTGTGCAAAGGTGCTCGCCTGTGGCCCCAGCACACGGTCGTCGTAGTGCGTGCCCGCGATGCCCTGCGCGATGGAGCGGCGCAGGATGCGCACGATTTCGGTCATCTTCGCCACGATGGCGGCTTCGTCCAACCCGCCGCGCGCCGCTTCGTAAGCGACGGCGAGTTGCCAGAGCGGCGTGCCGCGCCCGGCATCGAAGCGCAGCATATCGGCGCAGGTGCTAAACGGCACGGTGGTGTCGCGCCGCGATAAAACCGGCAGTACCGGCGCCAATCTCTTCTCTTCGCGCAGTAGCCCGGCAGCGCGTAATTCTTCGATGAGCGCATCGCACAAGAAATGCTGCGCCTTGATTTCGATGAGAGATTCGCCGTCACGCTGGTGCTGCAACACAGCGTCGAAATCGTGTTCGCTGAGTTTTTCGCGCAACGCGGCACCGTCGCCGCTCGGCCAGAGCAAAGTTTCGTAGTAGTCGCCTGCCATCGACAGCGCGAAGCCGTCGATGGCGATGACTTCCATCATGCCGCCGCCGGTGGAAATCGCGCGCAGGGTGTGGCGCTCGCGCGCGTTGGTCAGCGTCAGGCGGTAGGTGTTCGGATGCGGGTCGCCGACATCCACCGTTTCTATGCGAATCGTTACGCCGCTATCGCGGAGGGCAGCGCCGGAATCCGGCAGGCGCTCATCGGCGGCGTCCCAGCCCATCAGGCCGCCGAAAAGCCCCATATCCGAGCCCTGCGATTCGTGTGTGGTCGGCAGCGAGCCGCTGCGGTCGAATTCGACCAGCACCTCTTGCAACTCGCCGCCCATCAGGTCGCGCGCCAGCCTGCCGATGCGCAGCGCCGCTGCACAGTGCGAACTGGACGGCCCGCGCATGACCGGACCGATAACGTCGTTGAAGATGCTGACAAGCATGGAAGATTTTATTTGACGTCGTTCCACAGGCGCTGCAGAAGCTCGAACATCTGCGGGTCGTGCTTATGCAACTCTTCGCGCGTGAACGGGAAGAAGTCGTTGCGCGAGAAAAACGCCTCGCTGCATTCGGCGAAATACTCTTTGGCGTTGGCCATGGCGTAGGCGCGCTCGTGCGTGTTGGGGCGCCCATTGCCGTGCCAACGCTCTACATTATCGTACGATTTGCTTTGTTTGGCGCGCTCGTAGGCGGCCACGATGTCGGGGCGCTCGAAACCCAGCACGCGGTCGTGAAAGGCGTGCGATAGCTCATGCAACGCGAAGTTCGGCATCCGCTTGGTTTCGGCTTCAAAGATGCGCACGTTGGTGAATTCCACGCCCTTCGCCATCTCCGGATTGCGCCCGTTTTCGCGCAGCCACGCCGCGCTGGGGTGATACTCGGCGCGCGGCTGGATGCCGGCATATTCCGGCGAAAACCAGAGCGGCACTTCACGCAGCTTCGCCGCTGCAGCCGGAGGCACCACGTGCTCGATTTCGGCCAATTGTTTTTGCAGCAAACCAAGGGCTTTTTCGAGCCCAGCCTTATCCTTGGCGATAAGCGCATCGCTGATATGCACCGTCGAACCTTCGATGGTGCGAGTTTGGTAACCCGTCGCCGGGGCGTCGGCGGCAGTCGCACGTGTCGCGCCGAGGGAAAACGCTGCCAGAATCGCGATGCTGCCGAGCCGGAGGAATTTCATAGATGAGCCCTACTACGGATAGGATTTTTGAAAGCGGGGCTGACGCCCTCTTCCTATCATAGTTCACTCACCGATTGGAAGAGGGCATCAGCCCCGCCTAAACGAAACCACCTTACTGTGCAGCGACGGTACCTTTACCGGGTGCGTAGACCTCGACTTCGGTCATGAACGAGAAGTTTTTGGAGTAACCGGCTTCTTCGTCATAACGGTCGGGGAAAATGACGCGCACATAACGTGCTTCGATCGGCGCGAAGGTGTAGGTGAAGCGGTCGGCTTTTTTCAGTTCGAACTGATGGGTGCCAACTTCGGTGAAATCCGTGCCGTCTTTGCTGACCGCTACTTTGACGGTCTTCGTAGAGCCGAATTCCGGCACGCCGAGCATCACCATGCCGACGCGCGCCGTCTTTTCGAGGTCGATGGTCGCTGTTTTAGGAAATGCGTCTTTGTCGCCGGTGGCAAAGGCATGTTGAGCGTTGGCTTCCCAGGAGCCGTCGGTGAGGCCGCCGATGCCCCAGTTGTAGCCGTTCGGGTCGCTGACTTCGTAGCGCTTGTTGAGGGCGAGGTTGGTGCCTTCGGGAGCCACGACCATCGACAGCGAGATTTTTTGCTGCGGCGTGGCTGCCGTGTGAATCATGGCATGAAAACCTTCGTCCGCCGCCATCAGACCGTCGACGACCTGCTGTGACCCCGAAATGCCGCCGAGCGGCAGGCGAATGGTGCGCCAGGCGGTGTAGTAGTTGTTTTCTTTCATCTCGGCCAAGTCGTGCACGCGCTTGCCCTGCGCCGAAAACGAGCCGGGCAGGGTGGCGCCCGCCGCCAGATCCTCGGCGGAAAAAGCACCGGCCACGGCGCCACCAATCGTGATGCGATAGGCTCCGGGCGCGAGGCCTTTCACCGTCAGCTTTTGTCCCGACATGTTGAGGAAACCGGAATCGCGCATGACCGCCGTAGAACTCGGGTCGAACCAGAAGGGTACGTTCGCCGGCGTCGTGCTTTCGAGGTCGATCTGCGTCGGCGTGCGATTGACCACTTTCAAGCCCGTTGCTTGGTTGTTCGCCATGTCGATGCTGCCCAGCGACGGCATCGGTTCGGCGCCGAGGCCTTTCAGCATCTGCTGCGCCATCACGAGGTGTCCTGCCGGTGCGGGGTGCACCGAGTCGGGCGTCATGGTGAATTGTGGGTTTTTGGCTTTCTGCGCGGCCTGGAATTCCATCATCGGGTGGATGACGTCCTGAAACGGTAGGTTGTACTTGGCCGCCAGTTCCTTGCCGACGTTGCCGAGGGCTTCCAGCGTTTTGTTGTATTCGGCGGCGCGCAGCGGCTCGCGTCGGTCGTAGTCCACGGCACCGGGCGTGAAGACGACCACGCGCACGCCTTTGGCCTGCAGCGCCTTGATGATGCCTTCCATGCCGCCGCGATAACGGTCGATGGTATCCTGAGCCACCGGTTTGTAGCCACCGTCGTTCATACCGAAAAAGAGCGTGACGACGGTCGGGTTCAGCGAAAGCACGTCACGTTCGAGGCGGTTAAGGCCACCTGGCGCGGTGTCGCCACTCCACCCGGCGTTGATGAATTTTACCTTCAGTTCGGGGTAGCGGCAGTAGAGGTACTGCTGCACATAGCGCGAATAGAGGCGCTGTTCGGTGATGCTGTCGCCGTAAATGACGACGCGGTCGTTGGCTTTTAGAATCGTGTCGGCGTGCGCGGAAATACCGCACGCTGCGACCGTCAAAGCGGCTGCTACGCAGCGGCGGAGTGAAAAACGAGACATTCTTATGGCTCCTTGAAAGTGTAAGTATAAAAGCGCATGATGGGACATGCTGCACACCACTTTGCTGCGCTTTAGTCGTTTTCAAAATTCAGCAGTGGATCAACGGCGACCCCATCCCCAACCCTTCCCCTTGAAACGGCAAAGGGGAAGGGAGCCAAACTATCTCGCCCCGAAAAGCAGTAGGTTTTCAGTGGAAATTTGCGTGCTCTCCCTTCCCCTTTGCCGTTTCAAGGGGAAGGGTTGGGGATGGGGTCGCCGTTGGAGAAGCGCCACCAGTGACCAGTACTATGTTGCTCATTAGTTCCGCAAGCCATTTATTTGTGAGCGAACCAACAACCACCTGCTATGGTCTATCTATACTGTACTCGCCTATGAACCGTACTTCTTCTCATCTGCACCTTGAAGCGCACGAATTCGATGTGTGCGTTATCGGTGGCGGCATGGCTGGCATTTGCGCCGCCATCGCCTCGGCGCGCAACGGCGCCAAAACCGCCCTCGTCCACGATCGCCCCGTTTACGGTGGCAACGCTTCTTCCGAAGTGCGCATGTGGATTTGCGGCGCGCACGGCAAGCACAACAAAGAAACCGGCTTGCTCGAAGAGATTCAGCTTGAAAACCAGTATCGCAATTCGTCGTTGAACTATTCGGTGTGGGACAGCGTGCTCTATGGCAAAGTGCATTTTCAGCCGAATTTGACGCCGTTCCTCAACTGCTCGGTGACCGACGCTGAAACCGATGGCGATCGCATCGTGAGCGTGAAGGCGTGGCAGTTAACCTCGCAGACGTGGCACACCATCCACGCCAAAACCTTCATCGACTGCTCCGGCGACAGCATTTTGGCTGCGGTGACTCCGGCGGAGTTTCGCACCGGACGCGAAGCGCGCCACGAGTTCGACGAAGATATCGAACCCGCCGAGGCCGACGCCAAAACGATGGGCAACACGCTGCTCATCCAACTGCGCCGCTGCGAAGATGCACAGCCGTTCACGCCGCCGCGCTGGGCTTATAAATTTACGCGGCCCGAAGACTTACCGAATCGCATGAGCGGCGTGCAGGCGCACAACTTCTGGTGGCTCGAAATCGGCGGTCTGGTCGATACCATCCGCGATGCCGAAAGCATCCGCGACGAGCTCATGAAGATCACTTACGGCGTGTGGGATTACATCAAAAACTACGCGCCCGAGCGGGAAACAGCCGCCAACTGGGCCATCGAGTGGTTTGGCGCCTTGCCCGGCAAGCGGGAGAATCGTCGCTATGTGGGTGACCACATCTTGACGCAAAACGACGTGCGCAGCGGCACTTTCGAGGACATCGTGGCCTATGGCGGCTGGAGCATGGACGACCACCATCCGGCCGGACTTTATTATCCCGGCCGGCCGACGATTTTCCATCCGGCACCTTCGCCCTACGGCATCCCCTATCGCAGCCTTTATTCACGCAATATTTCCAACCTGCTCTGCGCCGGGCGCAACATTTCGGTGACGCACGCGGCGCTCTCCAGCACCCGCGTGATGGCGACCTGCGCCATCATCGGTCAGGCGGCGGGCACGGCGGCGGCGCTCTGCACAAAGTACAACTGCGCACCACGCTCGCTGAGCAGCGGAGAACGCCTGCGCGAATTGCAGCGCACCCTGATGGACGATGACTGCTGGCTGCCCGGCCTGCTTCGCCCTTCGGGCGCCTTGGCTCAAGGCGCCCGGCTCGCCGCCGAGGGGCAGAACGGCCCGCTGCTACTTGATGGCATGGAGCGCGACCGCGACAGCGACTCGCACGCCTGGACCGGCGCGCTCGGCGCTTCTATCGAATACCGCTGGACTGAAACCGTGAACATCGGCGGCGCCCGCTTCGTGTTCGACAGCAACCTCGCCAACGAAAAACGGATGCCGTGCACCTATCCGCAAAAGGGCAACCGCAACATCGTGCCGTCGCAACTGGTGAGCGGCTTCCGCATCGATGCACAAGACGAAAACGGCCAGTGGCGCCTCGCCTATCGCGAGCGCGACAACTATCAGCGTCTCGTCACCGTTCCGCTCGGTGTGCGCGCCAAAGCCCTGCGTTTCGTGCCCGAAGCGACGTGGGGCGCGCAGGCGGCGCGCGTTTTCGCCTTCGAGCCACTTTCCGAGTTCGAGAACAAAATCCCCGTCGTGCCCGATGGCCCGCATTTCAGCGAAGTCGTCGCCCGCATCGATCCCGCCGACCTCGCCCCGCCGGACAGCGGGTTGGAGACAACCGCCAAAGTCAGCCATAGCGCGTGAAGGTTTTGCCGGGCGACTGAAGTCGCGGCAACAACGCAGCAAAGTCGCCCTGCGGCGACTATGTTTTTAGTCCGCGCAGGCGGACTTCGCCGCGTTGTTGCCGCGACTTCAGTCGCCCGGCACACCACTCCTTGGCACGGTATGTGCAACTATAGTAATCAAGCGTTCATTCAGTAGGGAACGCCCCAAACCGAAAGAGGAGCCGTTGTAGGAACTGTAGGAGTTGTAGAAGTCGTAAGTTAAGAGCGGCACTCGGACGGAAGACAGAACAGCTCGAAGTTAAGACTTCGGGCTGTTTTGCCGTCTGGAAGATGGTAAATCGCCGTTTCGATGAGGAAGAATAGGACAATATGAGTCCGAAAATCGTTGTTTCGCCGGTGTCGTTTCTCAAAAGTTACTTCGTTCTTCTCTCCGTCGTCTGCTGCATTTTATCCCTGTGCGTCATGCCGGGCAGGGCGGCCATCACCATTTCGCAGTCGGTCTACGAAGATGTCCCGGCCACCGGTTGGGAAAACTGGTCATGGGGTACCAATGTGAACTTGGGCGTCACCACCGCCAAACAGGCGGGCACCAAGTCCATCGGCGTGACCTACACCGAGGCGTGGGGCGGCCTGTATCTGCATAATAACGGCGTGCCGATTGTTGGTTACAGTCATCTGCAGTTCTGGATCAACGGCGGCGCCAGCGGCAATCAATCGATTGTCATGTACGCGGAAGACGCTTCAGGGCGGTCGCCAGTGCAGGTGCCGCTTTCCAAATACATCCCCGGCGGCGTGGTCGTCGCCAATGCGTGGCGCTTCGTATCGGTGCCTTTGGCCGACCTGAAATTGGGCGGCCAGCCATTGACCGGTTTGGTCTGGCAAAACGCCACCAGCGGCACGCAGGGCGTTTATTACCTCGATACCATTCGCATCGTCGGCAACGGCACGACGCCGACTCCCACTCCGACCGCTACGCCTACGCCGCAGCCTACCGTGGCGCCGCAACCGACCCCGACCGGTACGCCTGCTGGGCCGATTCCGCCGGTCTTCGGCAAAAACATGATGCTCGGCCTTTCCAACCTGCCCGGCGATTATCCGTGGCTGGCGGCGAGCGGCATCCCTTGGAGCGCGCGCTACACCTATCTCACCGGTGGCGCCAATACGCCCAACAACTGGACGACATGGAATTCGCCTGCCGGTCAATACGCCACTTACTACCTGAACGACAGCGCCAAATCCAACTGTCTGCCGGTTTTCACATATTACCAAATTCTTGCCGCCAATCCACGCTCGTATGACGAAAGCCTGCCTTCTTATCAAGAGAAGTTCGCCAATGCGGCGTGCATGAAATCGTATTACGACGACTTCAAACTGCTGATGCAGAAATGTGCCGCCTTCGGTAAGCCGGTGCTGGTACACGTCGAGCCGGATACGTGGGGCTACATGATGCTTACTAAGCCATCGTCGCCGCTGTTCTACGCGGTGAAGGTCGAAGCATCCGGCCACGCCGATGCGGTGGGCTTGCCCAATAACGCGACCGGCTTCGCGCGGATGCTAACCCACCTGCGCGACAAATACGCGCCGAACGTGAAGTTGGCGCTACATGCCTCGGTATGGTGTGCCGGAACCGACGTTGCGCTCAACACGAATGCGGGCTACGACATCAAGGCCAACGCCGAACGCACCGGGCAATGGCTCAACGCTCTGGGCGGCGGTTGGAACCTCGTTTTCGTGGATGTCGCCGACCGTGAAGCCGCGTACAAGCAGATCGTGCGCGGCCAGAATACGTGGTGGGACGAGGCCGATTTGCGTTTGCCCAACTTCGCGCAAGTGGCACGCTGGATCACTTATCTCAATCGAATCATGAATCGGCGCGTCATCGTGTGGCAAATTCCTATCGGGAACACTAAAATGCTATCGTGTAACAACACGTGGGATCACTATCAGGACAACCGCGTGCAGTATTTCCTGGATGCCGCATACGGCCAGCAGCATCTCAATACGTGGGCAAATGCCGGTGTGATCGGGCTGCTGTTCGGGCGCGGCGACACCAACACCACGACCAATACCGACGCGGCGGGCGATGGCATTACCAACCCGGCGGCGATTAACGGCAACACGCGGCGTGCCACTGTCGCCGATGACGACGGCGGCTACTTCCGCGAACGGGCGGCAGCCTATCTCAAGGCGCCGCTGCATCTACCGGGCGCGCCGTAACACAAGTGCGTTAAAACTAAGAAAAGAAGCGGAAAAGACGCTGATTGGGCTACCTCCACCAAGTCCACTGGTTCGATTATCGTCCTTTCCGCTTCTCCCTCAAAAAGCCGCCAGCACCGTGCATTTGCATGGCGCCGGTGGCTTTTTGCCGTCGGTCTTTCCGATAATTAAAAGTAATCATGGAACAACTGAGAATCATCGTATTTGGCGCGCATCCCGACGATTGCGACATCGTAGCGGGCGGTACGGCGGCACTGTGGGCGCAGGCGGGACACGCTGTCAAATTCGTCTCAGTGACGAACGGCGACGCCGGGCACCAAACGATGGCGGGTGCGGCTTTGGCTCGCCGCCGCAAAGCCGAAACTCAGGCCGCCGCTGCTGTGCTGGGTGTTGAATATCAGGTGCTCGATAACCACGATGGCGAGCTATTGCCGACGCTGGAAAACCGCCGCGAAATCATTCGCTTGATTCGTGAACACCGGCCGCATCTGGTGCTGGGGCCGCGCCCGAACGATTATCACCCCGACCATCGCTACACCGCGACCTTAGTGCAGGATGCCGCCTACATGGTGACAGTTCCGAACGTGGTGGCCGCCGCCGAGCATTTGGCGCGCAATCCCACCATCATGTACCTCACAGACGGCTTCCAAAAGCCGTACCCGTTCACGCCGGATGTTGTGGTAGATATCGACGCCACGATAGAGAAAAAGATCACCGCCATCGCCTGCCACGAATCGCAGTTCTACGAATGGCTGCCCTACAACGCCGGAAATCTGCACGAAGTGCCGTCCGATGCCGTTGAACGCTTCGCTTGGCTGAATAAGCGCATGGAAAGCCGACTCAGCCGCGACGCCTACCGTTTTCGCAGCCAACTCCTTGAGCGTTACGGTGCCGCACGCGGCAGGCGCATCCAATTTGCTGAGGCTTTTGAACTCTGCGAATACGGCGCGCCTCTCTCTGAAGAATTGCGAACGAAGTTGTTTGGCTTCAAATAACTGTGGCCTGCTGATGCCGTAGGGACGTGGTTCATCTCGTCCGTTTCAGTGCAAAAACGTGTTGGATTAGGTTGAGAAGTGCATGCGCCATACAGCGGACGTGATGAATCGCGTCCCTACGATTCTCGCTCGTATAACCGTGTCACGAACTTTGCAGCCGCTTTTGTAGCAACGCCAAAACGGCGGCTTCTTCGGGCAATAGTGCGTCCAAATTCTTGCGTCGTTCACTCCGCGTGCTGGTGGCCATTGATTCGGCTAAGGTGCCGCCGAGATACGAATCGAGCACTGCCGGATGCACGTAGCATTTGCGGCAAACTGCTGCGGTGTTGCCGAGCCGCTTTGCCACGCTTTTTATAGCCGCGACAACGTTTCGTTTAGCCTGCGCCTGCGAGTCGAAGGCTTCCATTTCGAGCAGGGTCATGGCGGCGAGCACGGTGCCGGTCCAGGTGCGGAAGTCCTTGGCGGTGAAATCGTCGCCGGAGATTTCTTTGAGATAGGCGTTGACGTCCACCGATGAGATAGTGTGTGGCGCGCCGCCCTCGTCCACCCACTCGAATAAATCCTGCCCCGGTAAATCCTGCGTCTTGGCGACGATGCGTGCCAATTGGCGGTCATTGAGGTCGATGGTGTGGCGTACGCCGCTTTTGCCGGGGAATTTGAAAACTAAATGCGCGCCTTCGACGGTGGCGTGACGGTTTTTCATCGTGGTTAAGCCGTAGCTTTTGTTGCTGCGCGCGTATTCTTCGTTGCCGACTCGGATTGCGGTTCTTTCCATCAGCTTCACAATCGCCGCCAGTACTTTTTCGCGCGGCAGCCCCGTTTTTTTGAGGTCGTCGTCTACCCGGACGCGGATTTTGGGCAATACACAAGCGAAGGTTAGCAGGCGCGCGTATTTGTTCTCGTCGCGTGTGGCGCGCCAGCGTTCGTGATAGCGATACTGCTTGCGTCCGCGGTCGTCTATGCCAGTCGCCTGAATGTGGCCGTTGGCATATGGGCAAATCCACACCTCGCGCCACGCCGGGGGCACTGCTAAATGCTTGATGCGCGCCAGTGTGTCTTTGTCGCGAATGATGTGGCCGTCGCTGTCCGCATAGGAGAAGCCTTTTCCGGCGCGCTTGCGGCGGATGCCCGGCCTGTCGTCGCGCACATAGCGTAACTTGGCTAATTTGGCGGCTTCCTGCGGGTCTTTAACGATTTCGGGGAGTGCGGCGGTTTTGCGTGGCATGAAACGGCAAAAAGCAAAGCCTGTGCCCGTCGGGAAAGATAGCCGCTATGGCTTCGCCACGCGAACTGCGTAGCGCAAAAACGACACTAACGGTTCAGGTTAAAGTGTTTCAAAGCACTTATTGGCTTTGTGGGCGTATGTCGGGACGTCCGCCCAAGGGCACCCGACCGCGTCCGCAACGCAGACTTCACACTCTTCTCGGACGCGGCAGGCCGCGTTCCTATAGGTGATGGGATTACCTTAAGGAACCGCCATAAAGATAAAATAGCGTCGTTTTTGCGCTGTTTTGGCGTCCCTGCAACTGATAGCGGCTACTCTTACGCTTCGCTTTCGCGCTGGAGAAGCTGCTTCTTCCGTTCCAGACCCCAGCGATAGCCCGCCAGAGCGCCACCTTCGCGCACCACGCGGTGGCACGGCACCACGAGAGCGACCGGGTTGGTGGCGCAGGCGCGCGCCACGGCACGCACCGCCGTCGGCTGCCCGATGGCCTGTGCGACCTGCGCATAGGTGCGCGTCTGTCCGTAGCCAATGACGCGCAGTTCCTGCCAGACACGGCGCTGAAAAGCCGTCGCCTGCACGTCGAGCGGCAGATCGAGGTGTGGCTCGTGGCCTTCCAAAAAGCGCAGTAGCGCCTGCATGTGCGTGCCGAGTTCGGCGTCGTCTCGGCGCAGTTCGGCGGCGGGAAACTCTTCGCGCAAGGCGGCTTCCATCACTGCCGGCGCATCGCCGAGCGTGACCGAGCAGACGCCATGCTGTGTGGCGGCAACCAGCAGAAAACCGAGTGGGCAGGGCTGCGTGCTATAAGCGATGCGTGCTCCGGCGCCGCCGCGCCGATAGGTCGCGGGCGTCATGCCCAGTTGGGCCGGGGCGCGTTCGTAGAGGGCGCGGCTGGAACCGTAGCCGGCTTCATATTGCGCGCCGATCACGGAATCGCCGTTTTGCAGTTGCGTTTTCAGGATTTTTAAGCGCAATGCGTCGGCGTATTCGCGCGGTGAAACACCTGTCACCTGCTTGAAAGTGCGCTGCAGGTGAAATGCGCTGCCGCCGACTTTCTCGCTGAGTTCGGCCAGTGTCAGCGGTGCATCGAGGTGCTCTTCGATGAGGCGGCAGGCCCGTTGCACGCGCGCGACCTGTCCGGTTTGAAACTTGTTGGGACGGCAGCGTTTGCAGGCCCGGAAACCGGCCTGCGCGGCGGCATCCGGCGAGTCGAAGAAACGCACGTTTTCGCGCTTCGGCCTGCGCGAAGGGCAAGAAGGGCGACAGAAGATATGGGTGGAAGCGACCCCGTAAACGAATGTGCCGTCGGCGCGTTCGTCGCGGTCTTGTACCGCCTGCCAGAAAGCGGATTCCGCTGTGGCGTCGCTGGGGGCCGGTTCAAGTGTTGGCGATTGCATAGTATTTCCTCGTATTTTGAGGATAAGGTTCGTTACCGTTCACTTCTCTCCGCTTCTTGCCTTTAAATCATGAAAATTCGCTTTATTTGGGCTGCGAGGCATCATTTATGCGATTGGCTCGCTGACCTATTCATGAACGGAGAGCATAACCGCAATGACAGACTCGAAACGACCGGCGCCTGATAATAAGAACGGTGCCAGATTTGCTGAAACAGAAAAAGACCGCGACCTCGCTAAAGTTACCACCGAAGACCGTGCTCCCCTGACAACCAATCAGGGCCAACCGATTAGTACCGACCAAAATTCCCTGCGCGCTGGACAACGCGGCCCCACACTCCTTGAAGATTTCATTCTGCGTGAAAAGATTCAGCATTTCGATCATGAGCGTATCCCCGAACGTGTTGTCCATGCGCGCGGTGCGGCGGCACACGGCATCTTCGAGCTTTTTGAATCGCTCGAAGCGTACACCACGGCAGGTGTTCTCACCGATACTTCGCGTGTAACCCCACTGTTTCTACGGTTCTCTACTGTCGCCGGTTCGCGCGGTTCAGCGGATACGGCCCGCGATGTACGCGGTTTCGCCGTGAAAATGTATACGCAGGAAGGTAACTGGGATTTGGTCGGTAATAACATACCCGTTTTCTTCATTCAGGACGCTATCAAGTTTCCCGACTTGGTACACGCCGTCAAACCGGAGCCGAACAACGAAATTCCGCAGGCATCGTCGGCGCACGACACGTTTTATGACTTCATTTCACTCACGCCCGAATCCATGCACATGATTATGTGGATAATGAGTGACCGCGCCATTCCGCGCAGCTATGCCATGATGGAAGGTTTTGGCGTGCACACGTTTCGCCTGATTAATGCGCAGGGCCACTCCACTTTCGTCAAATTTCATTGGAAGCCGGTTTTAGGTGCGCATTCGCTGGTATGGGATGAAGCGGTGAAACTGGCTGGTCAGGATCCCGATTTCCACCGCCGCGACCTGTGGGAATCCATCGAAATGGGCAACTTTCCGCAGTGGGAACTTGGTGTCCAGTTAGTTCCCGAAGGTGAGGAAACCAAGTTCGATTTCGACGTGTTGGACGCCACCAAAATTTGGCCGGAAGATCTCGTACCGGTGCGACGCATCGGGAAAATGACGCTTAACCGTAACCCCGACAACTTTTTCGCCGAAACCGAACAGGTGGCGTTCATGACGACCAACATCGTGCCGGGCATCGATTTCAGTGACGATCCGCTACTTCAGGGCCGCAACTTTTCCTATCTCGACACGCAATTGTCACGTCTGGGCAGCCCCAATTTTCATGAGTTGCCGATCAATCGCCCGGTTTGTCCATTTTCCAACAACCAACGCGATGCTCACATGCGCCACACCATCAACGAAGGGCGGGTGGCTTATGCACCCGCATCGTTGGATGGTCATTCGCCCGACGAAGCTACGCCACAGGGCGGTTTCGTCAGCTATGAAGAGCAGGTTGCCGGGCCGAAAGTGCGTGTGCGCAGTGAAAGTTTCGGCGATCACTATGGGCAGGCGCGATTATTCTGGAACAGCATGACACCGGTAGAAAAAGAGCACATCGTCAAGGCGTTGCAGTTTGAACTGAGCAAAGTCGAAACGCGCGAGGTGCGTGTGCGGATGTTGAACAATCTGGCGCAAATCAACGAAGTGATGGCCGCGCAAATCGGTCTCGCGATTGGCGAAGAATTGCCGGGCGCCAAAGCTCAGCCGGTTGGCACAGCGGATTCTGCCGACGAGATGAATGCTTTGGCCAACGCCGAAACTCCCACCACGGCATCGGGCGGTTTGCAAAAAACCAGCGGTCTCAGCATCGAAATCGGCCAGCCGGGATCGCCTAAGGGACGCAAGGTCGCCATTTTGACTGGCCAAGGTTCGTTCACCAAATGTATCGAGACGATGCAGGAAAAACTCGCAGCCGAAGGTGCGATGGGCGTGGTAGTCGGTCCGCACCTCGGTGCCGTCGCAGGCGATAAAGGCTCGTTCGAGGCGAAGAAAACCTATGCCAACAGCAGTTCGGTTCACTTCGATGCAGTCTATGTCCCCGGTAGCACCAAGATCGAAATGCTCAAAGCGCTGGGCGACGCACGTAAGTTTTTAGATGAAGCCTATAAACACGGCAAACCCATCGCCGCATCGGGCGAAGGTGTCGATCTAACGATGGCGACTGAGTTCGGCAGTCAAAACAGCGATAACGCCCCCTCCGGCGTTTATTTAGCAAAAGATGGTAATGCGCTCAGCGTAGCCGCCGATCTCATTCAAGGTATCGCGCAACACCGCTTTCGCGACCGTGCCGATGCGCCGACGATTGCTGCGTAAGGCGTTTCTGGGAAATAGACTAACCCGGCTTGCTACTTCAGAATGATAGCAAGCCGGGCTACTTTATGTGTTTGCTGCGGCTGTCTAAGGCGAAGAGTCTTCCCAGACCTGCAGGTCGCGCACGCGCAGGGTATCGACGGTCAATTCGCCGATTTCGAGCTTTTTAAGTTTCGCCTTGCCGACTTTCAACTTGCCGATAGCAAGGGCGCCGATGGCGACCGCGCCAACCGACAACGCACCGAGGGCGAAGGCGCCGATAGCCACGGCGCCCACGAGGGCGCCACCTCCTGCTCCGGCACCCATGGCGCCCGCACCGACAGCGGCGCGGCATAATTTGGCGACCCGTTTTTCGGGCTTTGTTTCATCTGGCATGGAGAAGATCCTTATTTGATGCCGATCACCATCGAATCCGGGCCGACGAGGTGTTCGATACGAATTTCGCTGAATCCGGCTTCGCGGAGCCAGCCGATGCAGTCGGCGCCGGTGTAGTCGAAGCCGCCCGGCGTTTCGATGAGCATGTTCAGGCTCATCATCAGACCGAAGGCATTGGTGCGCCGCTCGTCGTCGATCATGGCGTCGTAGACCACCAGAGCGCCGCCGTCGGGCAGGGCGTCGTAGGCTTTGGCGACGAGCATCCGTTTCTGCTCCAAATCCCAGTCGTGCAAAATGTGGCCCATCACCAAAACGTCGGCCTGCGGCAGCGCTTCCTCGAAGAAGCTGCCCGCGCAGAAGTGCAGGCGGTTTTGTAGTTGATGTTCCTGCACATACTTCTCGAAAACCGGGCGAACTGGCTGCAAATCGAAGCCACCGCCGGTCAGGTGCGGGTTGGCTAACGCGATCTGGACGGGCAGGGCACCTTGCGCGCAACCGATGTCGATGAAGGTTTTATAGTCTTTCCACGGAAACTTGCGCGCAATCGCCATTGCGGCGCCAAGGCTGATGCCGCTCATCGCCTTGAGGAACTCTTCCAACCGGGCCGGATCGGCGTATAACTCCGTGAAAATATCCTCTTCGTTTTTGACCTCGTTTTGCGGCAGACCGGTCTTCAACGCTTCGGTCAGCGAACCCCAGAAGGTATAGAGGCGGGCGTTCGCCATTTCGAGAATACCGCCGATGTAAGACGGTTTGGCTTTGTCGAGAAATATGTCCGTGTCGAGGGTGTTGGAATAAAGCTCGCCTTCGCGCGCCAAAAAGCCAAGCGCCACGAGGGTGTCGAGAAAATCGAGCGTGCCGCGCGGATGCAGGCCGAGCGTCTCACGTAGCGCAGCGACGCTTTTCGGCCCGGTGGCGAGTTCGGTGAAAAGTCCCAGTTCGACCGCACTGAGCAGCGTTTTGGAGGCCCAGAAACCGAGGCCGATTTGCATGATTTTTTCGGGTGATGGCGTTGCGTTCATCAGATGGAGAATCCCTTATATTTAAATTGGTGGGGAAGGCGCGTTAAGTATGCGTCATCGATACGGCGAACGAAAACGCCACCGAGATTCGTTCTCGGTGGCGTTTTTTGCGGCTGATTGATTAGCTGCCGGACTTTTTGAGAGCGTCGCCGGCGGTTTCCAGAGCGTCGCCGATGGCGTCTTTGGCTTTGCCGAGTGCGGTCTGGCCCTTGCCCTGGAGTTCCTGTGCTTCGCCTTCAGCCTGCAACTGGGTGTCGTCGGTCAGGTCTCCTACGGCTTGCTTCACTTTTCCGGCGGCCTCGTTTCCGGCGCCGCGTACTTTATCTTCTATGTGTCCCATTATTTTTGCCTCCCTTTCAAATTCGTCTAAAAGCAAACCGCGTGCCGGGACGAAGAAGGTGGGAGGTGGAATTTAGAAGACAGATTGTACGTGTCGACTTCTATCTTCCAAATTCCACCTCCCACCTCCCACCTCCCA
>JADMIO011000801.1_pt1 | contig 22788 bp, 21 predicted proteins | sample 8958161 | NCBI WGS metagenome assembly JADMIO01 (sample SAMN16585339, study PRJNA669376) | soil metagenome | isolation source: Crop rotation soil | place: USA: Cullars Rotation, Alabama | collected 2011 | reverse complement strand
CGACTTCAAGTCACGTGAATTCCAAGCTTCGGATCCCACTGTGCTGGAAAGAGCAAATTTTACAATCTGTCTTTCCTCTAGTTTAATCGGCTGGTCAAAGTCAGACAAACAAGTATCGCAGTTTAACTTTATCGTTCCTTCAATTTGGAAGCCTAAAATTAACATAGTTTCTTGTCTATCTAGCTCAACCTTAGCTTTAAGCACTCCGTCTTTTACCAACGAATGTTCAAATTCATCGAAAAAGCTTTTGTCAATTTCAAACTCGAAATTGTGTTTTCCCAATTTTAAACCTGTAAAGGGGATAGAAAATTGTTTCAACGCTTTCATACTGTCAATTGTAACTAAATTTTAGCCTGCAAAGGTATGAATTATTTTCTTAAAAGAAAATGTTTTTAGAAAAATGAGAAGTAAAATTTGATGTAGAGAGTTTCTACCCTAATCATTTGAAAAACAAGGTGAGTAAATCTTGGCTAAACCAGTCCTACTTTGTGCTTTAATTCACTCGCTGCACTTCGGTATACGCTTGTAGTTCGCTAATTCCCCTCTTCCAGAGGGGGGGCAACGGGCGGGGTGGTGTTATTTTAACTTAAATCTTTAATTGATAATCACACCGAAACTGCTTGAGACAGTGTAAAGCCATCAACTCCAGATATCAAAGAACAAATAATCATCTTTTTGTACACAGCATTTTAATCTTAGTATCCTTTATGTCTTTGTGGGTCTTTTTCTATCTTAATTACACCTAATAACGCTCTTTTAGCTATCCAATTAGATTACCTTGTTGGTTCTTATTCGGAACATGTTTGGTAATACTGCCATTTTTGGAAAGCGTATACTTACCTAGTAGCAAGTTAAACCCTGTCAAACCCGAAGAAACAGTAGCTTAATACCAAAGTTGGTCCGAATCAAAGTCGCTATAACATCGCTATAACATCGCTATAACGTCGCTATAACGTCGCTATAAGGGTTGTGATGAAATTTTTTTCGGGTAGTGGTTACTGCCAGAGAAGGCTAGTAATTGAATGGGATTAAAGTTACTGATTTTATGGGGAAATAGTTGTCAGGAACCAGTTATCATTATCAGGCAAATTTATTGTGCATGGATTTATGCTGACTACAACGAATAAAGTCTGGATGAAGTGTGCATCAGGTCTTTCATCTCGTTTTTTAGCCTGTGGCTGGTTTTAGGACTGGAGATTGATGTGGATTAAAAATCCATGATTAAGAAAATCTGGATTGCGGATCCCGACTAGCAAGAGGTAAAAGAGCTACACTGCGAAATCTTTGCGCCTTAGTGGTTCATTTCCTTTTGGTCTGTTTTATTAGTAGCAGATTTTCTCTATCGTTAAACTTTCCCCAAGTTATCCGTCTCACCAAACAATGAAAACACTAACAATTGCATTTGCGCTACCGCTATCACCAAGGCGCAGCATTTAAAAGTTGCAGATAATGTCGGATATCGCATCATTGAAAATAACAAAACCAGTTTTCCCAAGTTCAATAGACTATTTCACGATCTTCTGGAAAATGAATCTTTATTAAAGCAGATTATTTTCATCAACCAAAAAGAAAAGGGGCCAGGTTTTGCAAACCCAAATGGAACGGTAACCTTAAACCTCGATTATTTCGTTAACAAAAAGCCTCGTTTTAATGATGATAGGTTGGTTGTAGTGCTGTATCATGAAATTAATTGGGCATCTACATTATTTCAATAAAACAACTAAGGGAAAAAGAAATCCTGAAGACAGTGAAAAAGCCGCATTTGAATATTCATTGCAGAAAACGAAAGAAATGGCCGCCCACAACGATTGCCTGCCTTTAAAAGCGGGGCTACATTTTATGTTGCAGAGAAGCAAAAGTGACGAAATTAAAGATCCTCATGTACGAGCTTTGAAACGAATGGTTAACGAACCGCTATACGCCGAATACCTTGCTTATCAAGAAAAGAACTGCAATTGATTTATTTGTTGCTTAAAACCATCGCATTTCCACTTCTCGACCATTCACTCCACGAACCTACATACAAGCTAGGTACGGGTAAACCAGCATAAGCGAAAGCCAGTAAAGTGTGGCACGCAGTAACACCGGAGCCGCAGTGAACAATGATATCTTTCGGATCAGCATCTTTAAACATCCCGTTGTATTTTTCATGTAAAACAGTCGGTGTTTTAAATTCGCCTAATTCGTCTAAGTTTTCAGTAAGTGGAATGTTAATTGCATTTGGGATATGCCCAGCAATTAGGTCCAATGGTTCAACTAAACCATCAAATCTGTTTTTTGCTCTTACGTCTACAATAATTTTATGCTTGTTTTCGCTTGCCAGTTCAACCGTTTCAATTGTAGTTAAAGGTAGTTTCCACTCGGCAACTGATGTATCTATTTGGACTGGAATAGGCACTGGAATAGCTGCATTGCTTGGAAAGCCAGCATTGATTGCCGCATTTAAACCACCATTTAGCACCTGAACATTTTGATAACCAATGGCGCTCAGCATCCACCAAAACCTAGCAGCTGCATTTGCTCCATTTTTGTCGTCATAAATAATTACGTGACTTTGGGGGCCAGTGCCCAGCTTGGCAATCGTCTCCGCAAATACGGTCGGATGAGGCAAAGGATGTCTTCCTCCAATCGCTGGATCTTCGACAATTCCAGAAAGGTCGTTCTCTAAATCTACAAAGTAGGCTCCATCTAAATGGTTTGCTAAATAGCGTTCTTTTCCTCCGCCGTCAACATCTATTAGTAGGTAGTTTTTATTTTGAATCTTTAATTCAAGTAATTCTTTGGGCTGTATAATTGGCGAAATTGTACTCATCTTTGAAGGTTTGTTGCGGATGGTTCTATCTCCAGTTTGCGCTTGAAATTTAAAAATGGAAAAGATACTTCACGGAAGTGCTGATGATGATTGGAATGTTAATTAGTATCACCTTTTTACTTTCGCGTTTTTTATTCTTAACTTCTTTTAGTTTGCATCGTCTTTTATATCACCAGCAGTCTCGATAATTTTACCGCCAGTTCTTAACTGATTGCGCAACATGGCATCTTGCTCTCTGCGGTTTTGCACAATGTGGATGGCCGAAAACAGCGCTTCCATAAACGAGGTGGCATCTGCCTGATTTTTGCCAGCAATGCCGTAGCCTGTTCCGTGATCAGGAGAGGTACGTACAAACTTTAAACCTGCCGTATAATTTACACCATTTTCAAATGCAATAGTTTTGAAAGGGATCAAACCTTGGTCGTGGTACATCGCTAAAACAGCATCAAATTGTTTGTAGGTGCCGTTGCCAAAAAAACCATCGGCAGGGTACGGACCGAAACAAATGATGCCTTTGTCGAACGCCTCTTGGATAGCCGGAGAAATCACATCCGCTTCTTCACTGCCCAATAAGCCATTATCACTAGCATGTGGATTTAATCCTAGTACTGCAATTTTCGGTTTCTCTACCCAAAAATCTTTCTTCAAACTATCATTAATCAGTTGTAGTTTTTTAACGATTTTTTCTTTCGTAATGCTTTTGGCCACTTCCGTTACTGGAATGTGTCCTGTAACTACGCCTACACGCAGGGTGTCGCTAATTAAAAACATCAGCACATCATTGCTGCCACTTCTTTCTTGTAGGTATTCGGTGTGTCCAGGGAACTTAAAATCTGCCGATTGAATATTATTTTTATTAATAGGAGCGGTAACCAAAGCATCAATTGCGCCACGTACCAAATCATCAGTAGCTTTTTGCAATGAAAGAAAAGCATACTTTCCGCCAGTTTCATTAGCTGCGCCGAGCTCAATTTTCACATCTTCCTCCCAACAGTTAATCATATTGGCTTTATGTGAAACCGCTGATTCCGCATCGGGAACAACATTAAACATGAAATCGCTAAGATGGAGTGCCTTGCGATGAAAAGAAGCAACTTTAGTATGTCCGTAAACTACTGGTGTGCAATAATCTAAAATCTTGCTTTCGGCAAGCGTCTTCAAAATTACCTCTAAACCAATACCGTTAACGTCGCCTATACTAATTCCAATCTTTAATTTGTTGCTCATGCTGCTATTTAAAATTTAGCGCAAAATAATCATTAGATATGAGATATGAGATATGAGATATGAGATTTGCTCTACATCACCAGACTTCGGACGTCCGACCTCGGACTAATTTCTTACCTTTGCTACATGAGTTTAGTTAAAGCAAAGAAACATTTAGGACAACATTTTTTAACGGATAAAAACATTGCGCAGCGAATTGTGGATGGTTTGATCCATACCGATAAATACAATCAGGTGTTGGAAGTTGGGCCTGGAATGGGGATTTTGTCTGATATTTTGTTGCAACGCGACGATTTAGAAACTTTTCTCATCGATATCGATACGGAATCATTCAACTTTTTGCGGGAGAAATATCCCCAACTGGGTGATAGATTGATTAATGGAGATTTCTTGAAATTAAACTTCGAATCAATTTTTCCAGGAAAATTCGCTGTAATTGGCAATTTCCCCTATAATATTTCTTCGCAAATTTTGTTTAGGATTTTGGAAAACCGCCATAACATTGTTGAAATGGTAGGCATGTTTCAAAAGGAAGTTGCTGAGCGTTGTGCCTCTAAACCTGGAACAAAAGAATATGGCATTTTAAGTGTGTTTATTCAGGCTTATTATCATATCGAATATTTATTTACAGTAAAGCCAGGTACTTTTAATCCACCACCAAAAGTAAATTCAGGTGTAATTCGTTTAACCAGAAATAGCACTGAAGAGTTGGATTGCGATGAAAAACTGTTTTGGAGAGTAGTGAAAGCTGGCTTCAACCAAAGGAGAAAAACTTTGCGAAATGCAGTTTCTGCTGTGGTTCCTAGAGATAGGCTTGGCGAACATCCATTTTATGAAAGAAGAGCCGAAACACTAACCGTGGCTGATTTTGTGGAACTAACTAACTTTTTGGCAACGAGGTAATGCAACTATAAGCAAAAACTAAGCGTCTTTATCTATATGAAAAAAATAGTTTACGTATTTCTTTTGTTAGTCGGGATGCTTAGCACTCAAATTCTAGTTGCTCAGCAAAATCCTAATCAAGCTGATTTGGAAGCGCTTTATACTGCTATTCAAAAAACTCCGTCTTATAAAAAGCTACTTAAAGGCAACAAGGACTACCAACAGTTATACGAAAACGTAAAACAGAAAATAGTTGACGCAGATGAAAAGCAAACATTTAAACAGTTAAGTAGATTAGTTTCTGCTATAAACGATAACCATTTAGGTTTTTATCGCACACCTGATACGACTTTAAAAACTGCGTACATTTCTTTGCCGTTAAATATAGATTCATTAAAAAAACTGTTGCAACTTAAGGATGAAAATGCTTTAGAAGGTATTTATTACGCAAGTAACCATGAATTTGGATTGTACGCAAATGGCGATAAAGCTTACCAGATGGTAAGTTTAACCAATGGGATTTTAATAGCAGAAATTTTTCATACCCCATATAATGGCTTTGATTTGCTATTGTATTCTGGCAAACCCGTTCCTTACAATTTAATTAAAAATGCCAGGCTAGTTAATGGAACTTTATTAGGAACGCCGTTCACGAAGTTTAAAGAAAAGAAATTTTCAATACTTGATAAGGGAAGTGAAAGCTTCGAATACAAGCCGCTAAATGAAACCGTAGGCTATTTAAGGTTGAGCAGCTTTAGTTCGACTAATGCTAATATCAAAAAGTCGGATGAATTTTACGCCACTATTGCGGCTAAGATTACTACACGAAAATTAATTGTGGATTTGAGAGGTAATACTGGCGGGGGATACAAAAATTCGGGTAAATTTTTAAAGCTGCTTAAAAATTATAAAGGCGAGATTTTTATTTTGCAAAATGCTGCTACTGTGAGTAATGCCGAGCAATTTATTTTGGAATTAAAGCCTTTGAAAAATGTAACTACACTTGGTGAGCAAACTAAAGGCATGATTACATTTGGTAGTAATTACGGCGAGAAAATAGTGCTTCCGAGTGGACGTTTTACTTTTTATCCTACAGATATGAAAGGCTCCAACAGAGATTTAGCATATGAAAGTAAAGGCATTAACCCCGATATATCTTTAGATGTTTTTAAAGAAGATTGGATTAAACAGACCTTAGAATACATCAAAAAGAGACCTAACTAATGATCAAAAAGATATTAATTGTAGACGATTTACACCCAGTTTTTAAAGAAAGAGCAGAAGCTTTAGGTTACCAAGTTGATGATAGACCTGACATTACCAGAGCAGAAACGTTAGCCGCTGTTGCTGCTTACGATGGGATTGCGGTGCGTACCAAATTTAGGATAGATAAAGAACTCTTTGATGTTGCTCCGAAATTGAAATTTGTAGCTAGGGCAGGAGCGGGATTGGACAATATTGATATCGACATTGCCAAGCAAAAAGGCATTGCGCTTTTAGCTGCTAACGAAGGGAACATGGATGCCGTTGGCGAACATGCAGTTGGATTGCTGCTATCGTTAATGAACAATTTTCGTAAAGCAGATGTAGAAATTAGAAATGGTGTTTGGGATAGAGAGGGTAACCGTGGCTACGAATTGAAAGGTAAAACTGTAGGCATTGTTGGTTATGGTTTTATGGGGCAAAGTTTCGCCCGTAAACTTTCAGGTTTTGGTGTAAATGTAATTGCCTACGATAAATATAAAACAGGCTTTAGTGACGAATTTGCCAAAGAGGTAAGCATGGAAGAAATTGTAAAGCATAGCGATGTATTGAGCTTACATATTCCGCTGACTAGAGAAACCAAACAAATGGTTGATGATGAATATTTCTTCCATTTTAAAAAACCTATTTTCTTTATCAATACTGCCAGAGGCGAAATTGTGAGCATAAAAGCAGTACTGAATAGCCTAGCTAAAGGAAAGATTTTAGGTGCTGGATTAGATGTGTTAGAAAATGAAAAATTCCCGACCTTAGCTGAACAGGAATGGTATGACGAGCTGAAAATCAACGATAAAGTAATACTAACGCCCCACGTTGCAGGTTGGACTTTTGATTCATATCGGAAAATTTCTGAGGTGTTGGCTGAGAAATTGGCTAAAATCAGCGGATAATTTTCTAAATTGCTGCTATTAACAAAACAATTGATAGGGGTAATGGATTAATCTGAATACTCATATCTCAATACTCACCCCGATAGCTATCGGGACTAATATCTATTATTATGGCTAAGCAACATATTTACGAAACTAATTTGGTTTGGATTGGGAACAAAGGTTCGGGAACCATGGATTACCGTTCTTATGATAGGAATTTTACTGTAGAAATTGACGGTAAAGAACCCCTTTCTGGTTCTTCTGATTCTATTTTTCTGGGTGATAAATCGAAATACAACCCTGAAGATATGATGCTGTCTGCGGTATCCTCGTGCCACATGTTATGGTATTTGCACCTGTGCTCTAAAAATGGAATTGTGGTAATAGAGTATAAAGATAGAGCTAAAGGAACTATGACAGAAAGCCCAGACGGAAGTGGTAAGTTTACCGAAATACTCTTGCGTCCTGAAGTAGTAATTTCTAAGCCAGAGGATATTTCATGGGCAAACTCGTTACATGCAGAAGCGAACCGAATGTGTTTTATCGCTAGTTCGCTGAACTTTCCAGTGAAGCATAAGGTGGTTTGCACAGCAATTGGAGGGTAGGATTTACTTTGATTTTCCCCGCTGATTGGCACAGATAATTGAAAGCGCTGATTTTCGCTGATCTGTATGTTGTTTAATCTGCGGTAAAATCTGTGAAAGCTGGGGGAGAAAGGGAATTGCCTAAACCTGATTGAAACGGAAACCCCACAGGTAAGCTCAGCGCAACCGAGGAGTTGGAGAGAAAAGCAGGGCTATGGTAACCGACAAAATACAGGTTTGCTTTTCAAAAATTAGGCGCAATGATTTTAGTCACAGCCTTGCCAATTTGAACTAAATTTTAAGTGATTTATTTGCTTTTTTGGTTTAAGGCTTATATCTTCGTTTTTAACAGAGCAAGACTATGTGGGTTAATCCCTATGTAGTCTTGTTTGTTTTTTATAGGATTAAAGAAAAGAATAGCGCTATGGCAGATATTACCTATTACAGTAAAGAAGGGTTAGATAAACTTAAAGAAGAATTACATCAGTTGAAGACTGAGGGAAGAGCTTCGATTGCAAAAGCGATTGCGGAAGCTCGTGATAAAGGCGATTTATCGGAAAATGCGGAGTACGATGCGGCCAAAGAAGCGCAAGGTTTACATGAAGCGAAAATTGCGAAATTAACCGTTGTTTTAGCGAACTCTAGACTGTTGGACGAGTCGAAATTGGACCTGTCGAAAGTATTGGCACTTTCTATTGTGAAAATAAAGAATGTGAAGAATGGCGCTACAATGACTTACCAATTGGTAGCGGAAAGTGAAGCTGATTTAAAATCGGGAAAAATCTCTGTAAAATCTCCTATTGCCCAAGGTTTATTAGGTAAATCTGTAGGCGATAAAACTGAGATTGAAGTGCCAGCAGGCAAAATTGAATTCGAAATTCTGGAAATCTCTAGATAGTTTTTTTAGGTGTAAGCTATAAGGTTTAAGGTGTAGGACTTTGCCTATATCGCTTGTTAGAAAACTTTATACCTTACACCTTTTACCTCAAACCTTACACCTTTATGTCAAGCATTTTTTCTAAAATAGTAGCAGGCGATATCCCAGCGCATAAAGTAGCCGAAACAGATGAATTTTTGGCGTTTTTAGATATTAGTCCTTTGGTTTACGGGCATGTTTTGGTGATACCTAAAAAGGAAGTGGATTACATTTTTGATATAGAAGATGAGCTGTACCAAGGTTTGATGCTGTTTGCTAAAAATGTAGCGGCTGGCATTAAACGGGCTTATCCGTGTGATAGGGTGGGGGTTGCTGTAATTGGCTTGGAAGTGCCGCATGCCCATGTGCATTTAATTCCGATTAATACCATGAACGATATGAACTTCGCCAATCCAAAACTGAAACTGAGTCAAGAGGAATTAGCGGAGGTTGCAGCGAAGATTAAAGCGGCGCTTTAAATTGAAAGTGTGAAGTTTAAAGTAGAAAGTTGCGATAGCCAGCTTTTTCTTTCGGACTTCCAGACTTTCGGTCTACTTTAACTTCTCATTATTCTTGTGTCTGTCCGCATCACGGATAGATTTTTTCTCCAGATTTTTTACTAATGCTTCATCTAGATTGATGCCTGTTTGATTGGCTAAGCACATCAATACAAAAAGCACGTCGGCCATTTCGTCGGCTAGGTTTACTTCTTCGTCACTTTTTTTGAACGATTGTTCACCATATTTACGGGCCATGATCCGAGCTACTTCGCCCACTTCCTCCATTAAAATAGCGGTGTTGGTTAATTCGTTAAAGTAGCGAATGCCTGTGGTATTAATCCAGCGGTCTATGGTTTCTTGTGCTTCGGTAAGAGTCATAGCCAAAGATAAGGAATCAGTTGTCAGTAGATAGTAATCAGTTTGCGAATTATCAGGAGAACACGATTAAATAACCAATAAATCAATAATCAGTTTGCGAATTATCAGGGAACACGATTAAATAACCATCAACTATTAGCCATCAACCATCAACAAATAACCAGTTAACCGATTAACCAAAACTCTAAACCATCATCAATATTTCCATTGCTTCTATTTCAAAGCCAACAGAAAAATAAGTGCCGAAGAAAATTTTGGTGGCTTTTAGCGTTTGTGGTAAATAACCGAAGAATTTTTTAAATGCATTGGTGAAATGGGTAGCGTGCTTGTAGCCGACCACTTCTGAAATTTCTGTAATTCTGTATTTTCCTGTCAACAGCATTTCTCTAGCTTTTTCCATTTTGCAAGAAATGATGTGGCCAAAAACAGTATTGCCAAATAAGAGTTTAAAATGCTTTTTTAAGTACTGCTCGTTGGTTCCTGCGGCCCTGGCCAAGGATGAAATGCTAGGTGCATTGCTCAAGTCGCTTTCAATTAGTTCCTTTACTAAAATCATTTTTTCGACATCCGAAGCACTTAGCGTTGAAGGGATGATTTTCTCTTCTTCATATTGAACTAGTTGTAAACTTAGCAACTCAATAATTTTTGCTTTGGTATACAAATTTTTGAGGTGCCTGCCGAAATCGCAGTTTTCAATGTCGGTTAAAATGCTTTTTAGTTTAAGTCCGAGGTGAAGATTTTTTTGGAACAGCTTTCCAATTCCTGATAGGTTGTATAGTGGGATACCGTAATCTTTAGACAGATGCCTTAAGAAGAATTCCTCGCTAAGGTAAATTTGTATTAAATCGCAATCCGCAGTGTTGATAATAGTTGCAGCTTCGTTTTTTGGTAACCATAAAATGTTGTACTCTGCCTGTTTGAAAATGATAGGTTTCCGTTGAAGCGAATTGTTAAAGTTGCTACTTCCTTTTAAGCAAAATTGAATTAACAGCACGTTCTGTTCTGTGGAAATAGTAATAGGGTTGATACCAATTTCTTCCGCTAACAGCTTCTTGAATAAAAATTTATCAAATTGAATTTTTTTTGAAACTAGCTGTATTCCAGTGTTATGGCGAACTACTGGGAGTGTTAGGCTGAGTGTTGTCGCTTTTTCTTTTTGCGTCGATAAATTTTCGTATGATGTCATTCCTTAAAAAACGCTGGCTACTATATTTGCCGCAATTTACATTTATTTAGACTTTTTCTAAATAAAAAATGTAAAAACTATTAAGGACAATGAAATATTTTTTACTCTCGCTATTTTTTGTGATCGCGTTTAATTCTATCAGTAAAGCTCAAACAGGTAATATTTCTGGCAAAATTACAATGGAAAATAGTGAACCTGTTGCTGGTGCCGTGGTGAACATCAAATCCTTAAATAAACAAACCATTACCGACGAGAAAGGTAATTACACTTTAAAAGATGTGGCTTACGGTAGTTATACTTTGGAAGTGGGTTCGATGGAAATCATCACGAAAAGACAGCAGATTACTATCAATAAACCTGACCATACGGTTAATGTTTCAGCAAAAGCAAAAGCTACTAGCGAATTAAATGAAGTGGCGGTTCAAGGGAAAACTGAGAAGAAGAAAATGGAGACGAGTGGTTTTGCTGTTTCTATTATGGAGACTAAAGAAGCTTCTCTAAGGAATTTAACCACCAATGAATTGTTAGACCGTTCTGTGGGGGTTAGAGTGAGGCAAAATGGTGGCGAAGGTTCTCCTATCGAATACAATTTAAATGGGATGTCTGGCAGTACTATAGGTATGTTTCTGGATGGCATTGAAATATCTACTTACGGATCCTCTTTCAACCTGAATAACATTCCTCCATCTATGATTGAGCGTATTGAGGTTTACAAAGGCGTACTTCCAGCTCATTTAAGCGGTAATTATATAGGCGGAGCGATTAATGTAATTATGAAAAAAGATGCTTCAGCTAATAATATTACAGCTTCTGTTTCCTATGGTTCATTTAATACTTACAGAGCTGATGTAGGAGCAATGTATCGTAATCAAAAAAATGGGCTTACTGTGCGTGCTTCAGGATTTTATAGTCATTCTGATAACAATTATGAAATGTGGGGTAAGTTCTCGAAATATACTTTACCTAATTCTAGGGTAGAAAGATATAATAGGACAAGAAGACCTAATGATGAATTTAGAACAGTAGGTGGACGTTTTGAATTAGGATTTACAGATGTGAAATGGGCAGATCAATTCTTTGTTGGATATAATATTTCAGATTCATATAAAGAAATCCCTCACGGTTTAACTATGACTAAGCCTTACTTTGGCAGATTTAATGAGTACCAAGCTCATGTAGTTAGCTTAAATTATAGTAAAAGAAATTTATTCGTAGATGGGCTATCGTTAAATGTAAATGCTGTACACAGTATGCGAAGTACCTATTTACAAGATACGGTGAGTAGGAAATATAATTGGAGCAGAAATGGAAGTGATAATTACGAATTAGAGTTATTGCTAGCTCCACCCAATGCCGCAGGGGAAACTAAGCCTTTTCCTTATGAAGCAGGGAAAGGACAGCAAGGAGATGCGGTAATGAGCAATATTGACAGAACGATATCTAATGTGCGCTCAAATTTTTCTTATGAAGTCTTGGCTGGACATCGTCTTTCGTTAAATCATAAGTTTGAAAGGTCAAATAGAGATGATCAAGATTTATTAGATCCATCTAGGGACAAGTGGATAACAGAAAACTTGCTCACTACAAACATATTTGCGATGAACTATGAGTCGTCGCTTCTTCGAGGTAAATTGAGGACGAATTTTTTTGGTAAATACGCAGTTTATAGAAGTAATCAAAGGTCGCCAATTTCTGAAAATGCTGGAGTGATCAGTTATGAAAACACGACTACAACGAGGCATAATAAGGGCTTCGGAGGTACAGTATCTTATGAAGCGATAAGAAATGGCTTTGTAATTTTTTCGGCAGAAAAGTCATTTATAATGCCAACAGACCGTCACATTTATGGTGAACCAGAGAATAATTTATTGGCGAATCCTGATATTTTACCCGAACTAGCGATTAATTATAACTTGGGAGCTCGTTACAATTTTGAAATAACTAACAAGCACAGGATAAACTTGTATGGTAATATGTTTTGGCGTAACGGATACGATAAAATTATTCAACAAACAAGAGTCGATGAGGTAATACCAGGCCGCGAAAATCAAGTTGAAGACATTCAGGTAACTCAATTTGTTAATCTTTCTAAAACTCAATCAATAGGTTTTGAAGCTGAAGTCAATTATATCTACAATAATAGGCTAAATGCAATGCTGAATTTTTCGAAGTTTAATTCCTTATTTAAGGTGCAAACAGACGAGAGAGGTAACCCGCACAGTTTGTACGACAAACAGGTCCCTAATGAACCATTTTTCACTGTTAATGCTAATGTTCAATACCGTTTAAATAATATCCTGCAAAAAAACTCCTCCCTAAACGTGTATTATAATGCTGGTTATGTAGGCTCATTTAGTACCATTTGGATAGAATCAGAATGGTTTACAACACCAACCCAATTTTCTCATGATTTAGGAGCAAGCTATCGATTTCCTAGTAGCAAAATGGTAGTCAGTTTTGATGCAAAAAATGTGTTGAATGCAGAGATATATGACAATTTTGGAGTTCAAAAACCGGGGAGAGCCTTTTATATTAAATTAAACTATACTATAAATAATTTTAATAAGTAAGAAGATGAATACTAGTTTTTTAAAGACAGCATTGTTTGTTGCTGTAATGGTTGTTGGAACTTTATCAAGTTGTAAAAAAGGTGGAGGTGATCCACAAGACCAAGTTTCGGGACCAGATATTTGGGAAAGAAAGTTTGTTACTTTAACCGGAGCTATTCCTGATGCTTCTGGTGAAGCTGGAAATGGAGGTACAATGGCCTATGCTATTACGCCTGCTCAGGCTGCAGACCCTAATTTTGAAGTTAATGTGTTTGCAAATGGTTACGGTCTAAGGTCTCAACGTACAGCTCGTGTACAGGGTTCTATTAATGGAAATTTCTTATATAATATTCAGTATACCGGTACTGATGGAGGTATTTTCAACAAATATAAAGTTGAAGGACAAAAGAGCTTTATAGATACACGTGAAGAGGTTAATACGGAACCTGTATTGGGAACATCTCCTCGCTGGGTAGTTGCAGCAGACGGCATCGGTGTAGGCGTATTCGCATCTTCATTAATTCAAGCTTCTGCTTCAACGGGTGCAGGCGCAACATTTATCGATGTTAAAAGTACAGCCAAAATCGCAATACTTAACTTAAACGATCCTCAAATTAACCGTCAAACAGAGTTTACTATTCCATTTACCCCAGAACAAACGAAAGCAGGTTACCAGATAGGTCGCATTGATGTACCTGTGTTAAATGCTACTAAAACTAAAATTTTTATTGGATGTAGCTTAAGTAGAACTGACGTAACTAAAGTTTCTGGCGTTAATCCTACTTCTGGTGCTCAAACATGGAGTTCGGCAGCAAACCAATTAGGTACTGCTACTTTGGTGGTTGATTATCCTTCGTTAGCTAATCCTAAGTTAATTTATTCTGCAAATAGTATCGTCAATAACAATTCGTACCGTACAATGACGCAATATGTAGGTACTGATGGCAATATTTATCAAGCTACAGCAACTTCAGGCTCTCAGTTTTTACGTATTTCAGGAACAACGAATGAATATGATAACAACTACAATTTTGATTTGAAGACTGCTGTTGGCGCAACTGGTAATGTGGCAATAAGAGCTTGGAGATATATTAAAGATGGTGTTGGTTTAGTATTGTATACTGAAGCTGGTGTGAATGGCGGTTATTTAGCATTAATAGATTTGACGGCTAAAACTGCAACAAAATTAGTAACTGATAATCAAACCGACAGCGGTTACTCTGGATTGACTGCTGCTCAAAATGGTGGAAAAGTTTTAACTGGAACTTTTGGCCAATTTCAAAACATTGGCATAATCGGCGATAATTTCTATGTTCCTATGACTCCAAATGGGCTTGATGGTAATTTATATATTATCAACTCTAAGACAAAGGTAGTAACAAAAGGAGCTAAATTGAAAAACCAATCAGGTAGTTTCTATTTAGGCGCTTACTAAATAAATTAACGCTCTAACAAAAAACGTCCCGATGTTCTATCGGGACGTTTTTTTGTTTAGTCGAAAGTCAAATCGTAATTCGTCAATCTAAAATCTTCAATCCCCTCACTCTTTATTCTTCGTATCCATCACAATCGTAACTGGACCATCATTTAGCAAGCTAATTTTCATGTCTGCGCCAAAAATACCGCATTGTACCTGCTTGCCAATCAATATGCTCAACTGTTTTTTCATTTCCTCGTAAAGAGGGATAGCTTTATCTGGTCTAGCAGCTCGAGTAAAACCAGGCCTGTTTCCTTTTTTGGTAGCGGCAAATAAAGTGAACTGGCTAATCAACAGAATATTTCCGCCAATATCTGCTAAAGCTTTATTCATCAAACCATTTTCATCACTAAATACACGCATGTTGGCAATTTTTTGAGCCAGCCATTCCAAGTCTTCTTGCGTATCAGCATCTTCAATCCCTAGTAGGACTAAAAAACCATTGGCAATTTCTCCAGTAATTTTACCATCTACTTTACAACTTGCTTCGGTTACTCTTTGTATCACTGCTCTCATAATAATGTTATTTTTGCCTTATGAACTACAAGTATATACTGTTTTTCTTAATTCTGTTAACTAGCTGCCAACAAAAACGAGAGGTAAACACCAGTTTTTACTTTTGGAAAACGGTTTATCGAACTAATGCGGTCGAGCAGAATTATGTGCAACATGCAAATAGCCACCAATTATTTGTAAGGATTTTGGATGTAGATAAAAACCTGAATGGAGAAATCAGCCCAGTGGCACCCATTAAGTTTAAAGATCCAATACCTGCGAATTTGGAATTGGTTCCCGTAGTTTTTATCGTTAACGATGTGTTGAAGGAAGTTAATGATGCTCAAATTGAAAAATTAGCCAAAAACATAGTGCAGTTTGTGGATGGAAAGGTGAAGCAAGCAGGTAAATTTGCCTATGGAGAGCTACAAATAGACTGCGATTGGACGGCAACCACCAGACTCAACTATTTTTCGCTGTTAGAAGAAATCAAAAAGCTATTGGGCAACAAGATAATTTCATCCACGTTGCGCCTACACCAGTTAAAAAACCAAGAAAAAAGTGGCATTCCGCCAGTTGATAAGGTTTTGTTGATGTGTTATAATATGGGTAATCTCCGTAAATATGGAACACAAAATTCTATCCTCGATGTGAAAGAGTTGGAGAAGTATGTAGACAAAAATTTAGGTTATTATCCAATGCCAATAGATGTAGGTTTACCTCTTTTTTCGTGGGCAGTGGTGTTTAGAAATCAAAATTATGCAGGCATTTCTAAACGGTTGAAATTTGAAGATTTGCAAATTGAAACCAAATTTTTAAGAACTGTTAATGGATTATACGTTGTGCAAACTGACTTGCCTGAATTTGGTCTCTATAAAAATGATGAAATTAGATTTGAAGCAAGTAAATTTGCAGATATTAAGGAAAGTGCCGTTTATTTAAGTAAATATTTATCCGACAAGCCAATAAACTTGTTGTTTTATCACCTGGATGAACCTACACTGAAAAAATTTGATACAGATGAATTGGAAGAAATCAATCATATTTTGCGTTAGTTTTTTAACGATATTCTTTGGTGAAATTGTAGTTAACGTTGCTTGTGGCGGCGAAATTGATCCTTACGACTATTACATTTCGTACTTCCATAATGATGTGCAGGGAAAGGATTACGACCAGTTCAATTTTAGTGAATGGGAATATCTTTATCACGATCAAGAGAAGGTAGATGAGTATGATTTAAACAGTGCCGAGTGGACAAAATATCTTCAAGTAAAAAAAGAAGATGTTAGGGAGGTGATGTATGAAAGTGATAGCACGACAAACTTGCTTTTGGCTAATCTGACTAAGAAAAATATAACCCAATTATCTCAAACGCTACAAGAAAACTCCTTCGTAAAAGCCTTGGCAAAAAATAAGCATGCACTTAAATATTTTGCTTTTGCGAAAAGTTGCGAGCCATTGGCTACGACAAATTACGACCCATGGAATCCCGTAGTGAGAGACAGTGTGCAAATGCTAGACAAGGCAGCGCAGGCTGTAAAGCTATTATCGGAAGTGAAAAAAGACAACTTCTTAAAACTTCGCTATGCCTATCAGGCGGCTAGAATGTATCATTACGCAGAGAACTATTCGGCGTGTAAAGCTGTTTACAAACAATACATTGAACCAATTCCTTCTACGGACTTAGCGAAAGGTTGGGCAATGGCAGTTTATGCTGGAGCGGTACGTTATGATGGAAATCCAACCGAAGCCGCTTACCTGTTTTCGAAGGTTTTTAATAGCAATCCAGAGCGAAGAGTGCTAGCATATAAAAACTTTCACTATGCATCGGCAGCTGTACAAGATGTGTTGGCTTTTGCGCAAAATGACGAAGAAAAAGCACATGTTATCGCCATTAAGAGTTTCGGTAATCCCGATTTTGATTTAGTAGCGCTGGATCAAGTTTACAGTTATACGCCAAATAGTTTAATGAATGGAACTTTATTGGCAAGGGAAATCAACAAATTGGAAAAGGTGTTTAACAAACCTGGCGGATATACCAGCAGTTACTTCGATACAGATGACCGCAGTACCATAAAAAGCTCTAGTCTATCCCAGTTAGAGCAGGTTAAAGCCTTCGCTCTAAAGTTAGCCAACGATAAGAAATATCCTGAACCTGAATTAGGAATAATTAGTGCTGCCTATCTCAATTGGTTAAAAAAAGACGATGTGGCTGCTGCGGCTTTATTGCAAAAACTCAATCCATCAACCTTAAAAGCCCGATATCAAAATCAATATCAAATCATCAACTTATTGTTAAATGCAAGAAAGATTAAACAGGGTGCTTTTAATGCGAACGACTTTGTGCCAACATTGAAATGGCTTGATGAAAGATGTAAAGAAAATTTACCCTCGACCGAGGATGATTATTTTGCTAACAACAGGGAAAATAGGTTTCTATCAACCACTCGCAATTTTTATCAGGAGTTACTAGTGCCAACCTACATAAAAATGGGCGATACCACCACGGCAGCCTTGTTAATGTTAAAAGGTGATGTAGATACCAGAGCACAGAGCGGAAATAGTTTTTCTAGCAGTATGAGTTGGACAACCCTTGAGTTTTGGAGAAACTATTTAAGTTCTTCTACTTTGGGACAACTGGAAAGGAGATTTGAAGGAAAAGCAAAAGGTAATTTAGATGCATTTTTGGATGAGGGTTTAGCTAGCTTAAATAAAAACGACTTTTACGAATTATATGGTACTGCATTTCTGCGTGAACACCAATATCAAAAAGCCTTGAAGTGTTTCGAAAAACTGCCTTCTGATTACCAGTTTTTAATACCAAGTGACTGGTATGGGGATACTACCTTATATGCCAATCCTTTTGCAACTACCATCAACGATTATCCAAAAAAATACACCAGTGCAAGCCAGCAATACAATAAAAAGACGTTTGCCAAAGAAATGGTTCGATTGCAAAAGTTGGCGGTAACAGATACAAAAAATGCAGCGCACCATTATTTCAGAATGGCCAATGGCGTTTACCAAACGGGATATTTTGGCAATGCCTGGTCTTTAATTAGCTACAATTGGAGTTCGTATGCTGTTTATGAAAAATCAAAATATATTTACGACCAAGATTATAAAATGGCCGCAACTGCTAAAAAGTTGTATTTAAAAGCAAGAAGTATAAGCAATAATGCTGAGTTTAAAGCACAGTGTACGTTCATGTTAGCCAAGTGCGAACAAAAAAGCAAATCCAACTTGGCATTGGGTTCAAATAATTGGTACGATTTAAGTTATCAAGAAAGAGATGACAAATTTGCACAGGTAAACAGTAGTAACCGTTATTTCGCAGAGCTAAAGCAATACTACGGGCAAACCACTTATTACAAAAAGGCAGCTTACGAGTGTAGTTACTTAAGTGATTTTGTAGTGTCGAGATAATTTTAACTTGCTTTAAATAAAGTTTAAAGCAAGTTAAAATCCTAAATCATCCAAGTTATAACTAGGGCAAGCGCCTTTTTGAGAAGTAATAAAGCCAGCTAGTTTAGCAGCAAATTTCAAACAGTCTTCAATTGGTTCGCCAGCTAGTTTTTTACTTAAAAAAGCAGCCAAAAAGCTGTCGCCACTACCAACGGTATCAACCACTTCCACTTTCTCAGCTTTATAATTAATAATCTGTAAATTGCTGTAGTAAGTGCCTCCATCAGCACCTTTGGTAACTAATATTTCAGCAATTTTAAATTGCTCCATCAATGTTTTAACGACATTGTTTTCATTAGTTTGCTGAGTAAACCATTCGCCTAAAGTTACAATTTCATTTTCGTTAAGCTTGGCGAAATCAGCTTTGCTAAGTAATTCGGCAACGGTTTCTTTGCTGTAATGAGGTGCTCTTAAGTTCACATCAAAAACAGAAAATTTTGCATTTGCCAGCAAGCTAATTAAAGTCTGCTTACTCGCTTCATTTCTGGCTGCCAAACTGCCGAACACAAAAACATCAGCTGCTGCAACTTGCTTTTCAAAATTATCCTGCCAAGCAATAAAATCCCAAGCGGTAGGGGCTACAATGTCGTAGCTCATTTCATTATTTGTTTGCAGCGTGGCAATTGCTTCACTGGTTGCATGCTGCTGGTCAATTTGTATCTTTTCAGCAGGAATTCCAATAGAAGCAATAAAGTTAACGAGTTCTTTACCCTCTTCATCGTCACCAACTCTGCTGATTAGCGAAGTATCAACTCCCAACTTTCGCAAGTGATAGGCAACATTCATAGGTGCGCCACCTGCCAATCGCCCAGATGGCAAATTATCCCATAAAATTTCGCCGAAACAAATTGCTTTTTTTGGCTGACTAAGATCTTTATCCATTAATTACTCGTTTCTGATAAGATATCTTGCATTTGCTTCAGCTCATCTACTTTTTCAGCAGCGCCCAAATTTTCGTAGGCCGAAATCAAATTTCTAATGATCCGACGAACGATTTCTGCATTGCTGCAAGGTGCGTAAAAACCAGGCTGTGGCTCTAAATTTAGCTGACGTAAAAACTGGTCTACATCGTGCTTGCCAAAAATAGCGCCTTTGTTAAACGCATTGATGTAGAATAGCACCGCATGTTCTCGGTCTGGGTTACTTTCATCAATATAACCAAGAATAAAATGCTGCGGTAAGTTAACACCGAAAACAGGAATATCCAGCTTTTGCGCAATGGTAGAGTAAATAATCGCCAACGAAATTTGATTTCCTTTTTTGCTTTCCAGCACTTGGTTTAGGTAGGAATTTTGTGGATCGTGATGATTTTTCGTATTTCCAACAAAGCCATATTGATTGTAAAAAACATGGTTAATGAGCTTAATCTTTTCAATGGAACTCATTTCGTATTGCAAGCCCACCCAAATTTCTCTTTTTATTTCCTCAATTTGGTTAATAATCACCTGCTCGTCCAAATCTGGAAACTGGTAACGATTAATGATCATTGCTCCTTGCAGTAAGTCGAACGCACCGCTTTGATACCACAAATTAAGGTCCTGTTTTACATTGGTAAACTGAATCGCATGAACAATATTTTCAATACGCTCATGCAGCATCGTGTCTAAAGATTTCTCCCAAGCACTCTCCAAATGCGAAATTGCATCGTTACCGTACTCCAATAATTTTTCCTGCACATGCGAAAAAACCTCTTGGTCCGGGTCGTCCAGTAATTTTACCAAAGCATCTATTTCTGCAACATTACTATCTTCTTTCATTTGCTATACCTTTCTATAACAATTATTGTGTTTTATTTTTTCGAAAAGCAAAACCAAGTTTCCATCGGTTGTGGTAGTCCCGCTTTACACTTTAGCCCTCGTACCTCGGGGCTGCCGTTTCAATCGGGTTTAGTTTACAAAAAGCTGTTCAAAAAACTCCCAATCCAAACCTTCAAGCTCTAAAATCGTTATTACTGCTCGCTTTACTTTTTCGCTTTCTACTTTAAACTTTTTACTTTTACCCTTTCACTTATACAAAATGGTCTTACAATTTTTCGCCGATTACCTTAAACATCAATTCACAGCTAAAACCAGACATGGTACACACTCTCCATTTGTTTATAAGCTCGCAGATGAGGTAATTTACGATTTTTCCGCAAAAGATGATTACAAAGAAATCGAAGCACAACGAAAAAAACTTTTGAATGACCAACATTTAATCACCGTAACCGATTTGGGAGCGGGATCTCATCTCAACAAAAACCGCACTAAAAAAGTTTCTCAAATTGCAAAGAATGCGCTAAAATCGCCACGTTTAGCACAGCTGATTTATCGCTTGGCGGCTGACCATCAACCAAACAATATGATAGAGTTGGGCACTTGCTTGGGCATTACCTCTGCCTACCTTTCAAAAGCGCAACCAGAAGCAAATGTTTTAACCATCGAGGGTTGTCCACAGACAGCGGAAGTTGCCTATCAAAACTTTCAAGACCTTCAGTTAAATAATGTAGAATTGCAGGTCGGTAATTTCAATGATTTGCTGCCTAGAGCTATCGAAGAACGAGAAACCTTGGACTTCGTTTATGTAGATGGTAACCATACCAAAGAAGCTACGCTGAATTATTTCAATTGGTGCTTGCCAAAAATCACAGAAAATACGCTCCTAATTTTCGATGATATATACTGGAGTGAAGGTATGAAACAAGCTTGGGAAGAAATTAAAAACCATCCACAGGTTACCATTACTGTCGACTTATTTTGGATAGGTTTAGTCTATTTCCGCAAGGGAAAAGCAAAAGAACATTTTAAGTTGAAGTTTTAAGCTGTTTATTATACGATCGTCATTCCGAACGGGTTTTTCGCGAGGAGAAATCTAGCAACTTTTACAGACGAAAAATCAAAGTAAACCGTTAAAACAGTTTTTTCGACAAATTGCCATCTAGCCCACGGTTTAAACCCTGGACTAACCATTAGCATGTCATATTAATTTTTAATCACTACATATTGTAAATTAAAATTATTTACCTGATTTTAAGTTGATTAAATATTATAACTGATTTTTTAGTTGTATAACTGAAAAATCAGTTATAAGTTTGTGTTATGGAAGAGTTAACCAAAGCTGAAGAACGTATCATGCAGATTCTATGGAAATTAGAGCATGCGTTTGTAAAAGACATCATCGAAAAAATTGACGACGAGCCTAAACCTCCTTACAACACCATTTCTTCGATTGTAAGATTATTGGAGAAGAAAGGGTATGTGAATTATAAAGCTTACGGTAAAACCTACGAATATTTTCCAGCTATCAGCAAAGAGGAATATGCAAAGACAAGTTTTTCCAAATTATTTGCCGGTTACTTCGATAATTCGCCGAAAAGTTTGCTTTCTTTTATGGTGAAACAGGAAAAACTAAGTGAAGCAGATATAGAAGAGTTAAAGTCGCTCATCAACAAAAACTCATAACATGGAATTGTTTAACTACCTGTTAAAAGTGAGTGCATGCACTGTGCTGTTTTTCGGATTTTATCTACTGATACTGAGAAAGCTTACATTCTTCAAATTCAACAGGTTTTATTTACTATCCACTTTGCTCTTAAGTTTCTTAATTCCATCGCTACAGTTCACTATAGAAAGAGAAGTTGAGCAAGTGCAAATAGAAGTAGGAGAACAAGGCGGATTTTCAGAAGCTAAAATTGAATCGGTGGAAACTACACCGCATTTTGTTGCTACGGAAAGTAAAGTAGAAGAAGTAGCTTCAATAGATTGGTTGACCTTAGTTCCCTACGCTTACATTTGTATTTCATTGTTGATTTTGTTGCTCGGTCTAAAGAAATTAGTGCTACTCCTTCAACATACCAAGCAAAAAACAATTGCCGTAAATGGACTTAAATTAGTAAGTAAAGCTGATGGATTTACCAATTGTTCTTTTTTCAACTACGTATTTATCGATGATCAAAGCTTAACTAAAAACGAGCTGGATATATTGTTGCAGCACGAAAGCATTCATGCCAAGCAATATCATTCTATTGATAAAATAGCGCTCATGCTTGCGAAAGCGGTATTGTGGTTTAATCCAGTAATTTACATATGGGATAAAACCTTGGAACAAGTTCACGAATATGAGGCAGATGAAGCCACTGCAAGTAGTTTCAATAATCGTGATTATGCTGAACTTTTATTGAGATTAGCAGTCAGCACAAACAGT
>JADMIO011711155.1_pt1 | contig 22789 bp, 23 predicted proteins | sample 8958161 | NCBI WGS metagenome assembly JADMIO01 (sample SAMN16585339, study PRJNA669376) | soil metagenome | isolation source: Crop rotation soil | place: USA: Cullars Rotation, Alabama | collected 2011 | reverse complement strand
GCCGCGACTTCAAGTCACGTGAATTCCAAGCTTCGGATCCCACTGTGCTGGAAAGAAGAATCTTCCGGCGCACGCCCGCTGCTCGAACAAGCTCGGCAACAACCTGCGAATCGACGACGCATGGACGGCGGAAGCTGCGACCGTGTTCAGGGATGCGGTGAAATGAGCGTGTCACCCCGGTGTGCTAGGAGCCTCGGCCATGCGCAGGCTCATCAGTCTCTATAGCGGTGCTGGGGGAATGGACTACGGCTTCGAGGCTGCGGGATTCGAAACCGCCGTCGCTCTCGAATTCGATCACGACTGTTGCGAAACCCTGCGTCGCAATCGGAATTGGCCTGTCATCGAGCGCAGTGTCTTCGACGTCGCCACCGAGGACCTGCTTGCCACTGGGAAGTTGAAAGCTCGTGAAGCTGACCTGCTGATTGGGGGTCCCCCGTGTCAGCCGTTTTCGAAGGCTGGCTACTGGGCACGCGGTGATTCGGCCCGTCTCGACGATCCAAGGTCGGACACCCTTGGGGCGTACCTTCGGATTGTCGAGGAGGCCCAACCAAAGGCTTTCGTCCTGGAGAACGTGGGCGGCCTCGCCTTCGACGGCAAAGACGAGGGTCTCCGACTCCTCTTGGAACGGATCGCGGAGATCAATCGGAAGACCAAGGCTAACTACCGGCCCAGCTGGAAAGTTCTGAACGCAGCAAACTTCGGCGTTCCACAGCTGCGAGAGCGCTTTTTCCTCGTGGCTTCGCGCGATGGTTCCGTTTTCGAATTTCCGACGCCGAGGTTCTCTGCTCGAACCGACCAACCTTCGTTGCTGAACGAGCTGGACCTGCCTGCCCATCGCACGGTTTGGGATGCGTTAGGCGACCTTCCTTCGGAGCTGGAGGATGAGGCGCTCGAGGCGAGAGGCAAGTGGGCTCAGCTTCTTCCGTCTATCCCTGAAGGCCAAAATTACCTGTGGCACACGGAGCGCGGTGGTGGGCTTCCACTCTTCGGATGGCGCCGTCGGTTCTGGACGTTCTTGCTCAAGTTGGCCAAAGACCGGCCGTCTTGGACGATTCAAGCTCAGCCCGGTCCTGCAGTGGGTCCCTTCCACTGGGAGAATCGAAGACTCAGCATGAGGGAACTTTGTCGGCTGCAGACGTTTCCGGATGACGTGGTCGTCACTGGGAACCGTGGATCGGTGCAGAAGCAATTGGGCAACGCGGTCCCGTCACTGCTCGCAGAGGTTCTCGGAAGAGAAATCCGACGCCAGTTCCTCGGCGAACGGAGTGTGCGCACAAGCCCGAAGCTCTTGCCTCCCGATCGAGGGCAGCCCCCACGACCAGCTCGCATTGCCCCTGTTCCACGTCAGTTTCGAAAGCTTGTTGGGGAGCACTCGGCCCATCCGGGAACTGGGAAGGGGTACCGTGCAAGCACAGGCTTCCAAGCGCCCGCGTAGAGGCAGCTTTGTCGGTCGCTCAGCTGCGTCGGAATCGGCAAGTCGGGCTGCACGTGGATCGAGCCGCAAGAGCGGCACCCGCTGCGAAGTGATCTTGTTGAAGGCCGTGCGGCGGCTCGGCCTCAGACCGAAGGTCAATGTCGCGACGTTGGCGGGCAAGCCGGACCTCGTCTTTCCCGAGCCGAAGGTGGTCGTTTTTTGTGATGGTGATTTTTGGCACGGGCGGAACTTCGCAAGTCGGAAGCGGAAGCTGGCTCGCGGTCACAACGCGCCGTATTGGGTCACAAAGATTTCTGGAAACATCGTTCGCGACCGGCGTCAGAACGCGAAGCTGCGTCGTGAAGGTTGGCGGGTGCTTCGTTACTGGGAGACCGACATCAAGACGATGGCCGCCAGCTTGGCAGCCGCGATTTTTGGGATCGTAAACGGCGCGAGGTGAATTGCATGAGGTCGTGCAAGGTCCGTAGCTCGGCGCTCACCACTGAATAAAGAGGCATGTTCGGTGACGTGCGTCGCGAAGACCCGGCCGCACCGATCTCCCGATGGATCCCGCCCGCCGGCGGAGCCCCCCTGACCTTCAGGAGTACCCGTCGCCGTCGTCCCGGTCGTGGAAGTCATTAGGGAGGACGAAGTTGGTCATTGAGACCGAGAGGCTGATCGACTTCGAGCGCACCAGCCGGCGGGGATGAACAGCGCGTCGCCCGCCCAGCTCGGCCTCCATCACCTTCAGCCCGCTCACGAACGGGTAGCGGCGCAGGTCCGGCTGCTCGAGATCGATCGGCGAGTAGGAACGCCGCCGCCACCACGTTCTTCGAAGCGACCGCTCCGAGACACAGCGGGCTGACCTGCAGCCCGGCTCCGAGCGGAAGGCGATCAGTCGCAGCGGGCAGCGCGGAGGACATCGAGCGGCTGCATAGCCTACGGTGCGCGCGTGCGCAGGTCGCTATCGCCCCGGACGATCATCATCGCGTTCGTCGTGATCGCCGGCGGCCTGGTCGGCGCGGTGATCAACCTCGACCGGTACTTCAACGGCAAAGGGGCGGTGACCGTGTTCGGCCCGCCAGGCGGCCGGCTGACCGTCACCGTCGACGGCACCTGGGTCGACACCCTGGCGCCGGGCGCAGGCACGAAGGTGGAGCTGCCCCAGGGCCCGCACCAGGTGACGCTCGCCTCGGGAGTGACCCAGAAGAGCTTCCCGCTCGAGGTGAACAGCGGCACCTTCCACCGGGTGCTCCCGTTCGGAGAGCAGTGCTTCGCGCTCTTCGACGTCACCAACGCCGTCTACAGCACCGGCCTGCTTGGCGGCCTGCTGCAGCAGAAGGTCACCGTCGAACAGCGCTTCTGTGGCCCGGACGCGTTCGACTTTCCCTCCGAGAGCTACCTGAAGATCAGCCAGATGCCCCAACGGCTGCAGGCCGGTCGACGGGTGAGGCTGCTGCAGTCGATTCCCTGCGCGGACCTCCAGGCGCCGGATGCCGCGCTGATCGCCGCGATCACGCCCTGACGTCGGCGACCGGCAGCGCCGAGGCAGCGCCCAGCGCTCCCAGCCGCGCCATCCAGCCCTGGTGATCGTTGACGTAGTAGGCGACCTCGATCCCCGACTTCAGCTTCACGACCAGGTGCATCTGCACGGTGGCGCCGCCGAGGAACCAGCGGTCTTCTCGCACGCCGACAATCTCCGAGGTCGGCACGTCGACCGGTTGCCCCAAGACCTTGCGAAACATCAGCCGTTTGTTGGTCAGGGTGAGCATGCCCAGCCCGCGAACCTTGCCGTACTGCGCGGTGGCGCCGCGGTAGGTGCCGCGCTCCGGGCCGCGGTCGATCGTCTCGCCCGCCGCGGCCACTTCGCGCCGCACTTCCTCCGGCAGGCGCTTCATCTTCCCCATCAACGGCAGCCAGATCGCGGCGTTCACCCCCGCCACCGCCGCGAGGATCCCCACCACCATCACCACGATCTGAATCGGGCTCACTCGTCCACCAGGATCTTCTCGTCCTCTTCTTCCTTGGTGAGCACCGGGTTGGGCAGGGTGTCGAGCATCGGCCTCAAGATGTTCATCGCCAGCGGCACGTACGGCTCGACCTCCGGCCCGTACTCCTTGCCGTAGATGGCGGTGACCTCGATCAGCCGCTCGTCCTTCTTGCTGAACGAGCCGCCCGCGTCCGCGGCCCACAGCTCGATCCCGTCTCCACAGCGCACCAGCCGGGCCTCGACCGAGGCCTCGAACCCGTCGCCGCTCGGGGTCACCACCGGCTTGATCCACAGCATCCCTTCGGTGCCCTCGACGCAGACGGTGGCGAGCTCGACCGGCGCGGGCTGCACCAGCTCCGCGCGGACGAGGAAGTTCCGCTTCATGTTCACGTAGCGGCGGACGATCCGCGCCCAGGCCTCTCCCGCCTTTTGCTGTCCGTTGGGCAGCGGCTGCACCACCACCGTCAGGCGCTTGACCTTGGTGGCGTAGGCGGTGGGCCAGTCGTCGCGCACCCGGGCCATCTTCACCACCGAGCATCCAGACAGCAGCGCCAGCAGACCACCCACCGCGAGCAGACGAGTCATGGCGCCGGAATCTATTGACGCGGGGCGACCGCGTCAGCAGAAGAGGTGGATGTTCGCGCGCAGGGGCAAGGCACTGCGTTGGCTGGCGCTCGCGACACTCGCCTTCGCCGGCTCCCCCGCGCTCGGCTCGACCTCCAGCCACTCTGATCCAATCGCGTCGGTGGTGCTGCTGCTGGCGCTGATCCTCTTCGCGGCCAAGGTGGCCGGAGAGGTCGCCAACCGCCTCGGGCAGCCCTCGGTGCTGGGCGAGCTGCTGGTCGGCATTCTCCTCGGCAACCTCGGGCTGCTCGGCTTTCACGGGCTCGACGCGCTGAAGACGGATCCGGCGATCGACACGTTCGCCCGGCTCGGAGTGCTGATCCTCCTCTTCGAGGTCGGGCTGGAGTCGACGGTGGGGCAGATGCTCAGCGTCGGCGTCGCCAGCTTCCTCGTCGCGCTGCTGGGGGTGCTCGCGCCCTTCGCGCTGGGGTGGATCGTCGGCGCGGTGCTGCTGCCCACCCACTCCAGCTACGTCCACGCCTTCCTCGGCGCGGCGCTCTCGGCGACCAGCGTGGGGATCACCGCCCGGGTGCTGAAGGATCTCGGCAAGTCGCAGACCCCCGAGGCGCGGATCATCCTCGGCGCGGCGGTGATCGACGACGTGATGGGCCTGGTGATCCTCGCGGTGGTGGTGGGAGTGATCGGCGCCGCCGACGCCGGCCAGAGCGCCTCGTACCTCGACTTCGCGTTGATCCTCGGGAAGGCGGGCGGCTTCCTGGTCGTCTCGCTCCTGGTCGGCGTCTGGCTCTCGCCCCGGCTGTTCTCGCTCGCCTCGCAGCTGCGCCAGACCGAGGTGCTGCTCGCGATCGCGCTCGCCTTCTGCTTCCTCCTCTCCTGGCTGGCGAACCTGATCGGCCTGGCGCCGATCGTCGGCGCCTTCGCCGCCGGGTTGATCCTCGAAGACGCGCACTACCTCGAGCTGCGGACCCGCGAGAAGCACACCCTCGAGGAGCTGATCCACCCGATCGGTCAATTCCTCACCCCGGTCTTCTTCGTGCTGATGGGCGCGCGCACCGAGCTGGCGACCTTCGCCACTCCGGGGACGCTGGCCCTGGCGGCCGCGCTCACCGTGGCGGCGATCGTCGGCAAGCAGGCCTGCAGCCTGGGCGCGGTGGGTGGCGAGTACGATCGGCTCACCATCGGCCTGGGGATGATTCCCCGCGGAGAAGTGGGGCTGATCTTCGCCAACATCGGCCTGACCCTGAAGGTGCAGGGCGAGCGGGTGGTGGACGAGGCGACCTTCGCGGCGGTGGTGTTGATGGTGATGGTCACCACGATGGTCACTCCGCCGGCGCTGAAGTGGAGCCTGGCCCGAGAGGCGCGGTGAACGTCCGCGAGCGCCTGCGCGCGCACTGCGAGCGACCGCCCCGCAGCGTGCTCTACGACGAAGAGGGCGGGCTGTTCCTCGACGTCGGCTCCGGCAAGACGCTGAAGGTGGACCCGGCGAAGGTACAGGCGCTGGAGGATCGAATCGACGCCCGCACCTCCCGGCCCTACCTGGCGCTGCTGCTGGAAGACGGGCGCTCGCTCGCGCTCACCGACAACGGCCTGGCCTTCGCGCCGGTGTTCACCAACACCGGCCCGCTGGAGGAGCTCTCCCCCGCGGTGTGCTGGGCCGACTTCCGCAGCATCGTCCAGCAGCTGAAGCACACCCTCTACGGGCACCCCGACGCCGAGGTGGGGGTGGCGACGGTGCGGGTGTTGATGTGCTGCCTGGCGATCGTCGACGGCGCGCGCGCGGCCGGCTTCGACGTCGGCCCCGAGGAGCGCGAGCTGGAGTGGCACCTGAAGGAGTTGGAGCGCCGGGCCCCGACCTGAGCTACGCCTCGCGCCCGCATGCACCCCAACGAAAAGCTGCTCACCGACTTTTACGAGGGCTTCAACCGCCAGGATCCGGCGCCGATGGTGAGGGTCTACGCCCCTGACGCGGAGTTCTCGGACGCCGCCTTTCCCGGCCTGAAGGGCGACGAGATCGGCGACATGTGGACGATGCTCTGCGGCCGGGCGAAGGGCTTCTCGCTCACCTTCCGAGACGTGAAGGCCGACGACACCCGCGGCAGCGCCCACTGGGAGGCGAAGTACCTCTTCGGCGGCGGGCGCCCGGTGCACAACGTCATCGACGCCACCTTCACCTTTCGCGACGGCAAGGTGGTGAAGCACGTCGACCAGTTCGACTTCTGGCGCTGGAGCGGTCAGGCCCTCGGTCTGCCCGGCAAGCTGCTGGGCTGGAGCGGCTTTCTGCAGAAGAAGGTGCAGGCCCAGGCGCGCGCGGGCCTGATGGAGTACCGGGCGAAGAAGAAGGGCTGAAGGGGCCCTCGCCGAACCAGGGCTGCAACTTGCCTCGCTTCGCCCCCTGCGCCACTGTCGCAACGACGATGTCGCCGCGCCGGCTCCTCGCGATCCTCTGCCTGCTCGCCACCGGCTGCTCGACCGGCGCGGGTGAGTGCGAGCCGAGCCGGACGTACACCTGCTATCCCGGCCCCAACAACACCGAGGGCGTCGGCGAGTGCCGCAAGGGCAGCTTCGTCTGCAACGCGGCGGGCAAGCGCGGAGAGTGCCTGGGCACGGTGGTCCCCGCCCCCGAGCTGTGTGACGGCAAGGACAACGACTGCAACGGGCAGATCGACGACGGGGTGCTCAACGCCTGCGGCGGCTGCGCGCTCCTCGACGCCAACCCCGGCGACGGCTGCCCCACTTGCGGCGTCTACATCTGCGACGGCAAGGACGCGGTGGCCTGTCCGCCGGGAATGCCGAACAACTGCAACCAGTGCAATCGCGCCGACGTCACCGGCATCGGCCAGAGCTGCCTGGGAGACAACGGCTGCCCGGGCGTCGGCGTCTGCCCGCTCGACGGCGGCAGCGTGGCGGCCTGCCCCGGCGGCGCCCGGAACAACTGCAACGCCTGTGGAAAGCCCGACGTGCAGGGAATCGGGATGGCCTGCAGCGCGGGCGGCTGCGCGGGCACGCTCAAGTGCAACGCGGCCGGCACCGGCACCGACTGCGGCGGACCCAATCGCAACAACTGCAACGCCTGTGGCCTGCCCGACGTGCCCGGCATCGGGACGAAGTGCGTGGGCCCGGTGTGCGGGGTGGTGGCCTGCAGCCCGGAGGGCGACGGCGGGGTGTGCCTCAACGCGACCGACGACGTCGACTCCGACGGGGTGCCCGGCCCGTGCGACGACTGTCCGTCGGTCTCGAACGCCAACCAGCTCGACACCGACACCGACGGCCGAGGGGACGCCTGCGACAACTGCCCGCTGGTGGCGAACGCCGCCCAGACGGACGGGGATGGCGATGGGCGTGGCGACCTCTGCGACAACTGTCCGGGGGTGTCGAACGCCAGCCAGGCCAACGCGGATGGAGACGCCCAGGGCGACGCCTGCGACACCGACGATGACAACGACACCGTCGCCGACAGCGCCGACAACTGTCCGTCGATCGCCAACCAGAACCAGGTGGACACCGACGGCGATGGCAAGGGCGACGCCTGCGACAACTGCCCGACCGTCAGCAACGTCACCCAGCTCGACAGCGACTTCGATGGGCGCGGCGACAGCTGCGACAACTGCGCGGCCACTCCCAACTCCAACCAGTCGGACACCGACACGGACGGGCGGGGCGACGTCTGCGACAACTGCCCGGCGCTGAGCAACTCCACCCAGGCGGACGGCGACACCGACGGGAAGGGGAACGTCTGCGACAACTGCCCGACGGTGAGCAACGCCAACCAGGCGGACTTCGACTCCGACGGGCGGGGAGACCTCTGCGACGTGGTGATCTCCGAGCTGGCCGCCGCGGGGAGCAACGGCGCGGGCGACGAGTTCGTCGAGCTCTACAACGGCGGGCCGAGCACGGTGAACCTGGCGGGCTGGAAGCTGCAGTACCGCTCGGCCTCGGGCAGCGCGTACCAGGCCGTGCACACCCTCTCCGCCACCGCGTCGATCGCGCCCCACGGCTACTACCTGGTCGGCTCGGGCACCGCGTCCGGCTACATCGGCGCGCCGAGCGCGGACGACGTGGTGAAGACCGGCGCGGGCGCGGACACCACGATGAACCTCTCCGGCACCGACGGGCACCTGCGACTGGGGCTGCCCGGCGTGACCACCGCCCCGTTGCAGCCCGACGGAGGGATGGATCCGCTGGTGGCGGACACCGTCGGCTACGGCGCGGCGATCGGGCCGGAGACCGCCAGCGTCGCCGGCGCGAACTTCGCGGTCGGAAATTCCCTCGAGCGAAAAGCGAACGGCGCCTCCACCGCGGCCTCGATGAGCTCCGGGGCGGACGTGAGCGCGGGGAACAATCGGGACACCAACAACAACGCCGCGGACTTCGTGATCCGCACCGCCCGCCAGCCGCAGAGCAAGAGCTCTGGGACCGAGCCGTGACCAACTACATCGCCCTCGCGATTCCGTTCTTCTTCCTCGGGGTGTTCATCGAGGCGCGGGTGGCGAAGGCGAAGCAGGTCTCGGTCTACCGGCTCGGCGACGCGCTGGCGGACATGGGCTGCGGCGTGGCGCAGCAGCTGATGAGCCTGTTCACCACCGCGGGTCTGATCGTCGTCTTCGCTTACCTCTACGAGCACCACCGCTTCTTCACCCTGCCCACCTGGGCGGCGTGGGTGGCGGCGATCGTCGGCGTGGACTTCGTCTACTACTGGTGGCACCGCCTCTCGCACGAGGTGAACTTCCTCTGGGCCGCGCACGGCGTTCACCACCAGAGCGAGGACTACAACCTCGCGGTCGCGCTGCGGCAGTCGATCTTCACCAGCCTGACGTTCTTTCCGTTCATGCTCGGGCTGGCGTTCCTCGGGGTCCCGCCGCTGCAGATCGCCACCGTCAACGCGTTCAGCCAGCTGTACCAGTTCTGGATTCACACCGAGCTGGTCCCGAAGCTGGGGCCGGTGGAGGGCCTGATCAACACCCCCTCGCTCCACCGGGTGCACCACGCGATCAACCCCCGCTACCTGGACCGCAACCACGGCGCGACCTGGATGGTGTGGGATCGCCTGTTCGGCACCTGGCAGCGGGAGGACGAGCAGTGCGTCTACGGCGTCACCCGGCAGCTGGGCAGCTACAACCCGATCTGGGCCCAGTTTGAGGGCTTCGCGTATTTGTTGAAGCTCGCCCGCCACGCGCCGAATCCCTGGGAGGCGTTGAAGGTGTTCGTGAAGTCGCCCGCCTGGCGCGCGCCGTGGTTCCCCGACGCGCCGCTGCCGCCGGTCACCCGCCGCGAGCAGCAGGTGAAGTACGACCCGAAGGCCACCGGCGGTCAGCGCGCCTGGGCGGTGACGCTGTTCACCCTCTGCGTCTTCGCCACCATCGGGCTGCTGTTGCTGGGTCGGGACCTCTCGCTGGGGGTGAAGTTGGGCGCGGTGGGGCTGGTGTACCTGACGCTGATCAACATCGCCGGGCTGCTGGAAGGGCGCCCCTGGGTGCGGCGCTTCGAGGTCGCCCGGTGGATCGTGACCGCGGGAAGCGCCCTGTTCGTCTTTTTCCGAAACTTCTGACCCCCCAGTCGCGATAATTGCCCTCCGCCCGGGGAGGGTCTTTTGGACATTCGAAACATCCGTAATTCCGTCGAGATCTCGCTGCACAACAACGCCGGCAAGGTCGATCAGGCCACCGTCGACGAGCTGGTCGGCCAGGCCACCACCGCCGCTGACAAGAAGATGTTGGTGGAGGAGTTCTCGCGCGACAAGTTCGATTCCGGCGTCGACACCAAGGCCCTCGCCAAGTCGCTGGGGGTCAAGTCGCTCGACACCAAGGAGATGGTCGACGTGGTGATGGGCACCGACCCCAGCGGGGCGCAGGTCCGGGTGTCCCACGACTTCAGCCCCAAGGGCGGCTTCGACAACTACGCCAAGGCCGCGGCCACGGCGCGCATCTTCGGGTCGGACAAGGCGGCGGTGGTGGAGAAGAACCACCGCTACTACGCCGTGGAGACCAACGTCTCGGCGGAGAAGATGATCCCCGCCAAGGACGCTCCGACGCTGGACGCGAGCGGGGGGCTCACCCTCCGTCAGTACGACAAGCTGCTCGAGAACACCAAGACGGTCGGCGGCAAGGACGCCTGGGCCGACCTCGCCGCGTACACCTACGGAGTGCCGAAGGACAAAATCAACGTCATCACCGACGTGGACGTCGAGAAGGCCGGCGGCAAGCTGCCAGCGAAGGCGCCGCCGGCGATCAACATCTACATCGGCACCCAGCTGAAGGGCGACGAGAGCGGAATGACCGGTCCGATCGGCGACGCGCGGGGCGCGAACATCGTCAAGGGCGTGCCGCAGGCGGCGGCGGTCGTGATCGAGGCCGATGCCTTCACCAAAGACCCGGCCCGGGCGCAGAAGATCCTGTTCCACGAGGGCACCCACCTCGAGCACAACGACCGGCTGGTGGACCTCTACGACAAGTACAAGCAGGACAAGGCCTCGAAGGGAAAGCATCCGATCCCCTTCGAGGGGTGGATCAGCAAGCAGAAGCTCCCCGCTGCCGAGAAGCAGCTGATGATGGATCTCTCGGAAGGGAAGACCGCCGACACCGAGGCGCTGGCCCACGTGGAGTCGTTCGTCGCCAGCTTCAACAAGTGGACGGTGGCCTCGAGCACCACCGCGGGACGCCAGGCCCAGGAGGGCAGCGACCTGCTGGTGCTGCCGAAGAACCCGGACAAGGCCGTCGCCAAGCTCGCCCAGGACGAGCTGATGGAGTTCTACAACTCGATGCCGCCGTCGACGCAGCGCTCGATTCGCAAGACGCTCGAGGCGATGAAGAGCGTCGAGGGGACGGACTGGCTGCTCAAGCAGGGCCCGGTGGCCGACATGCTGGCCACGGCCGAGCCCAAGGGCTGGTAGCGCTGTTGCGAAGTGACGCGCTGTGGCCGATCGCCACGCGCAAGAAGTTCGCTGCACGCTGAATCTGGCGTGAGTGGCGCGCGCTCCCGAGGGGGCGCCGCCTCTCTCCATCGGTGAACGAAGCGTCGATCCCGGGCACGGCGATTGCTCATCGGCCGCGCCGACGGGTTTGGCGCGGACGCACTCACTCCAGGGGATCCCCATGAAGCTTCGACTCGCAGTGCTCGCCGGCTTCTTCGCCGCGTGCGCGACCACCCGCCCGGTGCCGGAGGAGGGCAACAACCCGCCCGGCGAGAGCGCGACGCCGCTGAAGAACGAAGGCTTCAAGCAGCTGCCCCAGGCGATCGCGCCCAAGGAGTTCCCCCGCGTTCCTCCTCCGGACGCGAGCGCCGCGAAGGTGCCGGCTGGCTACAAGGTGGAGGTGGTGCTCCGCGACCTCGAGTACGCGAGCAGCGTCGAGCTGGACGACGACGGCAACCTCTACGTCAGCGAGGCCGGCTACGCCTACGGCGACCTGATGGGGCCGGCCCGGGTGCACCGGATCAGCACCAACGGGACGATTGAGCTCGTCGCCGACCAGCTCAACGGGCCGGTGAACGACCTGCTCTGGCACCAGGGCAAGCTCTACATCTCGCACCGCGGGAAGATCAGCGTCGTCGAGCTGCCGGGCACGGTGCGGGATCTCGTCACCGGCCTGCCGAGCTTCGGCGATCACCACAACAACTCGATGGCGGTGGGGCCGGACGGAAAGATTTATTTCGGCGAGGGCTCGGCGACCAACTCCGGCGTGGTCGGCCTCGACAACGTCTATCCCTACCTCTGGCTGGTCTTCACCCCCGACGTGCACGACATCCCTCCGAAGGATCTCGAGCTGGGCGGGGGCGGCTACACCACTCCCGACGCGCTGACGGTGCTCGCCAACACCGGCGAGCTGGTGAACTTCCTCCAGGCCGCCAAGCACCTCGTCTCCGCGAGCGAGCCGCTGCTGGTGAAGACCGGGGCGTTCGCGCCGTTCGGGAAGATCTCCTCGCACGTCAGCGGGCAGACGATGGCCAACAGCACCATCCTGCGGATGAACCCCGACGGCAGCGGCCTCGAGGTCTACGCCTGGGCCTGCGCAACCCGTTCGGCCTGCAGTGGAGCGCGGACCAGAAGCTCTACGTCACCGAGCTCGGCTACGACGAGCGCGGGTCCCGGCCGATCGCCAACGCGCCGGACGTGCTGTGGGAAGTGAAGCAGGACGGCTTCTACGGCTTCCCCGACTTCGCCGGCGGGGTCCCGGTCACCGACCCGCGCTTCGCCTCCAAGCGCGGCGAGCACCCGAAGATGATCCTCAAGAATCCGCCGCCGGTGGAGCAGCCGCGGCTGACCTTCCCCAGCCACAGCTCGCCCACCAAGTTCGACTTCAGCAAGGGCGGAGCGTTTGGTTTCCCCGGGCAGCTGTTCGTCGCGGAGTTCGGTGGCGGCGCCCCGGCCGCCTACCCGGGCGGGCCGCGGGTGGGGACCCAGGTCGCGCGCATCGACCTCGCCACCGGAGAGACCTCGACCTTCTTCGAGACCCGCCCCGAGGCGCTCGGGCCGCCGGGCTACGAGTACGTGGCCACCGCCGGGCCGAAGCGCCCGATGGACGTGCGGTTCTCGAAAGACGGCCAGGCGATGTACGTCGCCGACTTCGGCGGCCTCGCCGGCTTCGCTGCGGGCGCCGGTCCGGTGGTGCGGCCCTTTCCCAGCAGCGGGGTGATCTGGCGGATCACCCGGGAAGGACAGGCGGTGAAGGGCCCGCCGGCGAACCTCTCCATCCTCTCCGCGCGCGCGAAGCGGTGATGGACGCGGAGGCCCAGACGCTGGCGGCGCTCCACGCGCTGCTGGCGGATCGGCTGGAGGTGCCCTGGCCCCCGCCGGGGGTCGAGCTGCCGCTCGCCTTCGCGTCGGCGTCGAGGCGGGTGGGCAAGGCGGCGCTGGCTCCCAGCGAGGCCGAGCAGGCGGCCCTCCTCGCCTGCGGCCTCGACTGGCCCCTGAGCGCCTGGAGCGTGGACGACGCGGCGCGGGTGGTGCTGCTGCTCGACGCCGCGCGCCGCGCCTCGCCCGCCGAGCTGGTCGCGCTCACCGCCGAGACCTTCCGACAAGGCGACAGCCGCGAGCGGGCGGCGGTCCTCCGCGCCCTCGCCCTGCTGCCCCGGCCCGAGGCCCACCTCGCGCTGGCGATCGACGCCTGTCGGAGCAGTGTGCAGACCGTGTTCGAAGCGATCGCCTGCGAGAACCCCTTTCCCGCGCGCCACTTCCCCGAGCCCAACTTCAACCAGCTGGTGCTGAAGGCGCTCTTCGTCGGCGCGCGGCTGGAGCGCATCGTCGGGCTGCCAGGGCGGGTCACCTTCGAGCTGGTCCGGATGGCCAACGACTACGCGAAGGAGCGCCTCGCGGCGGGCCGCGCGGTTCCCGAGGACATCTCCTGGCTCAAGCGCAGCACCCTGGACGCGCCCCCCCGATGAAGCTCTTCGATCCCCACATTCACATGACGGCGCGGACCACCGACGACTACGAGGCGATGGCCGGCGCGGGAGTGGTGGCCCTGGTCGAGCCGGCGTTCTGGCTGGGCCAGCCCCGCACCCACGTCGGCACCTTCGAGGACTACTTCGCCGCGCTGATCGGCTGGGAGCGCTTCCGCGCGAGCCAGTTCGGAATTCGCCACTACTGCACGCTCGCCCTCAACCCCAAGGAGGCCAACGACCCCCGGGTGGCGCAGGGCGTGCTCGACCTGCTCCCGCGCTACCTGTCGAAGGAGGGCGTGGTCGCGGTCGGCGAGGTCGGCTACGACGACGTCACGCCGGAGGAAGACCGGTGCTTCGAGCTGCAGGTCGCGCTCGCCGCCCAGTTCGCGCTGCCGATCCTGGTTCACACCCCGCACCGCGACAAGAAGCGCGGCACCCAGCGCAGCCTGGACTTGATCAAGGCCGCGAAGTTTCCCGAGGAGCGGGTGCTGATCGATCACAACAACGAAGAGACGCTGCCGCTGGTGCTGCAGACCGGGTGCTGGGCGGCGCACTCCATCTATCCGAAGACGAAGATGGACGAGGCGCGGATGGTGGCGCTGGTGAAGCGCTACGGCAGCGAGCGGATCATCATCAACAGCGCGGCGGACTGGGGCGTGAGCGATCCGCTGAAGGTGCCGAAGACGGTGGCCCAGATGCTCCAGGCGGGGATCCCCGCGGAGCAGGTCGAGCAGATCGTCTGGCGCAACCCGATCGCCTTCTTCGCCCAGAGCGGGCAGCTCGATCCGCGAGAGCTCGAGGAGCTGCCGTCGATCGATCAGCGCCAGCTCTACGAGGGCAACTCGGTGCTGCGGGGCCAGCTCCCGCGGCTGAGCTGAACGGTGCGGCGCACGGTGGTCCTCAACGTGGTCGGGCTGACGCCGCGCCTGCTCGGCGAAGCGACGCCGAACCTGAGCGCCCTGGCGAAGGCCGGCGCGCTGCGACCGCTGAGCACCGTGCTCCCCGCCGTCACCTGTTCGGTGCAGGCCACCTTCCTCACCGGCCGGCTGCCCTCCGAGCACGGCTGCGTCGCCAACGGCTGGTACTTCCGCGAGCTCGCCGAGGTCTGGCTGTGGCGGCAATCGAACCGGCTGGTCGAGGGAGAGAAGGTCTGGGAGACGGCGAAGCGCCGCGACGGGGCCTTCAGCTGCGCGCAGTTGTTCTGGTGGTACAACATGTACGGCGCGGCGGACTTCTCGGTCACGCCCCGGCCGATCTACTGGGCGGACGGGCTGAAGGTCCCCGACATCTACACCGCGCCGGAGAGCCTGCACCGCGAGCTGAGCGAAACGCTCGGGCCGTTTCCGCTCTTCAACTTCTGGGGACCCAACGCGGATCTGAAGAGCTCGAAGTGGATCGCCGACTGCGCCCGGCAGGTCTACCAGCGGCAGCGGCCGACCCTGAGCCTGATCTACCTGCCGCACCTCGACTACAACCTCCAGCGGCTGGGGCCCGACGACCCGGCGATCGAAAAAGACCTGCGGGCGATCGACGCCGTCTGCGGCGAGCTGATCGCGTTCTTCCAGAAGGACGGGGCGCGGGTGATCGTCCTCTCCGAGTACGGCATCACCCCGGTCCGCGGGCCGGTGCACATCAACCGCATCCTCCGTGAGGCGGGGCTGATCTCGGTCCGCCGCGAGCTGGGGCGGGAGAAGCTGGACCCCGGCGCCTGCGAGGCGTTCGCGGTGGCCGATCACCAGGTCGCGCACGTCTACGTCCGCCGGGCAGAGCGGGTGAACGAGGTGAAGCGGCTGCTGGAGCAGCAGGAGGGGATCGAGGCGGTGCTCGACGAGACCGGCAAGCGCGTGCGCGGAGTTCATCACCCGCGCTCCGGCGAGCTGGTCGCGATCTCCCGCGCCGACCGCTGGTTCAGCTACTACTTCTGGCTCGATGACGCGCTCGCGCCCGAGTACGCGCGCACCGTCGATATCCACCGCAAGCCCGGCTACGACCCGGCCGAGCTGTTCGTCGATCCCCGGCTCGGCTTCCCGAGGCTGAAGGCGGGCTGGGCCCTGGCGAAGAAGAAGCTCGGCTTTCGCTACCTGATGGAGCTGATCCCGCTCGAGGCGGGGATGGTGCGCGGCTCGCACGGCCGGCCCACCGAGGACTCGAACGACGGCCCCCTCTTCATCTCCTCGGAGCCCGCGCTGGTCCCCGCCGGACCGATGCAGGCCACCGACGTTCGCGCGCAGGTGTTGTCGCACCTGTTCGACTGACGCGCCTTCAAGTGCCCTTCACGTACCGCTGCAGCGCGAGCGTCAGGGCGAAGCAACCCAGCGCGGCCGCAACCAGGGGCAGGCCGCGCTCCCCCAGGGTGCAGAAGATCCACAGCGCGTCGAGCAAGGAGATCCCGGCGATGAACTGAACCACCGCCGGGCCGACCTGCCGCTGCTTCACCCGCCAGAGGGTGTGGCTGACCCAGCCGGCGAAGGCGAGCCACAGCGCCGCGCTCCAGGGGCTGGCGAGCGCGGCGCGGGCCGTGAGCGCGAAGGGGACGAGGAGGAAGAGCAGCGGCCAGAGGTTGCCGAGGCGGGCGAGGTGCTCCTGCTTCGCGGTGAAGGTCAGGCCGATCAAGTAGGCGAGCAGCGCGGCTGCTCCGAGGAGCAGCGACGGGCCGAGGGTCCCCGCCACCGCCAGCGCCGCGGTGAGGTAGATGAGCACCCGGCACAGGCCCATCAGCAGCGGGCTGAGCGGGTTGTTCTTGTGCCAGGCGTCGTAGAGGACCACCGCCCCCACCAGCGCGACCCCGGAGAGGATTGGAGCGGGCGCGGAGGAGTGCAGGGCGAGCGAGGCCACCGCGCCGACGAGCATCGCGAAGCCCAGCGCGTAGACCTCGCTCAGCCGAATCCTCCCCGAGGGAATCGGTCGGTCCGGCCGGACCCGCGCGTCGTACCGGTGATCGAAGGCGTCGTTGAGGAACATCCCCCCGACGTAGAAGAGCGAGAAGCTCACCGAGAGCGAGGCGATCATCCCCGGGGTGGGCGCGGCGCCGGCGAGCACCACCGCCGCCAGGGCGTTGCTCCAGACGGTGGGCAGATTCGAGACCCGCCCGAGCGCGACGTAGGTCTGCAGTCTGGCGACGGCGGCGCTCATCGCTCGAGCTGGGCCTTCACCCAGTGGAGCTCGCGGGCGATCGAGGCGGCGATCGGCGCGCGCCGGTACTCGGGCGGCAGCACGTCCCAGGTGTACGTCTCGACCTCCAGGTGCGGCGAGTGCTCCTCGTGCTTGAGGATTCCGAGCAGCTCGCGCAGATCGTCCTGGGTGTTCCCGAGCCGGCCGTACCCCTCGAGGAAGAGCGGGACGTGAAAGTGGATCCGCCACTCGCGGCGGCCGGGGGCGGCGGTGGCGAGCGTCGCCAGCGCGGGCTTCAGATCGAGGAACTGGGCCCGCGCCGCGTCCCGTCGCTCCACCACCTGGTGCAGGTAGATCGGATCCGCGAACGGCTCGAGCGCCCGGACCACCTCGCCGGGGTCCGCGTCGAAAGCGACCTTCAGCCCGGCGGAGATCTGAAACTTCACCACCCGGATCCCCGCCGCGCGCAGGCGTTGGAGCGCGGCCCGCACCCCTTCGAACTCCACCGACATGTGACAGGCGTCGAAGCAGACGCCGAGGTGGTGACGAAGGAAGGTCTCGCTCCGCGGGGCGTCGAGGCCGGTGAGCGCGGAGAAGCGGGCGATCGCGGTGGGAGAAAACAGCCGCGCCTCGAAGAAGGCGATCGTCTCCGCCACCGTCTCCAGCTGGCAGTGGGGCTCGGGCTCGAGGCCAAGCGAGATCCGCTTCCCGGTCTCCTCGAAGATCTCGTGCAGGGTCGCCGCGTGCTGGAGCAGCGCGCCGGCGATCTGCTCCTCCGCGCCCGGTCCCTCGACCCGGGGCTTGAAGGCGCCGGGGAGGGTGCTGACGCTTCCCTCCATCCAGTCCGGCACCAGGCGGGCCAGCAGCCAGGCGAGGAGATCCGAGTAGCGCAGGCGCGCGGGCTCGAGCCAGTCGGGGCTGTAGACGCGCTCCTTCACGCAGGTGCCGTGGAACGCTCCGTAGGGAAAGCCGTTGAGGGTGAAGACGTAGAGCCGGTGTTGATCGAGGAACGCGCGCAGCTCGTCGAGCGCCGGCCCGGTGGCCAGCTCCAGCGCGGCCTTCGCCGACAGCCGCAGGCCGACCCCGAACTGCCCGTGGGGAGCGACCTGCCGCTTCACCGCCAGCACGTGCTCGCCCAGGTTCGCGAACACCTCCGGCCAGCTCTCGCCGGGGTGGATGTTGGTGCAGTAGGTCAGGTGGGGCCGGCCCGCGGCGGCGACTCTCATCGGCGCGGGTCGCGCGCGGCGAGCCAGGCACAGCCCGCGTCGATCCACGCCTCATTCAGTTGATGGACCTCGAAGCCACGGCCGATCGCCGCGAGCAGGGTGACGGTGAGCTCTCCGCCGAGGTGCTCGCGGAACTCGTTGAGCCCCTCGAGCACGGCCCGTCTGCCGTCGGCGGTGCGCAGCTCGAGCGCGGGATCCCAGAGGCGAAGACCGAGCGCGTCGAGGGTGCGGAGGATCTCCTCGAGGGCAGCCGGGGCGAGGTGCCCGGCGCGCGCCGAGTACCAGCTGTCGAGCGCGAGGCCGATCGCCACCGCTTCTCCGTGGCGAAGCCGGTGCTGGGTCAGCGACTCGAGCTTGTGCGCGGCCCAGTGTCCGAAGTCGAGCGGGCGGGCGCTGCCGGCCTCGAATGGATCTCCTCCGGTGGCGATGTGCTGCAGGTGCAGCTCGGCGGTGCGGCGAATCAGCTTCGCCATCGCCTCCGGCTCGCAGCGGTGGAGCGCCGGCGCGTGGAGCTGGATCCAGGCGAAGTGCTCGGCGTCGCGGACGAGGCCGACCTTCACTCCCTCCGCCATCCCGGAGATCGCGTCGCGCCGCTCGAGGGTGCTGAGGAAGCGGCTGTCGTTGAGGACCGCGAAGGGTGGGGCGAAGGTCCCGGCGAAGTTCTTCTTTCCGAAGAGGTTGACCCCGTTCTTCACCCCCACCGCCGCGTCCGACTGCGAGAGCACGGTGGTGGGGATCCGCACCATCCGCACGCCGCGGTGGCAGATCGCCGCGGCGAAGCCGACCGCGTCCTGGAGCGCGCCGCCTCCGATCGCCGCCACGTACGCGTGGCGATCGATCTTCCGCGCGCTCAGCTCGCGCAGCAGCAGCTCGATGAAGTGCGGATCGTTCTTGCACGCCTCGCCTCCTTCCAGCACCAGCGCTCCCGCGGCGAGCTGGAGGCAGGAGGCGTGGGCGGCGAACCAGGCCTCGAGCTGGGAGAGCAAGCCGGGGAAGGCGCGGGTCAGCGCCTGCTCGACCACCAGGAAGACCCGCTGGCGGCGGTGGCTGTCCCCGATGAGGGCCTCGAGCAGGGCGCGGTTGTCGGGCGCGAAGAGATCGGTGGTGAAATAGACCGGGTACTCGAAGTGAACGTCGACCTGCTGCCGCAGCGTGGAGGTCATTGGACCAGCTTCTGCGCGCGCGCGAGCAGCCGGTCGGTCTCCTCCGGGCTGTACTCGTAGGGGCGGCGAACGGCGATGCCCAGGGTGCCGCGGACCTGGCCGTCGGCGCCGCGGATCGGGACGACGATCGCTCCGTTGGCTCCGGTCTGCAGCGCGCCGGGGCGCACGTCGCCGGTGGTGTCCGTCTGGATGTTGCACGAGGAGACCGGCGCGTTGCGCTGGGCGGCGAGGCCGGCCATCCCCTTTCCGATTGGAACACTGGCCACCAGCAGCGCGACCGGCGGCGGCAAGCCGACCTGCGCCTTGAGGACGAGGACGCCGTCTTCGAGGAGGTGAATGGTTCCGGTCTCGGCGGCGAAGTCACGAACGAGCTGCTCCAGCGCTGGCTGCATCGAGGTCCCTCGCTTTCTTGGCGACACCCGTGGCGGAAATCGCAGCGGTTGCGCGCGCGGCCGCGGAATTTCCGGGCGAGGGCCGCCGGGTGCATTCGTTGTGCCCCAACCTGCGGGGGAGCGGCCGGGCGGGCGCAAGACCTTCGCGTGGCGTTTGGCCACAGCTGTGGCGGGATCGCTGCAGGGAAGCGACCTTCAACGGCGGGCGAAGAAAGCCCTCAGCCCCGGTCCGTCCAGCCCCGCCGCCAGGCGGTCGAGGCGGGCCTCGTCGAGGGAGTAGGCCTCGTCTTTGAGCTCCACGGTTCCAATCCCCGGGTGCTCGCGCTCGAGCTCCGCGAGCAGGCGGACCCGCTGCTCGGCCTGCCGACTGGATGCCGCCGCGCGCCGCAGCTCCTCGAGCCGGGCGAACGCCTCGCGCAGCGTGGCCCGAAGCGCCACGTTGTCCCAGGGCTTGGTGAGGTAGCGGTAGACCTCGCCGGTGTTGATCGCCTCCAGCGCGGTGCTCAGCGTCGCGCCGCCGGTGAGCAGCATCCGCACCACCTCGGGGAACGCCTGCTTCACCCGCGACAGCAGCTCCACCCCGCTCATCTGGGGCATGTCGATGTCCGAGAGGATCACGTCCACGCCGCCGGCCGCGAGGAAGGCGAGCGCTTCGGCGGGCGAGTCCGCGCAGAGGACCCGGTAGCCCTCGGCACGGAGCGACCGCTCCAGCGCGGTGAGGATCATCCGCTCGTCGTCCACCAACAGCACCGTCCGATGCGGAGCGCTCATCCCGGCAACCATTGGCGCCAGCCCCCGGCGCGCCGCGCCCGCTCGATCGCCGCCACCAGCTCCGCGGGAGCCTGGAAGCGCTCCTCGGGGCGCTTGGCGAGCGCCCGGCGCACCAGCGCGGCGATCGCCTCCGGGAGCGGGCCGTCGGGCCCGACCATCGCCGGCACCGTGGCCTGGGCCTGCATCACCATCACGTCGGTGACCGAGGCGCCGTCGAAGGGAGGCCGGCCGGTGAGCATCTCGAACATCACGCAGCCCAGCGCGTAGAGGTCGCTGCGGATGTCCGCGCCGGCGCCCGCGGCCTGCTCGGGCGCCATGTAGCGGGCGGTGCCGACCACCCGGCCGTCTCCGAAGTCGCTGCCGAGGATGGTCGCGACGCCGAAGTCGCCGAGCTTGGCATTGCCGTCGCGGTCGATGAAGACGTTGCCCGGCTTGAGATCGCGGTGCACCACCCCGCGCGCCGCGGCGGCGTCGAGAGCGGCGGCGACCTGGCCGGCGATCGCCAGCGCGCGGGGAGGAGCCATCGGCCCGCGCCGAAGCGCCGCCTGCAGGGTCTCGCCTTCGACGAGCTCCATCACCAGGTAGGCCCGACCGCTGCGCAGCCAGCCGAAGTCGGTGACATCGACGATCCCGGGGTGCCGGGCGCGGCAGGCGGCGCGCGCCTCGAGCACGAAGCGGGCGGCGAACTCCGGGACGGCGGCCAGCCCGGGGTTGAGCAGCTTGATCGCCACCTCCTTCTCGAGCACCCGGTGCTCGGCGCGGTAGACCACCCCCATTCCGCCGCGGCCGAGCTCGCCGAGGATCCGGTAGGGCCCGATCGCGCGGAGGACGCCGTCGACCTCCTCCGGCTCGACCGGATTCGTCTCCGGGGTGACGGCTTGCTCCTCGGGGCCGACGATCCGCCGCACCTCTCCGATCAGCCCGCTGGGGGTGGAGCGGACGGCGACCAGCAGCTCTACCTCGCTGGAGCCGGCGACCCGAACGCGAAGGCGCCCCAGCTGTTGGCCGCTGGCTCCGACCGCAATCCCGCTGAGGATCGCGAACCGGGCGGCGAGCGCGTCGGCGTGCGCCGCCTCGAGCGTGGCGAGGGTGGTGAGGCTCGAGCCCAGCTCGAAGCGGAGCGCGCTCGCGTCCGCGCCGGAGGGCTCGATCACCACCGCGGTCGCCTTGCGCCGCACCACCGCCAGCAGCAGCAGGTCGGCGAGGTCGACGACCGAGAGCCGCTCCAGCGCAGGGTCCCGCGCAGGGGTGAGGAAGGTGTCGTGTTCCGGGAGCGGGGTCATTCGAAGTTGGAATAGTGAGTCTTCAGCCTAGTCGGGCCCGAGAGGCCGGGCCGGTTTTCTGGAGCGCTTCGTTGCTGCTCGCGGCTCTCGGGAGCGCTACAGGTGGGGTCATGGGGCTCAAGGTCATCGTCACGGGAACGACGGGAATGGTCGGAGAGGGAGTGATGCTGCACTGCCTCGAGGATCCGCGGGTGGAGAAGGTGCTCTCGGTGAGCCGAAAGGGCTCGGGTCACACCCACCCGAAGCTGACCGAGCTGAAGGTCCCCGACTTCATGAACCTCGGCCCGCTGGAGTCGCAGCTGACCGGCTACGACGCGTGCTTCTACTGCGCGGGGATCAGCTCGGTCGGAATGAGCGAGCCGGACTACACGAAGATCACCTACGACACGCCGGTGGCGTTCGCGACCGCGCTCGCGCGCCTCAACCCGGGCCTGGTCCTGGTCCACGTGTCCGGCCGAGCCACCGACAGCACTGAGCAGGGCAAGGTGATGTGGGCCCGGGTGAAGGGCAAGGCAGAGAACGCGCTGATGAAGCTGCCGCTGAAGGGCGTCTACAACTTCCGGCCGGCGCTGATGAAGCCGGTCGCGGGGCAGAAGCAGGTGAAGGCCTCGTTCAAGCCGGTGCTCTGGCTGTATCCGATGTGGAAGCTGATGATGCCCGGGTTGTCGATGACCCTGGACGAGGTCGCCAACGCGATGATCCGCTGCGTGGTCGAGGGGGCGCCGAAGCAGGTGCTCGAGGTGGCGGACATGCAGAAGCTGGCGGCTCCATGAGCACCCTTCGTCAGCCGGCAGCTGGGTTGAAACAGAACGGTCTCGACAGCGAGAGCGAGCTCGTTTCCATCAACGTGACGCCGCTGGTCGACATCACGCTCGTGCTGCTGATCATCTTCATGGTCACGTCGAGCCTGGTGCTGCGCGAGACGGTGGAGGTGGATTTCCCGAGGCCGGCAGCCGGAGCAAGCAGAACTCCGGTGCTCCTGAGCATCGTGATGAACGAGGACTCCACCCTGTTGCTCGATGGCGCGGAGGTCTCCGAGGCTGAGCTGCGGAAGCAGGTCGTTCTTGCGATCGGCAAAGACAAGCAGACCGGCGCGGTCGTCAGCGCCCACAAGTCGGTCAGCTACGGAAAGGTGGTGAGGTTGATCGACGCCATCAAGGGTGACGGCGTTGAACGCTTCGTGCTGAACATTCAGAGCCAACGCCGCTGAAGGAAGTCGATCTCGGGCGCCACATCGGATTCCGGTGGTCGGCTGCTCCAGTGCTGCTCAGCTCGGAGCAACCTCGAGCACGATCTTTCCCCGGGCGCGGCGCGTCTCGAGGTGGCGGAAGGCTTTCACCGCGTCGGCGATCGGGAACACCGAATCGATCAGCGGCTTGAAGCGGCCCGCCTCGACGAAGCCGCTGAGGATGAGCAGGTCGGCGGTGGTGCAGTGGACCGTCACCATCCGGGCCTGCCTGGTGGCGAGCGTCGAGAGCA
>JADMIO012825481.1_pt1 | contig 22794 bp, 16 predicted proteins | sample 8958161 | NCBI WGS metagenome assembly JADMIO01 (sample SAMN16585339, study PRJNA669376) | soil metagenome | isolation source: Crop rotation soil | place: USA: Cullars Rotation, Alabama | collected 2011 | reverse complement strand
GGGATGATCAGGTGAAGGTGAGGGGGCATCGGATCGAGTTGGGAGAGGTCGAAGCGACGCTCAGTGAGCACGTGGGCGTACGCGACGCAGTTGTCGCCGTTAGAGTAGATGCCGTAGGAGAGAAGAGACTGGTCGGGTATGTTGTCGGTGCGGAAGGTGAGCAGATCAGTGCCAGCGAGGTGCGGCGATTCCTGGAGCAGAGATTGCCGGGATACATGGTGCCGTCGTTGATCTTGAAGATGGACGAGCTGCCGTTGACGGCGAGCGGGAAGGTTGATCGGCGCAGATTGCCTGAGCCGGAGACGAGCAGGCCGGAACTGGACGAAGAGTATGTCGCGCCGCGCACAGAGTTGGAGCAGCGGCTGGCGCAGATGTGGGAGACGACCTTAGGGATTGAGCGGGTCGGAGTCCACGATAACTTCTTCGATGTCGGTGGCGATTCGATCAAGGGCGCTGTCCTGATTAATGGGCTGCGGGAAGAACTCGGCGAGCAAGTCTCGGTCGTCGCACTTTTTGAAGCGCCGACCATTGCGCAGTTGTCTGCTTACTTAAGCGAACACTTCCCGGAGACGGTCGCTAAATTCTATGAAGATGGGCGACTTCGCGGCATAGTGTCTGTCGAGAGCGACGCGTCTACGGTTCGTGATCGGATCGGCTCTAGAGAGATAGCCGAAGTGAGAGAGTTGATTGAGCCGCTCAAACCGCAAGCGCGTGAGGCGCAGGCCGCAGAGTCAAAGAACCCTCCCGCGATCTTCGTTCTTTCACCGCCACGCTCGGGCTCGACGCTGCTCAGGGTGATGCTCGGCGGGCATCCACGCCTGTTTGCTCCTCCCGAACTGGAACTGCTCTCCTTCAACACGCTGGCGGAGCGTAAGACGAAACTCTCTGGACGTTATGGCTTCTGGCTGGAAGGCACGATACGCGCCTTGATGCAGATCAAAAACTGCACGGCGGAAGAAGCACGCCTCATCATGCAGGAATGCGAAGAGCGCAGGATGACCACCAGGCAGTTCTATCATTTGATGCAGGACTGGATAGGGGATAGGCGATTGGTGGATAAGACTCCTTCCTACGCGCTGGATTTGGAGACTCTCAAACGCGCGGAGGATGATTTTGAGGACGCACTCTATATACATTTGTTGCGTCACCCGCAGGCGGCGCTACGTTCTTTTGAGGAAGCGCGTCTTGAGCAGGTCTTCTTCAGGTACGATCATCGTTTCACCAGCCGCCAGCTTGGTGAGATCGTCTGGACGCTGAGCCACGAAAATATTCTGTCGTTTCTCAAAGACGTGCCGCCAGAGAGACAACATAGAGTGCGGTTCGAGGAGCTGGTTAGCCAACCCCAATCGGTCGTGGAGAGACTTTGCGGTTTTCTCGGCGTGGAGAGCGATGAGGGGATGTTAGAACCGTACCGGGAAAAAGAGAGCCGCATGACGAACGGCATTCATCCGCTATCGAAGATGCTCGGCGATGTTAAGTTCCATGAGCATCGCGGAATCGAAAAAGAGGCTGCTGATCGCTGGCGGCAAAAGGGAGAAGTCGAGCTTGGAGAACTGACCTGGCAGATGGCCGAAGCGCTGGGCTATCGAAAAGAGAAGACGAGACGTGACGCCTCGTCTTCGACGCGCGCCACAGAACAGATGCCCGCTCACGTCGTCCCTATCCAGCCGCACGGCACAAGACCGCCGCTCTTCTGCGTGCACCCGGCTGGCGGGCACGTCTATTGTTATACCAGCCTGGCGCGTAGTCTTGGTGAAGAGCAACCTTTGTACGGCATACAGTCGTCCAGTCTTTTTGGGCAGCGTGAGCCCTTCAGCACAGTCGAGGGAATGGCGGCTTACTACGTTGAGAGTCTGCGCGCCGTGCAGCCAGACGGGCCATATTTTCTGGCCGGACACTCTTCGGGTGGTCAGGTGGCGTTCGAGATGGCGCGACGATTAGAGCAGCAGGGGCAGAGAGTCTCTTTGCTGGCGCTCTTCGATACCGAGGCCGTATCTACCTTCGTGGACGATGCGGGAAGCGAGGGAAGCGATGATGCAATGCTGCTGGCAGGAATGCTCAGACACTCTCTTCCGCTCTCTGTTGAGCACCTGCGTGGGCTTGATCCTGAAGAGCGTTTACTCTATATCGTCGAGCTGGCGAAGGAGCATAATCTCGTTCCGCCAAATTTCCAGGTGGAGCAGGCACGCCATTTCATGCGAACGCTCAGGGCAAACGTCGAGGCGAGCGCCGCTTATGTTCCAGGAAAATATTCCGGGCGCATCACGCTTTTTCGCGCACGCGAGCGCGTCGCCCCGGCAACTACCCACGGCGAGACGCTGGGTTGGAGGAGCGTGGCGACGGGCGGCGTGGAGCTATACGTCGTGCCCGGCAATCATGTGACCATGATCGAGCAGCCGAACATTCAGGTGGTAGCCGAACTGCTCAGGGATTGCCTGCGCAGGGCGCTTGAGTAATAGAAACCGAAAGAGATTTAAACGCAAAGAGTGCAGAGTGGAAGACGCTGGAGGAAGCGCAGCAGCAGCAACTCCTCCAGCGTCTTCTGTTTCTTTGCGGCCTTTGCGTTTAAGTTGTTTCGATCTGCTGTTGACGAGCAGTATGCTTCTCAGTAATATATAGCTATGCCATATATAGGCTCACGTATGCTCGACCGCGAGTTGAAGAAGGGCAGTGCCGAGTTGTTGATTCTTTCGCTGGTGGAAGACCAGCCCCGGCACGGCTATGACATCGGCAGCTTGATCGAGCAGCGCTCGAATGGGGTGCTGCGTTTCAATGTCGCCTCGCTCTACCCGCTGCTGTACCGCTTGGAGAAGCGCGGCTGGATTCAGGGTCGCTGGGTGGAGAAGCCCAATCAGAGACGGCGGCGTTATTACCGCCTGACGGCTGAGGGCAAAAAGGTCTTGGCGGCGCAGCGTAGTAGCTGGCGGGAGTTTGTTGAGGCGATCAATCGCATCACGGGAATGGAACATGCCTGACTGGAAAGAAGAGATCAGAAGGCGATTGTCCGGGCTGAGGCTTCATCCGACGCGTGAGGCAGAGATCATAGAGGAGTTGTCCCAGCACCTTGAGGATTGCTACGAGCAGTCGTTACAGGGGGGCGCGACCGAAAAGGAAGCCCACCGAGCAGCATTGCTTGAGTTGACCGAGAGCGATCTGTTTGCCCAGGAGTTGCGCCGGGTCGAGCGCGTCGTCCCGCAGGAACCTGTGGTGCTGGGAACGCAAAGGAGAATGAATTTGTTCGGAGACATCTGGCAAGATTTACGTTTCGGCGTGCGGATGCTGGTGAAAAATCCAGGGTTCACCGTCGTCGCCGTGATCGCTCTGGCTTTGGGAATCGGCGCAAACAGCGCGATCTTCAGCGTGGTCAATACAATCCTGCTGCGCCCCCTACCTTATAAAGACCCTGACGGGCTCGTGATGGTCTGGGAGGATGACACCAAGCATGGCTACCCGCGCGATACGCCTGCGGCGGCCAACTACATAGACTGGCGTAATCAGAATCAGGTCTTTGAAGGTATGGCAGCGATTGCCGACATGAGCTTTAACCTAACGGGTGTCGGCGAGCCGGAAAGAGTTGACGGGGTGCGCGCCTCGGCTAACCTCTTTCCCTTGCTGGGCGTTGAGCCGCAGCTAGGCCGCACGTTCTCGACTGAAGAAGATCAACCCGGCGGGCCTCACGTGGTCGTCATGAGTCATGGCTTGTGGCAACGCCGCTTCGGCGCGGACGTGAAAATTATCGGGCAGCCGATCAGCTTGAATGGCGAAAGCTTCACGGTCGTCGGCGTGATGCCGCCACAGTTCAAGTTTCCACGCAACGAGGTTGAGTTGTGGGTTCCTATTGCTTTCACCTCTGAAGAAGCCGCCAGTCGCAGAAGACACTACCTGCAAGTCATTGCGCGCATGAAGCCAGGCATTACGCTGCAACAGGCGCAGGCCGAGATGAAAGCAATCGCTGCTCGCCTGCAACAGCAGTATCCTGACAATGCAGACCTGGGAGCCGCAGTCACTTCGCTGCACGAGCACGTTGCGGGCGACATCAAGCCGGCTCTACTCGTACTCTTGGGCGCAGTCGGGTTTGTTCTCCTGGTTGCCTGCGCCAATGTCGCCAACTTGCTGCTCGCGCGCGCCGCAGGGCGTCAAAAAGAGATTTCCATACGTGTCGCGCTCGGCGCGAGCCGCCTCCGTTTGATCCGGCAATTTCTGACCGAAAGCATCTTACTGGCCGTACTCGGCGGCGGCGTCGGATTGTTACTCTCCGTGTGGGGAGTGAATATGCTGAAAGCCTTCATCCCGGAGAGCATTTCTCAAGCCAGGGCTATTACGATTGATGCCAAGGTACTGCTTTTCACTCTTCTGGTCTCGTTGCTGACAGGACTGATCTTCGGTTTAGCCCCGACCACTCAAGCATCAAAATTCAATCTCAATGAGACGCTGAAAGAAGGGGGCAGGGACTCTGCTGCCGGAAGTCGCGGCAATCGCATTCGCGGCCTGCTGGTCATCACAGAGGTCGCCGTCTCGCTCATCCTTCTGATCGGCGCAGGGCTGTTGATTAACAGCTTCATGCGCCTGCGCAATGTTGATCCGGGATTCCGCGCCGACAACCTGTTGACGATGCAGGTCGTGCTTCCGGAGCCTAAGTATTCCGAGCCGGCGCGTCGCTCGGCCTTTTACACGGAGCTATTAGGCCGGCTTGAATCTCTGCCGGGCGTGAAGTCGGCAGCCGTCACCACCAACCTCCCTTTATATCGTCAGGGTAATTCTATTGGGATCACCATCGAAGGACGCCCCGCACCTCCACCCAGCCAGGTGCCCATCGTGGTGACGAGAGTGATCAGCCCACACTACTTTCGCACGATGGGAATTCAGTTGGTGCAGGGGCGGGAGTTCAATGAGCATGACAGAGCCGGTTCTGGCGAGGTGGTGGTCATCAGTGAAACAATGGCGCGTCGCTTCTGGCCCGGTGAAGACCCTTTGGGCAAGCGCCTCGCGGCGGGAAGACCCGAATCTCCTGATGATTGGATAACGGTTGTCGGAGTGGTGAAGGACGTACGGCAATTCGAGCTTGACGCCGTTCCGAAGCCGCAGATGTACCTGACATACGAGCAGGCGGACTTCTTCGAGCCGCGCGATCTGGTCGTCAGCACAAATGTTGATCCGCTTAGCCTGGCGGGTACTGTGCGACAGACTGTGTGGGAGATAGACAGAGACCAACCGGTCTCCAATATCAGGACGATGGAAGCGATTCTCGCCGAATCGGTCGCGCGCCAGCGTTTCAGTATGCTCCTGCTGGGCATCTTTGCCGCCCTGGCACTGATTCTTGCCGCAGTGGGAATCTACGGCGTGATGAGCTACTCGGTGGCGCAGCGCACGCGCGAGTTCGGTATACGCATGGCGCTCGGCGCGCAGAAAAGCGACGTGCTGAAGCTGGCTGTCGGGGGAGGTTTGAAACTGGTCTTGATAGGCGTCGCAATCGGTCTCGTCGCAGCCTTCATTTTAACGCGCGTGATGTCTTCCTTGCTGTTCGGAGTTAGCGCCACTGATCCAACAACGTTCATCACCATCTCGCTCGTGCTCATCAGCGTAGCCCTGCTCGCCAGCTACATTCCGGCACGCCGTGCGACGGAGGTCGATCCGATGATCGCCCTGCGATATGAATGAGGATCAGGGAAAGAAGAGAGTTAAACGCAGAGGGCGCGGAGTCTTTGCGCCCCTCCAGCGTCTTCTTACTTTGCGTCCTTTGCGTTTAATGTTTTCAAACGCGCAAGGTATCGGGTCGCCACTCTTTGACGGCGCGCTTGATGTCGCTGCCCTTCGCCAGCTTACCTTCCAGAACCTGTTGGACAAGAGCAGGCAACTCTTCGTCCGAAGCGAAACGCAGAGCGATGATCTGCCCCGTCGGCAGGCCATCGGCTGTTTGTGCCAGAGCCGCAGGTAAGACCTGCCGGTAGCGCAATCGCTCTTCGAGCAGGATCAGCCTGTCCTGCACTCGCAACGCGTTGGTTCGCGCGAGCGCGGCCAGGACGATGAGCCCGACAGCGAGCACCAAGAACCAGGCGTGATCCAGATCGCGGAAGCGATATAACTGTACGGCAGCGAAGATGAGATTCAGTAGGAACAAGGGAGCCAGAAAGAAATGGAACGGCGGATGCCAGCGTGTGTGGTTCTCGTAAGTTTGGGGAGTCTCTGCCAAAGTATTTTCCTCCGTTTTGAAGTGCGGTGCAATCGTTCTATAAAGCCGAGACGCGTTGCGGCGCGTGCACCGGCGGCGACGGGTCGGGCGTGAAATCTTCGCCCGGATTGATAAACTGGTCGCGCTCGAATTTGTACTGCTTGTCGTACAATTGCTTGTATCTCCCTTCAGCCGCGAGCAGCTCTTCGTGCGTGCCGCGTTCGACGATCTCGCCCGCTTCCAAGACCAGAATCTGATCGGCGCTGCGAATCGTCGAGAGCCTGTGCGCGATGACGAAGGTCGTGCGCCCGCGCCTCAACGAGCGCAGGCCATCTTGAATTAAAGCCTCGCTCTCACTGTCCAGGCTGGATGTGGCTTCATCCAGAATCAGCAGCTTCGGGTCGGCGAGAATGGCGCGCGCGATGGCGATGCGCTGGCGTTGGCCGCCGGAGAGCTTCACCCCGCGCTCGCCGACCACCGTGTCGTATTTCTGCTCGAAGCCGTTGATGAACTCTTCGCAGTGCGCGATGCGGCTGACCGCCTCGATCTCTTCGCGCGTGGCGTGCGGCTTAGAGAAGGCTATGTTTTCACTGATCGTCCCGTCGAAGAGAAAGTTGTCCTGCATGACGACGCCTAAATAGGAACGAAAGTCGCGCAGGCGCAATGTCTGTAAATCCTGGCCGTCAACTTTGATCGAGCCTTTGAGCGGCTGGTTGAAGTTCATCGCGAGGCTGATGAGCGTGCTCTTACCAGACCCGCTGGAACCGACGAGCGCGGTCGTCGAGCCCGCAGGCGCTTTGAAGGAGACGTTTTTGAGCACCGGCACGCCCTCGTTGTATTCAAAATAGACGTTCTCGAACTCGATCTCGCCCTGCACATCCAGGAGCGGCGCGCGCAACGCATCTTCTTCGTCTTCGGTCGCCATGTTCATCACCTCGCGTATGCGGTCGAGCCCGGCGAAGGCTTCCGTGATCTGCGTCCCGATGGCCGCGAACTGGATGAGCGGGGTCGCCATCAGGCCGGTGAAAATGACGTACATAAACAGGTCACCGAGCGTCATCGCCCCGGAGACGACCGAACGCCCGCCGACCAGAATCACCACGACGCCGACCGCGCCGATGACCAGGGAAGAGAAGGCTGTCGTAGCAGACACCCCGGTCATGGACTTGGCGATGTTACGGAAAAGCTTGTGCGCGCCGCGCGCGAAGGTCAGCTCTTCGCGCTTCTCTGCGGTGTAGGCTTTGACGATGCGTATGCCGCCCAAAGATTCTGCGAGACGCCCTGTGAGCGTGGCGGTGATTTCGCCGCGCTCGCGAAACAATGGCCGCAGGCGCTTGAAGGCGAAGGTCAAAGCAGTGCCAAAGACTGCGAGCACGAGAATCGTGATCGAGGTCAAACGCCAGTTGAGCCAGAATAGTACGCAGAGCGCAACCGCAGCCGTGATGAAACCGCCCGTCAACTGCACCAACCCTGTGCCGACCAGATTGCGTATCCCCTCGGCATCGTTCATGATCCGGGAGATGAGTTTGCCGATTTGCGTCGAATCGAAATAGCTGATGGGCAGGCGCGCGATTTGCGCCTGCACTTTCTTGCGCATCTCCGTGATGGCGCGCTGCGCCGCCACACCCAACACCTGCGACAGGCTGAAGGAGGTGACGGCTTGCACGAGCGTCGCCGCGCCCGCCGCCGCCGCGATCTTCCAGAGCAGATCGGTGCGCCCTTTGACGATCACCTCGTCTATCAGGTACTTGGTCGAAGCGGGCAGCACCAGCCCCATCGCCTGGTTGAGAATCATCAGCACCGCGCCCAGCGCCAGACGCTTGCGGTGCGCCCACACCAACTCCCTCGCGTCGCGCCATGCGGCAGACCAGCTTACTTTCTGTCTCTTTTGTTCAGCCATCTTTTCTCTTTCGCGTTTTCACTGCGGTTGGCATGTTCCGCGAGCAGCCCTGTCGCTTCATACGCCGCATTACTTTGCCGATCACGTCGGCCAGCGTGATCGTCTGAAGCTCTGACAAGAGCCCCTTTTCCGCCCTTAACAGGACGCCTGTCAGGACGGGGCCGACGTTACGCCCAACCGCGCAATCGTGCGTTTCGTCTAACAGGGGAACTTGAAAGAGCGGCCCCTCGCCCAGCGCCAGATAGATGTCCGAGAGAGTGATCTGCTCCGGGGGGCGCGTCAGGCGCGCGCCGCCGCCAGCGCCCAGCTTCACCATCACCAGCCCTTGCCGTGTGAGCTGCGCCAGCAGCCGCCGCACTACCACCGGGTTGGTGCGAACGCTCCGGGCGATGTCGTCCGAAGTGACGTTCAGCTCGTCGCCGAACGCCAGCATCCCCATCGCGTGAATTGCCACCGCAAAACGTCTGTTAGCCGCCATACCCTGCCTGTCCCTAAGTGAAACTACTTTGGTTACATTTCAAGTGTAACCAAAGTAGTTTCACTTGGTGGGATTTGTCAAGCTCTGCCCGGGAGCGCGGGCAGAGCTGCCCGCGCTCCCGGGCAGACCATGCGCAAACCGTTCTAATATATAATCGTGTCCAGAAGTGGAGGTCTCGCATGAGTGACGTTCCTGAAAAAATAGCCCTCGTGACGGGCGCTAATCGTGGGATCGGCTTTGAGGTCTGTCGGCAGCTCGCTCGCGAGAAGGGCTTCACAGCCATCCTCGGCGCGCGCGACCAAGCAAAGGGGGTCGAGGCTGCCGAAACTCTGAGCGGCGATGGGCTGGAGGTCTTCCCTGTCTTTCTCGACGTGACGAACGGGGAGAGCATCGCCGGGGCGCAACGCTGGGTGGAAGAAAAGTTCGGCAGACTTGACGTGCTGGTGAACAACGCGGCCATCCTGTACGACTCGTGGCAGCGCGCCGTGAGCGCGGATTTAAAGGTTGTGCGCGAAGCGTTCGAGACGAATACCCTCGGGCCTTGGCGCATGTGCGAGGCTTTCCTCCCGCTGCTGCGCCGTAGCCGCCACGGGCGGATCGTCAACGTGTCGAGCGAGTCTGGCTCACTCGCCGTTATGGGCGGAGGAACGCCAGCCTACAGCGTCTCGAAGGTTGCGCTCAACGCGCTGACGAGGATGATGGCAGACGAGTTGCGAAGCGATAAGATACTGGTCAACTCGGTCTGCCCGGGCTGGGTGGCGACCGAGATGGGCGGGGCGGATGCGCCGCGCTCCGTCGAAGAAGGCGCAAAGAGTGTCGTGTGGGCGGCGACGCTCCCTGACGATGGGCCGACGGGCGGCTTCTTCCGCGACGGCGAGCCGCTTCCCTGGTGAAGCGACCTATATTCAGAAAGGGATAGCCGGTGTTTGAAATTGCGATAACGATCCTTCTTGGCGTCGCGGGTGGCGTGGCCGTCGGCATGCAGGCCGCGATTGCCGGTCAAATGAGTCGTCGTGTGGGCGGCGCGGCCACCAGTTTCATCATTCATTTGAGCGGGGCGATTCTATCCGGCGTCCTGTTCATGGTGCGCGGTGGCGAGCAACTCCAAAGCTGGCACAAGCTCTCCTGGTACATGTGGGGGGCGGGCGTGTTCGGCGTTGTGCTCTACCTTGCGCTCGCTCGCACGATACCGCAACTTGGAGCGGCCACTGCGCTGGTCCTGGTTATCATAGGGCAGCTGGGCGTCGGCGTGCTGATAGATCACTTCGGCCTCTTCGGCCTTCCCATACGTCACATGGACGGCGGGCGTGTGGTCGCGCTGATGCTCTTGATTACAGGCGGGTACTTGATGGTGAAATGATGAAAGTCCCGTTCATCTCATTCACCTCACGAGAGGGATGCGTGCGTAAGAATCGTGTCGGGGATGGGCTCAAGAAACCTTGACATGACTGGGAATTCATCGCCATCCGACGAGCCGCGATAGGTATTGAGCGGGTAGACGAAATAGAGATGTCTTTTCGCGCGCGTCGCGGCGACATAGAGCAGACGGCGCTCTTCTTCCAAATCCTCAAACTCGTCGGAAGAGGAAGAACGTGAAGAAGGGAACCAGCCATCCGTCATCCAGATGACGAACAGTGCGTCCCACTCCAACCCTTTCGCCGAATGCACCGTCGAGAGCGTGATGTAGCCGCCGCCGCGCGCGCGGCCATCCGATTGGGCTGCGTCCGAAGGGTCCATCGCCACGTCTGCGAGCAGCTCTGCGGAGCTTTTGTATCGTTTGGCGATGGTCTGTAGGTGTTCCAGATCACGCGCGCGACGGGGATGGTCGTCGTACCTGGCTTTTAAGATGGGACGGTAAAAGCGCAGCACGGTCGAGAGTTGCGCGCTCGGCGACCTGTTCTCGACGAGGCTGGCGAGCAGGCGTGCCAGCCGAATCAACTGCTCTTTATAGCTGGCACGCGCCGGAAATCTGTGCAGCTTCTTGAAGAGACCCTCTTTCGCCCTCGTTGCCCTGAACTCTTTTCGCTCGACGCCCAGATGATCGAGTATCTGGTTGACCGTCGCGTCGCCGATGTGGTCTATCAGTTTCAGCGCGCGAAACCATGAGAGCGTGTCCGAAGGGTTGACGACCACGCGCAGGAATGAGAGCGCGTCTTTGATATGAGCCGACTCGGCAAACTTGATCCCGCCGAATTTGCGGAACGATATTCCGTGTTTGGCGAGCTCTATTTCAAGGTCGAACGAATGAGAGCTTGCGCGAAACAGCACGGCGATCTCAGAGAGAGGCACACCCTCCTCACGCAGTTCTTCGATGCGCTGGGCGACGAAACGCGACTGCTCGTTTTCGTCACGCGCGCTGACGGCGACCGGGGGCTGACCACCCTCTATGCGCGAGAACAGGCGCTTCGCGTATCCTTCTTTAACGTCACTGATGATCGTGTTGGCTACGTCCAGGATCGGTTGTGTGCTACGAAAATTCTCTTCCAGTTTGATGATCTGCGCCCTGGGGAAAAGCTCCGGGAACTCCAGCATGTTCCTGTAGCTCGCCCCGCGAAAAGAGTAGATTGACTGGCATTCGTCGCCGACGACGGCCACGTTATCGTGCGTCGCGGTCATCAGCCGCACGATCTGAGCCTGTAGCTTGTTGGTGTCCTGGTACTCGTCCACCATGATGTAGCGATACTGGTCTGAGAGCCGCTCGCACAACTCCGCGCTTCCTTCCAGCGCTTCACGAAGGCGTACGAGCAGGTCGTCGTAGGTGAGCATGTGACGTGCGCGCTTGAACTCCTCGAAGGAGTTGTAGAGTTCTTCAAGGCCCGACTGCTCGTCAATGAAATGCGGGTAGGACTGCTTGAGCACCTCCTCCATCGGGCTGACCTTGTTGACCATCATGCTGAAGATCGCGCAGATGGTGCGCTTGCGTGGAAAGCGCCGGTCTTTGGTGAGTCGCATCTGACGGCGCAACAGATCAATCAGGTCTTCCGTGTCGCTTCCGTCGAGCACGGTGAAGTTGCGTTGAACGCCTGCCGCTTCAGGGAACTTACGCAGGACGGAATGTCCCAGGCTGTGAAACGTGCCGCCCGAAACGCGCTGGCAGCGTGAGTCCGCCAAAGATGCCGCGCGCGTGAGCATGCTCGTCGCCGCACGCCGTGTGAAGGTGAGCAGCAGGACGGACTCTGGCCGCGCCCCCGTCTCTACCAGACGCGCCACACGATAAACGAGGGTGCGCGTCTTTCCAGTGCCCGCCCCGGCGACGATCAGGAGCGATCCTTCGGTCGTCGTTACTGCCCGGAGCTGAGTTTCGTTCAGCTCTTTTTCGTAGTCTATCCCGCGCACGCGCGGCTGCGGTGTAATGCGCTTCAAGACCAGACGAGTCTTAGTCTGAGTGGGCACTGCCTGGCCGAGTTCCAGGTCGCGCTTGAAGGCACGCAATTCCGCCGCCAGCTCCGTGATCGTTTGATAGCGTTGCTTTGGCGCGATGTCCAGCGCACGGGTCAGGATTCGCTGAAGGTCTGGCGGCAGTTGGGATTGAAGCGCGGCGCGCAGCCTTGGCTCTTCGTGCAGGATGGCGTGCATCGTGTCAATCTGGTTTCCGCCGGCGAAAGGACGCGTGCCCGTCAGCATCTCGCAGAGCACGACCCCGAAGGAGAAGATGTCGCTGCGCCGGTCAACACGTTGTCCCAGCAGTTGCTCGGGCGACATGTAATGGATCGTCCCCATGATCGTACCCGATTGTGTTTCGACGCGCAGGAGCGTTTTCTGCGTGCTGTCTATGGCGAGCGCGCGCTCGCGCCGCTCGACCAGTTTCGCCAGCCCGAAGTCCAGAATTTTCGCGTAGCCGTCCCGGCTGATCATCAGGTTCTCCGGTTTCAGATCGCGGTGAACGATGCCCACCTCGTGAGCTTTGGCGAGCCCTTCGGCGATCTGAATCGCAACCTCTAAAGCATCCTTGATCTGAAACGCGCGTGCAGCGATCTTCTGACGCAGCGTTTCGCCCTCAACATACTCCATCGCGATGTAGGGGTGGCCTACGGTGTCTTCGCCGACCTCGTAAACGGTGAGAATGTGCGGGTGATTCAGGATGGAGGCGGCGCGGGCTTCCTGTAGGAAGCGACGGCGACGGTCTTCCTGAGAGATGTATTCCGGCGGCAGGAGCTTGAGCGCGACGACGCGATGAAGCTTTTCGTCATACGCCTTATAGACTTCGCCCATGCCGCCCGCGCCGAGCGACTCGATGATCCGGTAATGGGCGATGTTAGCTAGAGGAATCTCTTTCATGATCGGGGTAATATGAACAGGCTTAATCTAATCTAACAGGTCAGTACCGCCTGCGGTAGCGGGCGGGTGATCCTCAGCCAAGAACCCGCCCGCTACCGCAGGCGGTACTGACCTGAAATACATTCAACAGCTATTAACCATCTCGACTGATTGAGAATAAAATGCGGGAGGCGCTAGGGCAAGCCGACTTTACTCGTTCTCTCTTCTGATCTTCTCCTGTAGATACCATGACATGTACCCTCTATACTTCTCCTGCAAGTCCTTCCGACGCCAATCCTGTCCGGTCAGCACCCGACGACACGTCTCCGAACCGCAGTTGCACTCCATCTCGTAAGTATCGTCGTCGGTGGTTGCCCAGTCGTGGGTCAACTCTTCCCCGGCCTTGATGTCACGCATGGCGACAAAGATGATCTGCCCCTGGACGCCTATGTTCGGATCGCACGAATGATTGCTGAAGATCATACTGCCTTCGCGCGACGCCTCGTCGAGCGGGCCGATGAATAAGTCTTCCGCTATTTGAATCTCGGCGGGGCCGAGTGCTTCCGAGACCTGACGCAACGTTTGCCGGTTGAAGATGTGTCCGCCCTTGATACAGACGATCTCTCCTTTCCGGATCGGCTCCGAAGCGAAGAGACCCCTGCCCTGAATCGGGCTCGGCTTAACCCATGCTTTCGTTGAGATGTAAGACAAGTTGCCCATAGATCATCACTGGCCGGGTTTGTATAGCTCATCGCTCCCGACATCGAAGATTCTGTTCAAGCGCGCACGGAAGTTCTCAAATGCGATCTGCGCTCCCAGCTCCAACAACTGCTCTTCGGAAAACTGAGCGCGCAGGCGTGTGTACAGGTCTTCGGAAACGTTCGACGGTGTGTCTGCCATCGCGTCCGCCAGCTCGATGACCAGTCGTTCCCGGTCGTTGAACATTGAGAGGTCCTGACCCTTCAGCGCGAGCAGTTTCTCGTCCGTCAATCCAGCTTTTCTGCCGACGGCAGAATTGATGTCCACTCAAAACGGACAGCCCACACGCGCCGCCGTACGCACTTTCCCCAACTGTATGTAGCGCAGCGACACACGCCGCTTCTTCCCCAGTCCAGCCTCCATAGCGATGCTGCCCCACACGATGCCGGGTACGCGCATCTGCATCTTCACCGGCGTGAGGTCTTTGCCGAACATCTTGCGCATCACACGGTAAAACCAGCGCAGGTGCCAGGGTGCCTGCTTCTTCTCCAACCCGGCCATCCGAGCCATCAAAAATTCCTCCTCTTCGAGCCACCTGGGATTTAAAATCTATACGCTCGCCGGATGCTTATTGTTTAGCCAAGGTGCTATGATAATCAAGTTGCAGGACACGGAAGGGCAAGCGAAATGTATTACAGAAGCCACATCTTGCGCTGCCTGGCGCTGTTAGCATTAATCTCACTGGTGTGTGGTCAAGGTGCCCTTCTCAAGGTCAGAGGGCAGGCGCGTCCGTCCCCGCAGACGCAGAGCCGACCGCGACGCACGAGCGAGCCGCAGCCCACCCCGACGCCATCTTCGTCACGCGAAGGCGAAGTATCCGGCCAGGATGAGGTGGTGAGAGTGGAAACCAACCTCACCAACATTCTTTTCACGGTCGTTGATAAGAACAAGCGTTTCATCACGACGCTCCGGCAAGAGGATATACGCGTGTTGGAAGACGGCGTGCCGCAGGAGATCTTCACCTTTCAGCGGGAGACCGACCGGCCCCTGTCGCTTGCCATCCTGATCGACGCGAGCGTCTCGCAGATGATGACGCTGCCCGGCGAGAAGGCTGCGGCGCGTGCCTTCGTTGATTCAATCGTTCGCTCTCAAAAAGATCAGGTCGCCGTCGTTTCGTTCACGGGCGAGGCGACGGTCGAGCAGGAGTTGACGGCTGACGTGGGACGTGTGCGCCGCGCCATAGATCGCGTGGATATCGTGCTGCCGCCGGAGTACGCAGGTGCGCTGGGGCTCCCCGGCGGCTCACCTACGACCTCAGGCACCGACGATCCGCGCATGGGAACGACAGCGATCTGGGATGCCGTGTGGGCTACTTCACGCGAGCTGCTCTCCGAGACCAACGACCAGAAGCGACGCGCCATCATCATTCTGACAGACGGCGTGGATACCAGCAGCCGCATGAAGAGAAGCGAGGCCATAGACAACGCAGTCAAAGCGGACACGGTGGTCTACGCGATTGGGATCGGCGATAGCTACAACTTCCACGGCGTCGAAGAGGATACGCTGCGCAAGCTGTCTGAGCGTACGGGCGGGCGCGCCTATTTCCCGAAGGATGGACAAGACCTACGCATGGCCTTCGCTCAGATCGAGCAGGAGCTGCGCTCGCAATACCTGGTCGCCTATTCGCCGACGAACAAAGCGCGCGACGGCTCATACCGCAAGGTGTTGCTTGAGGTCCTGAATCCTGCGCTGCGTAAAGAGAAGCTGCGGCTCACCTACCGGCCAGGCTACTTCGCTCGAACCGCTGCCACCCCTCAGGCCGTGAAGCCTTGAACGCGCCCTTCACGGTCACAAAACTATTGCCAGATGTCGGACGCCCGCTTTAGAATGCCCGCGACGCCTTCGGTCGTGTCAGACGCTCCTCGGCGCGCGATTGACTCAGCGGGTTGTGAGTCTTGATCTACCAGCGCCCATCCCGAAACCAAGCCAGTTGGAAGAAAGAGTAGAAATCTTGTCCCCCAAGAACCTCCACACCAAACACAATGCCCCTCGTGACTACAATCTGCGTCGCTTGCCACAAACGACGCGCGGCCTGTCGGTCATCAGCCTCTTTTTACTATTCAGCCTGACGTTCATCGCGCCCGACATCTCGCGCGCGGGCGACGCTTCATTCGTATCCGTCCTGCCCCCGGCAGCTTCTTCCCCCACACCGGCTCCGTCGCCTGTCAAAACGCAGCTCATACCCGTCTCCACTCTCGGCGACCCGCCGCCACCGCTTCCCGCCCAGCCGAAAACCTCCCCGGCCAGTAGCTCCACTGAGCCTCCCCTCGATGAGGAAGTTGACCCTGAGGATGTGATCCGCGTTAATTCCAATCTGGTCACCGTGCCTGCGTCGGTCATGGATTATCAAGGCAAGGCTGTGACAGACCTTAAAATTGAGGATTTCGAGCTGCGTGTGGACAGCCAGCCGAAACCGATAGGCGAGCTGAGCCATTCGGAGAGTCCTGTGCGGCTGGCGCTGCTCTTCGATAACAGTTCGAGCCTGACGGAGGCGCGCGAGTTTGAAAAGCAGGCTGCCATCCGATTCTTCCGTAGCGTCATTCGCCCGATAGATCAGGCAGCAATCTACTCCGTGTCCACCGTTCCTGCGATTGAGCGTTCGCTGACAGGCGATGTCCCGTCGCTGGTTCGCACCATCGAACGCTTCAGCAAGCCTGAGGGCGCGACGGCGCTCTTCGACGCTGTCGCGCAGGCCGCAGCCTACTTGCGCCCGGAGCAGGGACGTAAAGTGATCGTCATCGTCTCAGACGGCGCAGACACCATCAGCGACCTTGATTTCAGTTCGACGCTCCAACGCGTGCTCGGCGCTGATTGTCAGATCTATGCCGTTCAGACCAGCCAGACAGAGAACCCCAACCTGCGTAACGTTGCGGCTGAGCGTTATCTACAGGAATTTACTTCGCAGACGGGCGGGGCCGTCTATGTTCCAAAAGGGACGGATGATCTGGACGCGGCCTTCGCGCAAATCTCAGCCGATCTCGCGCAGCAATACGTCTTAAGCTACTACCCGCAGGACGATAACAACGACGGACGTTTTCGCTCCATCAGCCTGCGCGTCACGACGCGACCGAGCCTGCGCGTGCGCGCGCGCAAAGGCTACTATGCTGTGGCGGGGCAAAGGCAAGCATGGTCGCCCGCTCTGAACAGAAGCAGCGTTAATGAGAGCGCCAGCGCGAGCGCATCTGCGGGAACGAATAGACAGCAGGCTTCGCAGCCCAACACAAACACGCGCGTTGAGGAGACGGATAGCCCGGCGCCCGTCAAGGTGAGCATAGCGACGGGAAGCGTCGAAACGGATAGGCTGGCTAAGCCTGTCAGCCGTGCGGAGCAGACGGGAACAAGCGCGACCACCGGGACACCCGCTCCCTCGCCATCTCAGGCCCAATCCTCGCCTGCGTCGTCCCCCGTCTCCGGCGGCGCTCTCAATGGTAAAGCCATCAAGCTGCCGAAGCCCGCCTACCCGGCTGCGGCTCGCCCCCTGCGCGCCGCAGGCACTGTCAACGTACAGGTCGTCATAGACGAAAATGGAGACGTGACTTCGGCGCGTGCCGTCTCAGGCCACCCGCTCCTGCAAGGCGCTGCTGTGCACGCCGCACGCCAGGCAAAGTTTTCGCCGACGAAACTGTCCGGCCAGCCCGTCAAAGTCACGGGCGTGATCGCTTACACTTTCGCTCTACCCTAGACTTGCTGAGAATGCGAAAAGGGAGAATTTAAACGCAAAGGACGCAAAGGTTATCGCAAAGAAACAACTCCTTTGCGATAACCTTTGCGTTTAATCTCTATTCGCTGAACAAGGATATTCAATGAAAAGCTTCAAACCGGCTTCGACCTTCTTGAGTCTCATCTGCCTGACGCTGCTCTCGGCCAGCACGGTCTTACCGCAACAGAAGAAGGAGATTACGGTTGACTGGATTTACAGCAAAGAGGCTGGTGAAGTTTCGGCGCTTCCTTCGTACGCATGGCTGGCAGACGGCACAGCCGTTCTGTACGACATCCACCAGCCTGAGGAAAAAAGAGCGTTTGAACGCCTGAATCCACAAACGGGTGAGCGAACAGTTCTCGCTGATGCGCCGGGAGCTATGACGAGCTTACGCACGCTCATCGCTAAAGGTGAGGAGCCGGAGACGCTGCCCTGGCCGCTGGCATTCAATAATTCGGGTCAGCTTGCGCTCTATATATTCAACGGCGACATCTTCCTGCTCGATCTCGCAAAGGCGAAATTCAGACGCGTGACGCAGACGGCGATGGAGGAGAAGTCGGCCAGCTTCTCGCCCGACGGAAACAGACTCGCCTTCGTCAGAGAGAATGACCTCTACATCTACGACATCGCGGGCAGCACGGAGAAACGGCTGACGCGCGATGGTTCGGCGACACGGCTGAACGGGACGCTTTCCTGGGTCTACTGGGAAGAGGTTTTCGGGCGGCGTGACATAGGCTACTGGTGGTCAAACGACTCTCGATCAATCGCTTACCTTCAATCGGACGAATCAATGGTCGGAGAGTCTTACTTCGTTGACTTTCAGCCGCAGTACCCGCGTCTCATCAAGCAGCGCTATGCGAAAGCCGGTTCCCCCAATCCAAGTGTTCGACTGGGTATTGCAGAGATAGATCAGGACAAAACCACTTGGGTGGATTTGGACAAGAGTGCTTACGAATATATCGTCCGTGTGAAATGGCTCCCCGATAACAGACGCTTGAGCGTGCAGACCACGAATCGCGTGCAGACTGAGCTTGACCTGTATCTGGCTAATCGTGCTGACGGCAAAACCTCGCTGCTGTTGAAAGAGACCGATAAGGATTGGGTCAACATTCACGATGATCTCTATTTCCTCGAAGACGGCAAACATTTCATCTGGCCTTCGGAGCGCAGCGGCTACGCGCACCTCTACCTCTACACGATGGACGGGCGGTTGGTTAATCAGATCACGAAGGGTGATTGGGCGATACATTCCGCCGGAGGGGTCGCCTTCTGGGTGCGCCAGGCCGTCAGCGCCATTGACGAAAAGAATGGCTGGATATACTTCACGGCTTTGGAGAAGTCGTCACTTGAACGCCATCTCTACCGCATCAGGTTCGACGGCACAGAGATGCAGCGGCTCACCAAAGAGGACGGCACACACCTGATCAGTTTCAGCCCCGATGCGCGCTTCTATTTCGATACCTATTCCAACATCACAACCCCACCGTCGCTCAGCCTGAAGGATAGCAGCGGCAAGCAGGCGCTGCTCGTCGCCGCGCCCCACTCGGATCGCTTGGCTCAACTGGATATTCATTATCCTGAGCTGATGACCATTCCGGCGGCAGATAATTTTCAGATGCCTGCTCAACTGCTCAAGCCCAGAGATTTCACTCCCGGAAAGCGTTATCCGGTCATCATCTACGTGTATGGCGGGCCGTCCGCGCCCTCTGTGGCGAACGTCTGGAAGCCAGCGAACTACTTCGACCAGATTCTCTCCCGTGAAGGATATTTCGTGCTCTACGTTGACAACCGCAGCGCGACGGCCATCAGTCACACGCTTGAAACGACAGCGAGGGGGCAGATGTTAGGACAGAGCGAGTTGAATGATCTTCTGGCTGCCGTGAAATGGTTGAAGTCTCAATCGTTTGTTGATCCGAATCGAATTGGAGTCTGGGGCTGGAGCGGCGGAGGAACCTTCACGCTGCTGGCAATGACACACTCCGCAGAGTTCAAAGCAGGGATCGCGGTCGCAGCCGTCACCGATCCTCTCTACTACGACACCAGAAGCACGGAATTAATGATGAAAACCCCCGCGGACAACCCCGAAGGCTATAAAAAGGGCTCCCTCGTCAACGCGGCGAAAGACCTGCACGGCCATCTGCTGCTGGTGCATGGCACGTACGACGACAACGTGCACATCCAGAACGCCTGGGCTTTCACGGACGAGCTGATCAAGGCGGGTAAGATGTTCGAGATGATGATCTATCCCATGCGTAAACATGGCATCTCGGATAATCCGGCACGCATACACCTGTACAAAACGATGGTCGAATTCTGGAAAAAGAATCTTTAGAGCAGGGCGGCGTGTCTTTGCTCCAACTGTCTTCTCCTGATTGCACTTGAGAGTTTGCAGCCTTCTCGCAGGCGGCGAAAATCCTGCGCTTTTCAACCTCAAAACAATTTCCGCTCGCGGCACTCTTTTTGCACTTAAGCGACAGCAGAAAGATATGAAGCCTGGTTGCTGTGCGAAAGGAGCGGCAGTATATGAGGTGCAAGATTGTTCCGTTTGCGTTGACGCTTTTAGTTGTCCTGTACGCAACGCCCGTGCGCGTATGGGCGCAGACCTATACAGACCCCTGGATGCGTGTGAAGTCCATTCCAGTCGGAGACACCCTGACGGTCAAACTGAAGAACGGTAAATCGGTTGATGGAGAGAAGCAGGTAGCGACAGACGATAGTCTGAGCCTGTTGCGTATGGGACAGGTGGTCGAGATCAAGCGCGCGGAGATACTCAAAATCTATCTACACCTGCAAGTCTCTTCTAACCGGCGCGGCCCAAGGGGCTTGAGCGGAGCTTTGCTCGGCGGACTGGCGGGTCTGTTAGTCTTCGGCGTGCTCAACGCAGGCGACAGCGGGCGCTCTGGCGAAGATCAAAGGCGCTACACGCGAGCTACCGCGATGCTGATCCCGGCAGGCGCGGGCGTCGGCTTCGTCATTGATCGCACCGTCATCAACAGAGCGCCCACACGTGAACTGATATACGAGAACAAGTGAGCGCTCCACGACCACCGCCTGACCGTAGAAAAGGTCAAGAGACAGATCAAGCCACAGATGAACGCGGATGGACACGGATAAAATCTCAAATCTGAGATTTCAAATTCTTGATCTGTGTCTATCGGCGTTCATCTGTGGTTCTTCCGTAAGCTCATTCCTGCCTTCACTCCTAACGTGAGAAGTCAGCTCTCACAGTCGTCAGATTGATTGATCCGGCTTTTCAATTTGACTTGATCGGTCAGGTTAGTCCCTCACAAGTAAACTGGCCAATTAGTCTATCCTAAACAAAATCAACGACTTAGATTCGAGAAGAGAACTGGCACGGAGCATGCACTAAGAGGATCGCGCAGGCGCGTCCTGCGTCTATGCGAGGCGCGTTCATGCAGTTCTTAATCGGAACGAGGTTGAGATGATTAAACCCAAGCGACCCACCATTACATGGCTTACTTGCCTTTCACTGGTTTTATCACTTTGTGTCACACCCTGGATCGGTGTTAGCGCGCAGGCTGGTAATCACACGCGGCGCGCTGATCGTGCCGAGCTTTCCAGCACAGTGGGATCCGAAGCTTGGAATTCACGTGACTTGAAGTCGCGGCCGCACTGACCCTATAGTGAGTCGTATTAATTTAAATCATACCAACATGGTCAAATAAAACGAAAGGCTCAGTCGAAAGACTGGGCCTTTCGTTTTAATCTGATCGGCACGTAAGAGGTTCCAACTTTCACCATAATGAAATAAGATCACTACCGGGCGTATTTTTTGAGTTATCGAGATTTTCAGGAGCTAAGGAAGCTAAAATGGAGAAAAAAATCACTGGATATACCACCGTTGATATATCCCAATGGCATCGTAAAGAACATTTTGAGGCATTTCAGTCAGTTGCTCAATGTACCTATAACCAGACCGTTCAGCTGGATATTACGGCCTTTTTAAAGACCGTAAAGAAAAATAAGCACAAGTTTTATCCGGCCTTTATTCACATTCTTGCCCGCCTGATGAATGCTCATCCGGAATTTCGTATGGCAATGAAAGACGGTGAGCTGGTGATATGGGATAGTGTTCACCCTTGTTACACCGTTTTCCATGAGCAAACTGAAACGTTTTCATCGCTCTGGAGTGAATACCACGACGATTTCCGGCAGTTTCTACACATATATTCGCAAGATGTGGCGTGTTACGGTGAAAACCTGGCCTATTTCCCTAAAGGGTTTATTGAGAATATGTTTTTCGTCTCAGCCAATCCCTGGGTGAGTTTCACCAGTTTTGATTTAAACGTGGCCAATATGGACAACTTCTTCGCCCCCGTTTTCACCATGGGCAAATATTATACGCAAGGCGACAAGGTGCTGATGCCGCTGGCGATTCAGGTTCATCATGCCGTTTGTGATGGCTTCCATGTCGGCAGAATGCTTAATGAATTACAACAGTACTGCGATGAGTGGCAGGGCGGGGCGTAACCTAGGTGACAGAAGTTAAAAGCCTCCGGTCGGAGGCTTTTGACTTTCTGCTAGATCGGCCGCATCGAATATAACTTCGTATAATGTATGCTATACGAAGTTATTAGCGATGAGCTCGGACTTCCATTGTTCATTCCACGGACAAAAACAGAGAAAGGAAACGACAGAGGCCAAAAAGCTCGCTTTCAGCACCTGTCGTTTCCTTTCTTTTCAGAGGGTATTTTAAATAAAAACATTAAGTTATGACGAAGAAGAACGGAAACGCCTTAAACCGGAAAATTTTCATAAATAGCGAAAACCCGCGAGGTCGCCGCCCCGTAACCTGTCGGATCACCGGAAAGGACCCGTAAAGTGATAATGATTATCATCTACATATCACAACGTGCGTGGAGGCCATCAAACCACGTCAAATAATCAATTATGACGCAGGTATCGTATTAATTGATCTGCATCAACTTAACGTAAAAGCAACTTCAGACAATACAAATCAGCGACACTGAATACGGGGCAACCTCATGTCCGAGCTCGCGAGCTCGTCGACAGCGACACACTTGCATCGGATGCAGCCCGGTTAACGTGCCGGCACGGCCTGGGTAACCAGGTATTTTGTCCACATAACCGTGCGCAAAATGTTGTGGATAAGCAGGACACAGCAGCAATCCACAGCAGGCATACAACCGCACACCGAGGTTACTCCGTTCTACAGGTTACGACGAATGTCAATACTTGCCCTTGACAGGCATTGATGGAATCGTAGTCTCACGCTGATAGTCTGATCGACAATACAAGTGGGACCGTGGTCCCAGACCGATAATCAGACCGACAACACGAGTGGGACCGTGGTCCCAGACTAATAATCAGACCGACGATACGAGTGGGACCGTGGTCCCAGACTAATAATCAGACCGACGATACGAGTGGGACCGTGGTCCCAGACTAATAATCAGACCGACGATACGAGTGGGACCGTGGTCCCAGACTAATAATCAGACCGACGATACGAGTGGGACCGTGGTCCCAGACTAATAATCAGACCGACG
>JADMIO010604121.1_pt1 | contig 22795 bp, 17 predicted proteins | sample 8958161 | NCBI WGS metagenome assembly JADMIO01 (sample SAMN16585339, study PRJNA669376) | soil metagenome | isolation source: Crop rotation soil | place: USA: Cullars Rotation, Alabama | collected 2011 | reverse complement strand
AACCTCGACATCGCCGCACCCCCAGTCACCCCGGCGCAACCACCCGCCCCAGCCATCCCCAGCGCCGCGCCCGCGCAAGACACCCGCATCGCCTCCTCCGCCGGCACCCGCACCCCCATCGGCACAGGCACCGGCTTCGGTGAAGACGATGAAGGCGACGCCCCACTCCCCTCACTCTTCAAAGAGGGCTCCGGCAAAGGCTCCGGCACCGGCCGAGGCAGAGGCATTGGCTCCGGCCTCGATCGCGGCCCCTCCGGCGCTGACCGCCCCGAACCCACCGTCCTCGACAACCCCATGCCCTCGGCCGCTGAACAACCCTCCTGGATGCGCTACGACCCTCCCAAAAAAGCCGTCGTCTTCCGTCTCCGCATCACGGAAACCGGCGCCTTAGGCAGCATCGAAATCGTCGACTCCTCCGGCCGCCCCGAAGTCGACGCCTACTACCGCGACATCATCTCCCGCTGGAAGTTCGCCCCCGCCATCTCCGGCGGCAAACCCGTCTCCCGCACCACCGACATGACCTTCGACCCGCGGGGCATATGATTCCACCGCATCGCCAGTCAAACAAGCCCACCAGAAAGCCCCTGGTCCGAAACGTCCAGTTCAAACGCTACCCGAAGGGCGCCACCAACTGGGCCATCCGCCAGTTCGAACGCTTCTTCCTCTCCAGCGGCTCCCTCAATGCCGCCATCTCCACCGCCGGCAAACTCTTCCTCACCTGCCTCCTCTACCCGCGGTTCATCGCGCCTTACCGCTGGCATCTCACCCGTTACGACATGCCCTTCGCCAACCTCCACCCCGTCTTCAACGGCTACAAAATCCTCCAGCTCACCGATCTCCACGTCGGCAAAACCCGCATCGATTACCTCACCCGCGTCTTCGACAAAACCATGCAGGAAAAGCCCGATCTCGTCGTCATCACCGGTGATCTCATCGATTACCAGCCTGCCGCCCTCCCGCTCCTCAAACAACTCCTCACCTTCCTCCTCAACCACCCCCACAAACCCGCCGGCGGCATCCTCGCCATCTTCGGCAATCACGACTACCACGAATACTCCTGGCGCCACGTCGGCCCACGTGCCGCCCACCGCGCCATCCAGAAACGCCTCGTCCAACTAATTCAAGATCTCCCCGCCCCCGGCATCACCCTCCTCCGCAACCAACAACACACCATCACACGCCAAACACCCGAGGGCCCCGAAGCACATTTCACCATCGTCGGCCTCGACGAAATGTGGACCAACCGCGCCAACGCCGGAGTCGCCTTCCACAACCTCACCCTCAACGACCCAGTCCTCTGCCTCCAGCACAACCCCGATGGCATCGATTTCCTCCAACCTTTCCCCTGGCAATGGATGCTCTGCGGCCACTCCCACGGCGGCCAAGCCCTCTTCCCCGGCCTCGGCGCCCTCTACGTCCCCATGGAACACCGCACCTACCTCCAAGGCTTCTTCACCTTCCCCCCGCTCCCCAACTCTCCGCCCGCCCTCAAACACCGCACCATGTTCATCTCCCGCGGCCTCGGCCACTCCACCCCCATCCGCCTGAACTGCCCCCCCGAAGCCACCCTTTTCACACTACGCTCCCTCTGATAACCGCGCCAGCGTGCAGCCCGGAGTTCACGCTTTAGCGTGCTTCGCCTTCGAATGCTTCCCTCCCCGCCCGATCAAAAAATAACGATAATTATTTATTGACAATCGATAAGTCATGCTTTACGGTATAAAGCACATCGAACCTAAGGATGCCTCGCTATGAAACAAGCCTCCACCGCATTCCTCCAGGCCCTCATCGTCCTTTTCGGCATCGCAGTCCTCGCCTTCCTCCTCTGGGAGCCCCAGGTCGAAGGCGTGAATGCCCACGCCACAGCCATGCAAAAATATGTCAATGTGTTTGTGCTGTTTCACTACATGGCCTCCATCCCCTTCTTCCTGGCCCTCTATCAGGCCTTCAGAGTGCTCTCCTACGTGAGGCGCGAGACAACCTTTTCACCGCGCACCGTCAAAGCATTGCGAATGATCAAATACTGCGCACTTGCTCTCATCGGCTTTGCCGCGCTGAGCCTCCTGTTCATGATCGGCGGCGACCCGGAAGACCGTCCCGCTGGCCTCTTTCTCCGCATCCTCGTGACGTTTCCCTCCATCATCGTCGCCACCTCCGCGGCAATCGTCGAACGCATCCTCCAGAATGCCGTCGATCTGAAATCCGAAAACGACCTCACCGTCTAACGAGATCCCCATGCCCATCATCATCAACATCGACGTCATGCTCGCCAAACGCAAGATGTCCGTCACCGAACTCACCGAAAAAGTCGGCATCACCATGGCCAACATCTCCGTCCTCAAAAACGGCAAAGCCAAAGCCATCCGCTTCTCCACTCTCGAAGCCATCTGCAAAGCCCTCAACTGCCAACCCGGCGACATCCTGGAATACAAGGACCAGGACTAGCGCTGCCGCAAGCCATCAAATCGTCGGATCGAATCGGATCGTCAGTAAACACATCGAATTCCTTTGACCGGGGCGTCACCGATGCCCTTGGGCTCAAGATACTTTGTCCATAAAAAGTTTCCCTGCAGCAGACCACCTTTTGAAAAGGAGTTAGCCATGCAATCGCTTCGTCGCAACTCAATCAGAATGCTCACATCGCGAACTCTTATGGCAGCGCTTGCCATAACGCTCGGCGCGCCGGCCTTTGCGCAGGCGCTCGACCAGCCCAAGCTCGACCAGTTCTTTGACCGGCTCGCCGAAAAAAATAAGGCGATGGGAAGCCTGCTGATCGCCAAAGACGGCAAGGTTCTTTACAGCCGCGCTATCGGCTTCAGCCAGGTCAACGGAACTGAAAAGATCCCATTGACACCCAAGAGCCGATTCCGCATCGCGTCGATCACCAAAACCTTTACCGCAGTGATGATTCTGCAACTTGTCGAGGAAAGAAAACTCAAGCTGACCGACACCCTCGACAAATTCTTCCCGCAGGTCCCAAACGCCGGCAAAATCACCATCCTCCAACTGCTTTCCCATCGCAGCGGCATCGCCAACGTCACCCGCGACCAGGCAACCTGGAAACCTGGATCACCGGTAACCAGGGAGGAAATGCTCGCCCTGATCGCCAAAAATCCCCCCGCATTCGAACCTGACACCAAAAACTCCTACAGCAATTCCGGCTATTTCCTCCTGGGCCTCATTCTTGAAAAGCTGACCGGAAACTCCTACGACCAGGCCATTCAACAACGAATCAACGCCAGGATCGGCCTCACAGACACATACATCGCCGCCGGCCGCATCGACGTGAACAAAAGCGAAGCACTGACCTACGGCTATACCGGCAGCGACTGGAAACAAGGCTTTGAAACCGATCCGAGCATCGGCTTCCAACTCGTTTCAACCCCGGCCGACATGGCCAGATTCATCCAGTCACTCTTCGATCTGAAATTGCTTTCTCAGGAAAGCCTCAACCAGATGAAAACACTGCGCGACGGCGAGGGACTCGGCCTGGTTACCTTCACGTTCGCCGGCAAAACCTTCTACGGCGACACCGGCGGCGGCGACAATTACGGTGCATGGCTCGCTTACCAGCCTGAAGACAAACTGGTCGTCGCCTACACCACCAACGCCAAGGTCTACCCCGTCAAAGACATCATCAGCGGCGTAATCGATATCTACTACGGCAAACCGTTCGACATCCCCGCCTTTGAAACGATTGCACTCAACCCGGACCTTCTCGATAAATACGTAGGCACCTATGCCAACGCCGGCGGACCCAGAAAATGGACGATCACCAAGAAAGGCGGCACCCTCTTCGTCCAGCCCGGCACCGAAAGCCCCGTCGCGCTCGAAGCGACGGCACAGGATAAATTTCAACTCTTCGGCGGACAGATCATTTTTGAATTCGATGCCGCCAAAAACCAGTTGACCCTCAAACGCGCCGGTCAGTCGATGGTGTTCACAAAAGAAATGCATCCAGATGAACAGCGCTAGTCACCAGAAGAAGGTTTTCCACATTCCCGCCGAAGGCGGCGCGTATCCAAAGATCGCGCCGCCTCAACTCATTCAGCTGACCCTGCATCGACAACCGCGTTTTCGCTAAGTCCCTTCAAATGGACATGACGTTCCAAAGCAGGGTCTATCCGTGTGCATCCGTGGCAAATTCCCGTCGTCGTCCCTCTGAGTTCTCTGTGTCCTCCAAGAACTCTGTGCGAACCCGCGCGCGATTAGACATCCCCACCCGCATTCGAGTACGATAAACCACATGACCTCCCACAGAGAAATCCTCTTCTTCCGACTTTGACCCTCCCTGCCCCGGGCGACAACCCAAACCGCTTGCCCCCACCCCGCATCCCCCGTATTTTCAACGATCTACGAATTTCCAACCGCGGAGCAACTATGCCCGGCTACAACCCCAGCGCAATCGAAAAAAAATGGCAAAACTACTGGCGCGACCACAAAACCTACGCCACCGACACCAAGGCTGCCGCCACCGGAAAGTCGGATAAACCGAAATACTACGTCCTCGACATGTTCCCCTACCCCTCCGGCAAAGGCCTCCACGTCGGCCACCCCGAAGGCTACACCGCCACCGACATCATCGCCCGCTACAAACGCGCCAACGGCTTCAACGTCATGCACCCCATGGGCTGGGACGCCTTCGGCCTCCCAGCAGAACAAACCGCCATTAAGGAAAACATCCACCCCCGCGTCACCACCGCCCGCAACATCGCCACCTTCCGCGGTCAGCTCCAGGCCCTTGGCTTCTCCTACGACTGGGACCGCGAAGTCGATACCACCGACCCCCGCTACTACAAATGGAGTCAGTGGATCTTCCTCAAACTCTACGACACCTGGTTCGATGAGCAGCAACAAAAAGGCCGGCCCATCTCCGAACTTATCGAAGAGTTCAAATCCCGTAAGCGACCACTCCCCTCATTCATCGAATATGAATTCGGAAACACTCCTTGGGATGAAATCCCGTCGCACATAAAGCGCCACGAACTCTCTAAATATCGCCTCGCCTACGAAGCCGAAGTCCCCGTCAACTGGTGCCCCGGCCTCGGCACGGTCCTAGCCAACGAAGAAGTCATCGACGGCAAGTCGGAAGTCGGTGGCTTCCCCGTCGAACGCCGTCCCATGCGCCAGTGGATGCTCCGCATCACCGCCTACTCAGAACGTCTCATTAACGGCCTCACAAATCTCCAGTGGTCTGACTCCCTCAAAGAAATGCAGCGCAATTGGATCGGCAGATCCGAAGGTGCCGAAGTTCATTTTGCTATTGAAAAGAGAGGATCAGGTAACACTGGGTTCATTGATTTCGGCGCCTTGACCGTCTTCACCACGCGTCCCGACACCCTCTTCGGCGCAACCTATATGGTCGTTGCCCCCGAACATCCGTACATCGAAACCATCACCACGCCCGAGCAAAAAGAAAAAGTCGAAGCCTACCGCAAATGGGCCGCCTCCCGCTCCGATCGCGAACGCCAGGAAGACACCCGCAAAACCGGTGAATTCACCGGCGCCTACGCCATCAATCCCGTTAACAACCAAAAGATCCCCATCTACGTCGCCGACTACGTGCTCATGGGCTACGGCACCGGCGCCATCATGGCGGTCCCCGCCCACGACGAACGCGACCACGAATTCGCCACCAAATTCAGCGTCCCAATCATCCAGGTCGTCGCGCCAAAAGACGGTTCAACGTTCAACGTTCAGCGTTCACCGTTCACCGAAGAAGGTACTGCCATCAACTCCCCCTGGATCGAAGGCCTCCCCACCCAGGAAGCCAAATCCAAAATCATCGACATCCTCGAAGAAAAAGGCATCGGCAAACGCCGGATCAATTACAAAATCCGCGACTGGCTCTTCTCCCGCCAGCGCTACTGGGGCGAACCCTTCCCCATCGTTCATTTGGAAGACGGCACGAACGTCCGCCTCGCCGACGACCAGCTCCCCCTCGAACTCCCCGAGCTCGAGGACTTCAAACCCACCGGCACCATCGACCCGCCCCTCTCCAAGGCGCCACAGTGGTTCAACGTCTATGTGAAGCTAGAAACCGTTAACGGCAGCGAACAAGCCCGCGTCGTCCACGCCAACACCCCCGGCGCCATCAAAGCCCGCCGCGAACTCAACACCATGCCCCAATGGGCCGGCTCCTGCTGGTACTACCTCCGCTACCTCGACCCCAAAAATGACCAGCGCTTCGTCGACCCGCAGATCGAAAAATACTGGATGCACAACGGCGTAGACCTCTACGTCGGCGGCGTTGAACATGCCGTCCTCCACCTGCTCTATTCCCGCTTCTGGCACAAAGTCCTGTTCGATTGGAACCTCGTTTCCTCCGACGAACCCTTCCAGCGCCTCGTCAACCAGGGCCTGATCCTCGGCGAAATGGAATACTCCGTCGTCGAAGAAGTCGCCACCGGCAAACGCATCAGTGCCGTCGGCCTCGCGCCGGAAATCGAACGTTCCCTCGACGACGATGAAGGCAAATACCGCCTCATCAAACTTGAAGACACCCAGGTCGAAAAGAAGCCCGAAGGCTTCGTCATGAAAGCCGACCCCACGATCCGCGTCGACGCCCGCTCCTTCAAAATGTCCAAATCCCGCGGCAACGTCGTCAACCCCGACGACGTCATCAAAGAGTACGGCGCCGATTCCCTCCGCCTCTTCGAAATGTTCATGGGCCCTCTCGAACAGGTAAAACCCTGGTCCACCGCCGGCGTCGAAGGCGTCTACCGCTTCCTCCAGCGCGTCTGGCGCAACCTTTTCGACGAAAACGATGTGCCCCGAGTAACGGCAGCGACCCCAGACCCAGATCTCCAGCGCGTCCTCCACAAAACCATCAAAAAAGTCGGCGAAGATATCGAACGCCTCTCCTTCAACACCGCCATCCCCGCCATGATGGAATTCAACAATGCCGCTGCCGACACCCTGCGCGCCGGCAAACCCTACGACACCACCACCGCCCTCACCTTCCTCCGCCTCCTCGAACCCTTCGCCCCCCACTTCGCCGAAGAAGCCCACCAGCGCCTCACTGGGTCCTCAGACCTCAGTCCTCAGTCCTCTATTTCTCTTCTCCCCTGGCCCGCCTACAACCCCGCCCTCCTCGTCGAATCCACCCTCGAACTCCCCGTCCAGGTCAACGGCAAACTCCGCTCCCGCATCTCCGTCCCCGCCGACGCCGACGAAACCACCATCCTCAACACCGCCCTCGCCGACCCCGAAACCCAAAAATTCCTCGCCGGCAAAGACCCCAAAAAGAAACTCTACATCAAAGGCCGAATGGTCAACCTCGTCGTCTAAATCCAGTTTTCGTGTCCTTCGTGGCCACTTCATCGCCCAGCAAAAACAAGAGAGCCCGAGGCAACGCACCTCAGGCTCTCTATCCCCGGCAAAACCGCAGGTGACCAGCACCCGCGTCAAAATTCAGCAACCACGAAGACACGAAATCGAAACCGTCCCATCCCTGTTCTCGCCCGTTGCGGGAATCTCGTGTGGCCCTGGTTCAAGGGGCCTGTGTCTCGGCATCTCTCAAAAACCTCCTTTCCTCCGGCTCAAATCGCATGTCTTCGTGGTTAAAAATCAATCTTGAAACTCGAAACTAAAAATCACTTCAACAGCAGGCTCGCCATCCACCCAATCGCCACCGGCGCTCCAACCAGCGACATCACGCACACCGCCACCACCCACGCAAAATTCCGCGTCAACGTCAGCGGCTTCGCCTCCGGCAGCCCCACCTCCGGCATCACCGAGGCATTCACAAACATTTCCAGTCGTCCAGCGTTCATGGCAACTCCTGACAACCCTCAAAACCCACTCGCTCCGGGGCTCTGTTCAACTTCGATTCACTCACTGCGTTTCCACACAGTCATATTGCGAAGCCCATGCCACATCTGGCGCAGACGTCGGCGATAAATCTTCAACTGCCTGCAAATAAAGGCATTACGGAATTGATTGGCCCTCGGAACTTACTGTCCAACTTCCACCACCCGCTGCCCGAATCCTCAGCACCCCACCTGCTCTCACCTCAATCACTGCCTTACTTTTCAGCGTTACCCACCCGCTGTTTCCCCCGCTAGAATGCCTTGTGGTGCAGGCATCCTGCCTGCTTCCCGCAGTGCCCCCCCACGACTCCGCATGCAGGATCATTCATGAAATATCGCACCCTCGGCAAAACCGGCCTCAAAGTCTCCGTTATCGGCATGGGCACCTGGCAATTCGGCGGCGAATGGGGCAAAGACTTCTCCCAACAAGAAGTCACCGCCATGTTCCAAAAAGCGCTCGAGCTCGGCATCAACCTCATCGACACCGCCGAATGCTACGGCGACCACCTCTCCGAACAATTCATCGGCACCGCCATCAAAGAATTGGGGGCAGGCGCGCGCGACAAATTCATCCTCGCCACCAAGTTCGGCCACCACTTCGTCGCCAACTTCAACCGCACCGAGCCGCGCACCGCTGCCGACATCACCAAACAACTTGAAGACTCCCTCCGCGCCCTCCAGACTGATTACATCGACCTCTATCAATACCACTCCTGGGGCGACCCCGACTTCGAAAATAACGACGTCAAAGACGTCCTCGACAAAGCCAAAGCCGCCGGCAAGATCCGCCATCTCGGCAACTCTGTCGGCGCCAACAACAAATCGCTCCTCCAGTTCGACAAGGCCCTGAAGTACAACATCGAATCCGTCCAGATCGTTTACAACCGCCTCACCCGCGCCCCCGAAGATTCCCTCTTCCCCATCTGCGAGCGCCTGCGCCTGGGCGTCCTCGCACGCGTCCCGCTCGCCTCCGGCTTCCTCTCCGGCAAATACAAGCCCGGCACCCGCTTCCCCGAAAACGACGTCCGCTCCCACTGGCAAGCTCAAGGCGCTGATGAAAAACTAGCAGAAGTCGAAAAAATCGCGCAGACCGAACTCCCCCCCGGCACCCCCATGGCCCGCTACGCCCTCGCCTGGTGCCTCAAATCCCCGGCCGTCCAGTGCGTCATCCCCGGCTGCAAATCCGTCGACCAGGTCATCGAAAACGCCGCCGCCGCCGACCTCCCCATGATCGACCCCAAACACCCCTGGGCCGCCAAGTAACCCCTGGGAACGCAGGTCTCCCGACCTGCCGTCCAAATGATCCCGACGAACTCCATTCGCCTGACACGTTTGCACTCTGAAATCTGAAATTTCAAATCTGAAATCTCAATTCCCCCTCCCCCTTCGTGCGTCTTCGTGCTCTTCGACCCTTCGTGCTTCGTCGTCGTCCCTCGTTGCCCTCCGTGCTTCGCCTTCGCCGCGCATCCCGTCATGTACACGCCTCAACACCTCACCCCACCTCCAAGCACCTTTTAACTTTTAAATTTAACACTTAACTTCGCAAAAATAAGCACGGCGACAACCCCGAGTGCCGAAGTCATCGCCGTGCGGTAGGGTGGCCCTGAAATCCCCCGCCCCCGTGTTCACTTACCACCGCCCTCCAAAGCCAAAGCTCACCGACACCGAATTCCGATGCCGCCACTCATAAGGGGTATACACCCGCGGCGCACACACTACCGGCGCCGGACGATACACCGGACCACATACCGGAGGCGGGCAGTACACCGGAGGCGGCGGCGGGCAATACGAAACCACCGGCCGCAGTGCGTAATACACCGGCGCCGGCACATACACCGGCGAATACCGCACCGGATACGCCCGCACCGGCGCACAATAAGGTTCATAAGCCTGCGCCGAATTCACCCCCACCATCCCCATCACCGCCACCACACCACTCGCAACCAGATGTTTAATCCCGATCATGGCTAACGCTCCTGCGTATCACCCAGGCCTCCACCCATGCTCCGGCACAGGTTTCACAAGGCCCTTTCAGATACGCCCTTTCAGACAATACCGCGTCGAAATAGTTAGCAACCCGAAAATATTCACACCAGAGTAACACAGTTTTCTAAACCTCTGCCAAATTGTTCGTTAAAACCACAGAATCACGACGTTGGGCGACTAATCCGTTAATGCCCCCTGCGCCATCCACCACGCCCTTATTGCCCTGATTGCATTGTGTCAGTTCCGTGCTACATTTCTTCGACTTTCAAGGAGAAGGTTTCGCATGCCCCCCATTCCGCGCACCAGAGTTACTCATCATCGTCGCAGAACCGACTGTTATCGGTCACATCTGTGTGTAGCCGTCGCAATCTCCACAGCCTCCCTTGCTCCCATTCCAAACCTCTCCGCCGCTACCGTCGCATCCTGGACCAACTCCTCCGCGGACTTCGATTGGACCAACCCACTCAACTGGTCTCCCGCCGTCGTCCCTCACGCCGCTGGTGATGTTGCTTCTTTTGGTCTCGCCGTGGCAGGAGGCACAATCAACCTCACCGGCATGCAAGCCCTCGCCCAACTGAACCTCGCCCCCGGATCGCTTCTCTCTTACACGCTCGCCCCCGGATCCGCAGGCCAACTTCTCCTGAACAATCCCGGCGGAAACGCACTTCTCAATGTTGCAGGCGGATCACACACCATCACTGCGCCCGTCGATTTCCAAACCAGCACCTCTGTCGTTTTTCAAACCAACAGCACTTTGACCCTCACCAGCACAATCGCCCAGAGCATCGCCCCGGCGCCAACCCTCACACTTTCGGGCCCAGGTGTCATGGTAGTCACCTCCGACAACTCTCTCTCTGGCCCCATCAACATTGGTGCCGGAACCACGCTGCAACTTGGCAACGGCGGCACAACCGGCAGTTTTGGCGCGGCCCCGATCGCCGTCCAGGGAAAGCTTACCTTTCTTCGATCCAATGACTTTGCTCTCCCTCAAGCACTGACAGGTTCTGGCTCCGTTTTCGTGACTGGCCGAAATGTCACCGCCAACTCTTTCAGTCCCCAGTTCACCGGGTCGCTCAACATCACATCGGGAACACTTACTGTTAATTCCGGCGTCACAGCACTCCCCCAGACTTTCATCGCGGCCACGGGAACGCTGGTGATCGATGCTGCCACTACCGTCCAGTTCAACAAGGTGAGGGTCGGCGGCACTCTCCACAATTACGGCACCATCCGCGCCGTCGAGTTCAATGACGATTTCACTACTGCCATCCCAAACGCCATCGTTATCAATGATGGAACCCTGGAAATCTACGAAGACCTCATCCGCGGCAATGGTCAATTCATTAACAATGGCCAAATCGTCGGCACCGGTCATTTCGGCGAGACCATGCGCTGCTTCAACTCCGGGACCATTACCGCTCGTCGCCTACCGGGTGCCGGTCCCATACTGTATATCGATCCAATCGTCGGCGGTGGTTCAATCGCACTCACGAACACTGGCACGATCCGCGCCGACGGCGCCATCCTTCGTTTGGACTTCGCGAACATTGCCAATGCGGGCGGCATCATCGAAATCGCTGATCAGAATGTTGGTATTTTCAATACGGGGGTCAGCGTTACCGGTGGCATCATTCGATCCCTTGGAAACGGCACGATTACTCTTACCGCCGCTAATCTCAAGGACGTCTCCCTCTCGGGAAAAGTCCTCCAGAATGGCAACTTAGCCATCGGTTCTTCAACAGTCTCCGCTGCTTATTCCGCTTCCAACGGAACGCTGACGCTCACGGGTGCACTGAACAACACAAGTTCCATTACGCTCGTCAACACTCCCCTTGTCGCTGGCACTTCCTCTTCTTCTTCCTTAACCGGCGGTGGTTTCATCTCCATGACTGGAACCTCTTCTTCCATCACGACCGCGATCGTCGGTGGCCGCTTTTCCACCGACAACGTCATCTCCGGTCAAGGCAAGATCACCGGCAAGAGCATCAAGTTCACCAATAGCGGCACGCTCACCGCTTCCAGCGGCTCAGGGTTTCAAATCACTCCTGCAGCAACGAGCGATGGCCTCGTTTCTCCCGGACTCTTGCGCGCTGATGGCGCCTTTCTTACTATTGACGCCAATGCCAACTATCACATCGACGGACCATTGCAGGCAATCAACGGCGGCCAAATCTTCATTTTCGGCGATGTGACACTCACCGGGCCGGTGACCCTCACCAACGGCAGAATCTCTGTCTCCGGCTCCGCTACCACCATCACTGGCGCCGGCACGTTGACCACCGGGAGCTACTTGTCAAATCACTTCACCTCCGACGCTGTCTCTGTGACTGACTGGCAGGTCGGCACCGGCTTCCACACCCTGCGCCCTAACCTCCTCACCGCTTCCAAGACAAACAAGCTTGAGTTTATGGTATTCAACGCCGCTCTTGATCTCACCAATAATGCGCTGATCGTCCAACCCGCGGATTCCGCCGACAAACTCACCAAACTCCCCACCCTCCAATCCCAACTCGCCTCCGCCCATTTCAACGGCACCGCCGGCTCCTGGACCGGCCCCGGCATCACCTCCTCCACCGTCGCCGCAGACCCCACCCACTTCACCCTCGCACTCGCCGACAACGCCGACCTCCACTACACCTCCTTCAAAGGCCAACCCACCGACGACAACTCCCTCCTCATCACCCAGGCCCTCTTCGGCGACGCCACCATCGACAACAAAGTCGACGCCTTCGACCTCAACCTCCTCGCCGCCCACTGGCAAATGAACGTCCCCGGCAGCGGCCTCACCGGCTCCCCCCTCTGGTCCGCCGGCGACTTCACCAACGACGGCGAAGTCGACTCCTTCGACCTCAACGTCCTCGCCGCCAACTGGCAGTCCACTCTCCCCCTCGAATCCGCCCTCGTCGCATTCGCTCAGTCCTCAGTCCTCAGTACTCAGTCGTCCTCCCCCATCCCCGAACCCACCTCCCTCACCCTCCTGCTCCCCATCAGCCTCCTTCTGCGACGCCCCAGACCCACCGCGCCCAGAAAAAACCTGTGAAAATCTCTTAAAATCTGTGAAATCTGTGGACCAAAAAAAAGATGCGGGGCGCTTCCGCAGAAGGCGCCCCGCACCGGAGTAAGCCAGTAAAACTCCAATTCTCAACTCAAATCTGAAATTTCAAATTTCAAATCTGAGTTTCCAACAATCAAACATCACACCAGGATCGATCCCGCCATCATGTTCGACTGCAGTTGATACATGTTCAGCGTCACATAGCCATCGCTGGTGTTGCTGTCCCAGCCGGCGCCGTCGTAACCCCACGGGTTCCGCATCGTCACGTAGCCCACGCCGGAACCATCGCGCCATGCAGACGTCACCGTGTAGGTGTGCGCCGCGATCAGTGGTGCACCGCTGTTGATCCCGTTGATCGTGCCGTACGTCACGCCGCGGCCGGCCGCCAGGGCGCCAGAGATCTGGTTGAACTCCGTGTTCGCATCGCCGCCGATGCCCGAGACCGACTGTCCAAAGTCGCTCAGTACCGAGTTGAAGTTCCCGTAGTTCAGCGAATTGTAATTCCACGCGCCCGTCCGGAACTCGGCATAGGCCTTCTCAATGATCGGCATCCACTGATTCCCAGACGCGCCCGGATGGGCGTAATTGATGCCCTGCTGGTAATACCCTCCGGCAGGCAGATCCCCATCAACACGCACGTACGTCGTCGTGCCGCCACGCTTGAACTGCACGGCATACGTCCCGTCGCCCAGGTCCACCGCCAGCTCCCGCAGCCGCGATGGCGCGTTATTCGCCATCGTCTGCAGCGGCGCCAGCAGGAAGCAATCACTCACCAGCCCCTGCGTCACATCCGTGATCTGCGGGCCCGTGCCCCACAGGCTGCTGTTGTTCAACCGCGTCGTCGAACCCGTCCCGGCAGGATCAGAAAAATTCTGCCCCCACAGTTCCGTGCTCACGCCGCCCCAGAAACCCGAAACAGAGTGCACATTTCCGCCCGAAACCGTGTCCGAGCTGTCGCCCCACAAAGAGGTCGACCACCCGTTCCCGGAAACGACGTCATAGCCGCCGCCGATCGATACCACCGTGCCGTTCCCCTGCGTCTTGTTGGCCAGGGTGTCATTGCCCCCTTCGCCAAACAGCCGCACGTTCGCACGCACAGAAGAATCAACCGTGATGCTGTCGTTCCCGTCGCCGCCCTTGATGACAATATCACCATAGGAAGAGGACGAGTACGTCGTCGACTGGCCGTTCGCCGTGATCGTGATCGTATCACCCGACTGCGAGACATAAATGTTGTCCGCGCCCGAGGTCCCCGTCACGTTCAACTGGTTGAACGACGTCATCCACTGCGTCCCGATCGACACCGATCCGCTCGACCAGCTCGCGGGTGCCTGCGGCGTGGTCACAGCGTTCGTCGTTGTGTTGGGGGGGGTAGTGGTGGTCGTGCTGTACGCTTGCGTAATCCGGATTGTCCCCAGGTTGTACTGCGTGCCGTTCTTGCTGCTGAACCGCAGCACATTGTTCCCGGCATCTAAATACACATTGTTCGAAGGTGCCTGGAAGTTCGACCACGACCCATTCCCGTTGATCGAATACGTCGCAGCCCATCCGCCGTTGACCGAAAGGTCCAGCGAGGAATTTGCCGGCGAAGCCATGTCCGGCGAAATCTTGTAAGACCCCGCCTGCTGCACGTTCACCGTGTATTCCACCCACGAGCCCGACGTCTGCACATACCCGATGTCCGCCACGCCAAACGTGTACTCCAGACGCGAATTGTAAATCGCCGAATACTTGTCCGCCGTGATGTTCGCACCGCTCGCCGGCAGCGACGTCACATTGCTCGCCGAAGTGGTCGAGGTGTTGTTCGTTGTCGTGGTGGTAGGGGGGGTGGTGGTGTTCGTCGGCGTCACATTTGACGGCGTCAGCGCGATCGAATTGATATTGAACTGCGATCCCCACGTCGGCCGGATGTTGATCGTGTTCGCCCCCGCACCCAGGTAAATCGTCTGCGAGGTCTTGGTGTAATTATCCCAGCCGCCGGTCGAGTTCACCCCGAACTGCGCCGCCAGCCAGGTCGAATTCACACCCAGGTCAAACGTCATCGAGCTCACGCCCGCAACGCCGAATTCAATCTTGTAATTCCCCGCCGCCGGCGCGTTCACCTTGTACGCGATAGAAACGCCAGACGACGCCATGAACCCGATATTCGGCGTGCTCAGCCGGTACTCGACCCGCGCATTGCTGATCGAGGAATAATCCGACACCGGCACGCTCGTGGTCGAGCTGCCCGACAGCGACGTGTCCCCGAACAATGATGTCGTATCCACCTTCACCGCAGATGCGGTAGAAGACAACGAACTCAGGTTCACACTCAGCGGTTTCACCTTGTTCATCGTGCCTTGCTGGCTCGTTGAACTTAGGCGCGCCGCTTGCAATTCCACGACTGACGCCGCAATTCCGGCCGCCGCTGACAAGTTAAAACGGGATTCCAGGTTCTCCACCCCCAACTGACCTTTACGTGCCTGGTTCTTTCGCGTTTGGTTCTTCTGCTTGGACTTCTTGGAAAGTGTCTGCATGAGGTGCTTCTCCGTGCAAAAAGCATCCATTTGCCCGCCACGGGAGGCAGGCGAATCTCGAAATTAAAAATAAACAACGTAAGCGGGAAATCTCCCTGGCCCTTCAGACGATCCTGAGGAAACGACGGATCAGGCCAGGCAGGAGTACACGAACTCCATCACGGTATGGCAAACCCTAATACGCTAACGATGCGCTGGAACATTTCAGCTGTCATCGATGCACCTCCTTCTTGGAAGCTACGGGAACATCCGCGGCACGAGGCGCCATCCTCATGACGCTCAGTCCTCTGCGTGCCGTCCGATTGCGTCATCGCTGCATGGGTCTGACATAGTGTCAGTTGTTGCAGGGCGATAACGGTTCCTAAGAGAAAGAGACTGCCTCACAGACCAAAACGACAAGCTACTCGGGATCGATCCCGTAATTGCCCCTATGTTGCGAAATTCAGGCAATTTTTTTACGACGCTTGTCGGCGGTCTGGAGCCAACCACCTTGAAACCACCTCCTGGCAGACCGCGGCACACGCCCTCGGGGAAGGTGCGCGACCGGAGCTTCCCTCCTCGTCACCGGGTTCTTCACCCGATCACATCAGAGAGATGGTGCGTTAAGCACCGGGGGGGCGAGCCCGGCCGATCTGCCAGGGTGTTCATCGCTGGGCCGAACTCGCAAAGTCACAATTACGACAACAGACGCATGAGGAGAGGAAAGGTTGGAGAAAAATCTCACAAAAAAATGCTGAGCCAAATTTTCCAGCGTACAGGCCTGACTTCTTCGGAAAGACGTCTCAACCTTCTGCTCTCAAACTTCGAAATTTGAAATCTGATATTTGAAATCGAACCTTCATGTTCAGTTCCAAACCGCTGATCCCAAATTCAAGTCCCCGGATCCGGTTACCCGATCTCCTGGAGAACCCGCATCAGCCCGCGGCAACGATAGCAAATTGAAACACCGCGTCTGTCGTCCATCATTCAGTTGTCAATTCTTCAGGAATACCGCCGCCTCAGGTTGTGCCCAACGCAACTGCTTTCCCGATAGTTGCCGCTATCTTGCCTCCATCACGCTTCACGTCAAGCAATGGCGCACACCAATCTCCAATTTTGCGCAAATTTTTCCACGAAAACCTGCACCCAACCGCATTCCTGAATCAAAACAATTGTTGAGCTTCAACCCCCTCGCGCAGCCATTGCGCAATTCAACGCACAAACCTTCCCTCAAAGAATCATCAACCGCTTCACGACTTAACGCCGTGACAACTTCAGGTCGCACCGCTCCCCAAGCCTTTTAACCTTAACTTTTAGTATTTTAACCTCCCCCTCCCCCCTTACTCCTTCCCCATCAAATGCTCAAACATCGCCCGCTGCTTCGCCTCCGTCGACTTCTCCGCCTCGCTTTTCAGCATGAACGTCGCAACGTCCTCCCCTTCCACCGCCCGTACCACTTGCGCTAACAGCCCCGCCCGATACCACGGCGAATCGATCCCTTCCCCGGTCCCGTCCACATCCACCTCTTTCAGCCCCTTCATCGCCGCCGCGCTCGCCGGCTTCCCCAGCTTCTTAAGCGCTGCAAAACACGGATGCAGCATCTCCGGCGAAAACTCCCGCCCGCTCGACCGCACGTTTAAAAACGTCACCTGCCGCACCAGCAGATCCGCTGATTCATCCGCGTGCAGTGCCGCCAGCTCATTGGCCGCCTGCGCCTTCTTCGCCACCTCCGCCGGCAGCCGCGCCGGCTGCGACACAATCGCCATCCGCCCCTGGATCATCTGCTCCCGCTGCCGCAGGTTGCTCTCCACCGCGGGATCAATCCCCGACGCCGTCGGCGAAGCAGCCCCCAACGCATTCTGCGGGTCCCGCAGCACAATCCGCCCCGGCTCCACGATGTCTCGCGGCCCCAGCCCCTTCGGCACCACTGGCGTAGGCTGCGGTGTCGCCGCCGCCGGCGTGCTCACCGCCGGTACCGGAGCAGCCGCCTGCGGCGCTACTCCCATCACCGACCCCGGCATCGCCGTCCCGCCTACGCTCGCAATCCCGCGAGAGGTCGGCTCCGCCCTCGGACCGGTCCATGCCGTCGTATCCGTCGATCCCCCGCCGCCAGCCGCCGGCCGTGGCGAAGCCCCGCCACCCACCTCACTCGATCCCCCGCCACCTGCCGCTGCACTCCCGCTGGCCCCTGGCTGCGTCGTCGCTCCACCCGCTCCGTTAACCTGCGAGCGTATCACCGCCGCCGCCACCACGCTCCGGTGATAGGCCACCCGATCCCCCTCCGGCACCGTGAACTCCGGCGCGCCAGACGACTGGTACACATACTGCAGCGCCACCCCCTCATCCACCTTTTCCAGCAACCGTACCAGCGCAAACTTCCCATCCGTCCCCTCCACCAGGTACACATGCCCCTCCGCCAGGTCCGGATGCATCCCCGCCGGCCCGCGGCTGGTCGCCGGTATCGCCATCGGCCGCGTCAACGTCATCGCCGCCGCCTCCGACAGGTACCGTGTCCCCAGGTCCTGAATCCGCCCGCTGGGCGCCCAGAATGTCCCGCCCGCATCCCGCATGTACTGAAGATCTCCCTGCTGGCTCGTCTTCACCTTCTCCAGAACCTCCGCAGGCGCCAGCGCCTTTCCGCCATCCGTCACCGTCATCGTCGCCAGCGTCCCGCTCGACAGCTTCACCAGATCCCCGCGCCCCTTCGACAGTTCCGACCCCGCCGCCGGCAAAATCACCAGCCCATTGGGCAACCTGCACCCCGAAAGATCCTCCATCACCGGCACCGCGCCAAACCCCGCCCCGCCGCCCAACAGGACAACACCCGCCACAATCGCCAACATCCCAGCCGTATGTTCACCACGCATCAAAAACCTCCCAAGCCATCAAAAACAGGGTGCCACCAACACAGCCAGCCTACCCGACGCCCCAACGCCGTGAAAGTACGAATTCCCCCACACCCCAAACCCCGCACCGCCCCGCATCCCCCTTTCCACCGCACTTCCCGCAAACCAACGATCCCCCCACACCCACTATCCCCCTCAATCCACATTGCCACGTCGCGGCGTTATATCGTTGACGTCCTCCTCAGCGCTGAATGGACATGCCGCCATGGCGAAAGTGGCTGCTCGAAAAGAGGTACTTGAAATGAGCTATTCGAAAAGAATTGCCCTCCCCACCCGCCCGGAGGGCGCACACTACAATAGCCGGGGGCGCCGCCCCCGGAAAAGCCCGTCCCAAAACACGTGACCCTGTAAGGGTCCAACCAGGCGAGCGCTTCTCCAGCCCCGCCGTCAGCGATGCCCCCGGATATTTGATTTTACAGGGTATGTACCGCCTGCCCCAGGCGACGGCGGTCGCGAAGGGACACACGGACCATGTCGCCAAGCGGCCTCCTTTATGTGCCAATCTCGCAGTTTGCCGCCAGCCGGCAATGAAGCGCTCGAATCGCACCCGCTGGAACTGCTATAATGGGCGTCAGGCGTGACCACAGGCCGAACAAAAACGGAAAGTCAAACAATGACTCCCGACACCTTTTCTGCTCCTCCACGCCCTGACTTTGACACCTGGTTACATCAGTTCTACCCTCGTTACACACAGTTGCGATAATCCGGCACCGTAGCCGAATGAGGTAAAGGAGTCGGCACCATGCGAAAACGAGCGATCATTTTGTCCGTGGTACTTCGAATTGTCGTATATTCGTGCTTTTTGGCAGTTATATTTTTATTATATTGCCATATTAAATATGGGCCATATGAGCACCCCAGCGGATCTTTTATCACTAACGGTTTGGGACGCTATGAAGGAGTATCACATGACTATACAATCAAAATTATTGGGTCGTATGTCGAGGATGTTGTGCTTATGTTTGGTGCCGCTGGGATTGGGGCGTTTGCACTGTTCATTTTGATCTCAGGTAGCTACATCGGAAAGCGTCAGACGAGCACGTATCGGTGCAAAACCTGTGGCTGCGACATCGTTGAGTCCCCCATAGGTGGTTTCATTCCTGGTGCTGAATCGAACCGAAGTGAAGCTTCTCAAGGGCCAGATTCAGCGCATGACATACGCTGGTGCCCAGAGTGTGGTTCACCTTCCGTCAATCGGGCGACGGGAATGAAATCAGAGCACAGCTAATCGCGGCCGACACCAACGGCACGAAGACCCCATCTGATTGCATTCTAAAGTCGTGAGAGGTGTTGCGTGTATTCTCCAACCTTAATGCGATTCGCTCAGCAGGACCCGGCTGAATACGTGGATGGAACCAACTTATATTCATACGTGCGGGACCATCCACTAACGTCATCTGACCCACAAGGGCTTCAAACCACTGTGCCCACCACGCAAGGTGTAAACAGCTTGTCCGCGAAGCCGGCAAATATCTTTTTGGGGGCGGACGGTAAAGGTACCAATCTAAAAATCTTCAAAGACGCCCCGCGCTTTGCGTACGCTATTTTATGGAACCTTGCAAATTCAACTGAAAAGGGCGGAATTATAGTTCAAAAGGTAAAAATAGATTACGAGATTTTCGATAAAGCCACCGGAAACTTGCCTTTGCTTATCCCACATTTTGATGAGCCTTGTTGGGAGGCCTGGGAGGTGCCGCCGAACAAGGATGCGCCTAAACATTTCATTCAAGAATATGAGGACAGGCTATACGTAAAAGGCATCCCCCTCGAGTACGATGATATGGTGGCCTTCACCACCAGTCGCCCGAACAGCCGCGGAAAAGTTGCATTTCATCTTGAGGCCAACTTTTACGAATGCGCCCTATCAGATAAGTTCCAGGTCGGAAAGGTTGTCTTTGCAGGTCCCAAACTCCCGTCAACCGGCGTTGATCCTGATCTTAAAAATCCGATTGGGGCTCCTGTCACACGCACCGTTACGGTTACATGGAATACGCTTGATGGTGAGAGTCCTGCAGACGTGAAGATAAATTGAGGAAATTATGCGCAACACGTATGACTCCCATCGCTTGCTCCTGGCTTTAGTGTTTTCAGTCTTCGGATGTTCGAATTCGCAACGCTCGGAAGAGGTACGCCAACTCCCGAATGGCGTCGTCTTGCCGGAACGAGAGGCTGGCATGAAACGTAAACAGATTGAGCAAACTCTGACTGGGATTACATCACTGCCCATAACACTCGAAGAATTCGCAAAGCGCGCGGGAGAAGCGATAAATAGTCACACATCCGTGCGGAAGGTCGACTTCATTGTTGGCGCCATCCCCTTTATTCCAACTGAAGGCGACGCGCTCTTCGAGATCCAATACGGCTGGAGTGCGTCCTATTTTTCACTCTGGATCGAACTAACTGATGACCCCTCGGTTGAGCAGTTGTTGCACGCATTTACGGATCGAATCGCAGCAAAGCCAATGCGGGTGAAGCACGGATGTTTGATTTGGGCGCGAGACAACGTTCACAGTGAAACTCTGTGGTTGCGTTAAGGGGTCAAGTTCAATTTCATTTGCACTCCTTCAGAAATGCACAAACCAAATCAGAGGACGAATCGAAATGTATGAAATCGGCTACCGTCAGTATGTAAAGGGGAGCATCAAAGTTGATGGAAAGGTCCGCCCATTTCCAACGTCACCTGATGTTAACCCGGATCGCTTCGTGGAAGACCATTCTTACGCGGTTTATTATGGTCACCGTGAGAATTGGCCAACTATTGACGACCGATACACGCCACGTCAGGCGACGGGCCGAATTTATGATATGTCCGATGAACCCGGGACGAACGCATATAATAAGTTTTACGCCGCGACCGGCGCGGATTACAAAGTTGAAGCAGAATTGCACTTTTTGCGCAGAATGGTCGATTTAAGAACCGATATCATTACACATACGTGGACGGTATTGGCTGAACTTAAGCTCGATATCAAGGAAACGGTTACCATAAGACAACTAATCATCGGTTTTCTAGGACCGGTACTTATGCACTTCAACCTGCTGCAAAACCTGAGGCGTTGGCATTCTCTACTCTACAAGCGAACGGCACTCCTCGCGTTCGTTTGGATTCTGGTAATCCTGTGCTGGTCAGTGTTGTTGCTTCGGCGGCTCAGTGGGATGGGCTATTTGCACCACAGCTTTACCTTTGTCTCCATTAATGGCGGGCCGCCGGAAGAAATTACTTGGACAGATTTTTCGCCAATCCGGTTTGGACTGGGGAAGCCGGGCCTGTCAATTCCAGATTGGTGCATCGCTCAAGTATTGCTGTTTTTACCATTCATCGCTAAAGCGTCATATTCTTTTTCGCTTCGAGTAAAAAGGAATTCGCTCGGTAAATGTCGCAACTGCCGGTATGACATGCGAGCAACACCATCTCGGTGCCCCGCATGTGGAATGCTACGCGGCCGTGGTAAGTCAAGGGCCAGTTGAATCTCGTTTGGCAAATCCCGCGGCGACAATTCGACATCTCCGCTGACCCTACCTTCTCCCCTCATCTCAGGCGTTCGTTGGGGATTCACTGACCTTTGCATGCGAGACACGGTTGGGCTCACCCCCCCCCCGGGGGGCTTGAGCTGTTCTGGCAGCATAAGCGCAACCTGACGGACACTACCTTGAACTAGGGTATGCGCTGATTACATGCGTTCGACGATGACTTGTTCGCGGGATTTTTTCATGAGTTCGCGGTCGAAGTCTTCGAGGTCTTTGCTGAGGGCGCGGGCGGTGGCGGTGGCGGCTTCCTTTGTGAGGAGCTGCTGATGTGGCGAAGCGTGGTTTTGATTCATGGGATTGCCGATGGCGTGATTTGGCTGCGGGTGCGAAATACTTGTATGGCAAGTATTGCCAATTTATGGCAGCAATCGTATGGTGGTGGCATGAAGACGAAGCAGATTACGCGGAACATTGCATTGACGCCGGAACTGGATGCCCTGGTGCAGGGAAAAGTGGATTCGGGGCGGTACCAGACGGCGAGCGAGGTGGTGCGGGAGGGGTTGCGGCTGTTGGAGGAGCGGGACAAGGAGAAGGCGTTTGTATTGAAGCGGATGCAGAAGGAGATTGAGGCGGGGTGGCGGCAGTCGGAGCGTGGGGAGGGGTGGATGGTCCGGCGGTGTTTGCGGAAATCAAGAAAATGAGCCGGGCGAGGCGGGGGAAGCGCGGGAGATGAAGCAGGCACGGTATGAGCTGACGGCGGCGGCGCGGGTGGACCTGCTGGAGATCTGGAATTTCCTGGCGGAATGGGAGACGCTGGATGTGGCGGACAAGGTACTGGCGGATCTGGAGAAAGGGATAGGGCGGCTGGTGGAGGAGCCAAGTTGGGCATCCACGGCGAGATTTAACGAGGCGGAAGCTGTTGTTTTACCGGGTGCACTCGTATTTGATCATTTATCGCAAGCGGAAGGTGCCGCTGCATGTGGTGCGGGTGCTGCATAGTGCGCGGGATGTGGGGGAGGAGTTGGGGGATTGAGGCTGTGCAGCGAGTTAAAAAAATGACTCCCCCCCCTTTTC
>JADMIO010826439.1_pt1 | contig 22797 bp, 19 predicted proteins | sample 8958161 | NCBI WGS metagenome assembly JADMIO01 (sample SAMN16585339, study PRJNA669376) | soil metagenome | isolation source: Crop rotation soil | place: USA: Cullars Rotation, Alabama | collected 2011 | reverse complement strand
CGCGACAACTTGTCCACGTGGAATTCTAAGCTTAGGATCCCAATGTGCTGGAAAGATCCCCAGCGCCGACGTCGACGAGCTCGTCACGAAGGGGTGCGTGCCGTGGTCGACATCCAGCAGCGTGGCGTTGGCGCCCTCGCACAGCACGCGGCCGCCGCGGCCGACGATCTCGTGCAGCAGGTACGCGGTGTCCTGGATCCGCGCGCGGAGCTTCTCGCCGAGAGCGATCCCCCACTCCGCGAGCTTCGCCGCGTCGACGATATCGCCCGTCACGCCCAGCGGGCCCAGCATCGCGGCCTTGAGAGCGCAGGCCCCCTTGAGCTTCCGCCGCAGCACCTCCGGCCGCAACAGGTCGCCCATGCGGATCGCCGTCCCGCGGTGCGCCTTGTCGGCGTAGCACGGGCCGATGCCGCGCTTGGTCGTTCCGATCGACTCGCCATCATCGATCGCCAGCAGCCGCTCGCGCACCTCATCCTCGGCCTTGTGGTACGGCATGACGACGTGCGCCCGGTCCGACACCACCAGCCCGGAGACATCTACCCCCTTGGACTCCAGCTCGCCGACTTCCTTCAGAAGAGCCTCGGGATCGACCACGACCCCGTTGGCCACCACCGCCCGCTTGCCGGGGTACAGGATCCCCGAGGGGACCAGGTGCAGGGCGTAGCGCGTCCCCGCCACCACGACCGAGTGCCCCGCGTTGGCGCCGCCGTTGTAGCGGACCACCGCGTCGAACCCCGGTGCCAGCAGGTCGACGATCTTGCCCTTGCCCTCATCCCCCCACTGCAACCCGACCACGGCCGAGACGGCGCCGGCACGAACGTCCGAGTTGCTTTTCACATTGGTGGAATCCACGGTGCTCTCCAGGTCGCCGATGACGATAGGACTGGAAACGCCTGACGCCGGGGCTGAGTCCCCGAAGGCCCGGCTCATGACGTCAACGACAGCCCCACGGATCCCGCTTCTGTGCGCCGCTGGACGGCGAGCCGGGACTTCGCGGACTCAGTCCCGGCACCCCGACGCCTCAAGACGCCTCGCTCACGGGCCGATACCTCCCCACAACGACCAAGGAGTCTGCCGTGGCCGAGCAAACTGTCCGCATCATGTGCCCGAGCCTGGGCTGCCGCAAGATCCTCGCGGTGCCCTCGACCTCGCGCGGCAAGACCGTCAAGTGCAAGTCATGCGGGGGGACCATCCGCGTCCCGCATATGCGCACCGAGCCGCCGCCCGCCGAGGCCGCCCCGGCACCGGCGCCGGCAGCCGCAGCGCCGGCAGCCGGCAAGCCGACCAAGTAATCAATCTCCATCCCGACCGCGCCTTACCCCGCGCGATCGATCGCCACATCCAGCTCCACCGTCCGCGGCCGCAGGCACGCGAAGTGGCTGCACGCCTGGTACGTCAGTGCCAGCACGGGCCGCCCCGTCCACTTGCCCTCGCGGACCAGGCCCACGGCCATCTCGACCTCACCCTCGTACACCTTTACGCTCGGCCGTTCACCGCCCGCCGACTCGACCCACTCGGGCCGGTAGTCCCTGGCCGGCGGCCAGCTGACGTACGCCCGCACGCCGCCGCCGCCCGCGACGAACACCCGCATCGGCATCACGCCGAGCATGTCGTGCTCCTGCTCCGCGGCCGTGACGTGGTACCCCGGTGCGATCTTCAGCTTCAGCATCAGCACCCCGGGCTCATCGCCCTTGAGCTCGATGTGGTCCGTCGCGGCCAACACCTCGACGACATCGTCGCCCGGCTCGGCACCCGCCCGCCCGCTGCCAGGCTTGCCGCCGAAGAACTCCGCCACCTCGCGCGGCGCCAGCACCATCAACCGCAGCAACGCCCGCGTGCTCCCCGCCGCCGCGACGGGCGACTGTGACAGGAACCGGCTGACGGCGCCAAGCCCGCCGAGTGCCCTCTTGGTAGCTCCTCCCCCGCTCCTAACGGGGGAGGTGGCCGAGTCCGCGAGGCCGGAGGGGGCGCCTTCCAGTCCCGCCAGATCCACCAGCGCATTGACCATCATCGAGCCCCCGCTCGGCACAGCACCGTCATACTCCCCCGCCGCGCGCACGAACAGATCACCGGCCCCAACCTCGACGTCGAACCACCCCCCGCTCGCGGGATCTCCGAATCGACGTTCGACTTCCTCCGCGAGCCGCCTCGCCTCCTTCAGCAGCGTGCCGTCGCGATCCCCACCCGCCAGCCGCACCTCGATCAGCCCGCGGATCAGTGCCGCGTAGTCCTCGAGGAACGCCGGGATCTCCCGCCCCCTGGTCCGCAGCAATCCCCCATCGCTCCCGCGCAGATCCCGCAGCAGCGACCGTGCCGCACCCGCCGCGGCGTTGATCCACCCGTCGTTCCCCACCAGGTGCCCCGCCGCCGCCAGCCCCTCGATCATCATCCCGTTCCACGCCGCCAGCACCTTGGTGTCCATCCGCGGCTGCTTGCGCTGCATCCGCACCTCGTACAGCCGCGCGTTGATCCGCACCATCGCCGCCGCGAACTGCTCGCCGCTCATCCCCAGCCGCGCCGCCACGCGCTCCGGCCGATCCGCCATCGTCAGCACCCAGCGCCGTGGTTCCTTGGGATGGTGCGGATCCTGGAAGTTCGCCGGCCGATCCAGCCCATACACCTTAAGCGCGAGTGCCGCATCCTCTGCGCTCAACGCCGCCCGGACCTCATCAGGCGTCCACAGGTAGTTCAGCCCCTCGCGTCCATCGACCTCCGCATCCTGCGCCGACCAGAAACTCCCACTCTCTCCCTGGGTACTCACAGGGAGAGGGTCGCTGCGAAGCGGCGGGGTGAGGGTTCTCTCTCCCCGCATCTCCCTCAGCACATATTCGCACACCCGCCCCGCCACCTCGCCGTACCACGGCTCCTTCAGCAGCACGCTCGCCCGTGCGTACACCGCCGCCAGCTGCCCTTGGTCGTACAGCATCTTCTCGAAGTGCGGCACAATCCACTGCCCATCCACGCTGTAGCGATGGAACCCGCCGCCGACGTGGTCGAACATCCCGCCCAGCGCCATCCGATCCAGCGTCAGCCGAAGGGCCGCCTCGACCGCCTCCCTCGCATCCTCATCGCCCGTCCGGGGCAGGAAATCCAGCAGCAGCTCCAGGTACACCGGCTGCGGAAACTTCGGCCCACTCGCCGGCCCGAAGCCACCGTTCACGCGGTCGTGCATCCGCAGCAGCTGCGTCACCGCCTCCGCCACATCCTCCGCCCCGATCCGCACGGCTGACCGATCCCGGTCGCCGCCCACACGCTCGCGCACCGCCTCGGCCAGCTCCGCCGCCTGCCGCAGCACACCCTCGCGCTCCTCGCGCCACGCCTTGTCGATCGCCTCGGCCACCTGCGGCAGCCCCGGCCTCCCGTGCCACGGCGCCGGCGGAAAGTACGTCCCGCACCAGAACGGCTTCAGCCCGCCCGGCTCGAGGAACACGGTCATCGGCCACCCGCCGCTTCCCGTCATCGCCTGCGTCGCCGTCATGTACAGGTCATCAACATCCGGCCGCTCCTCGCGGTCCACCTTCACGCACACGAAGCGCTCGTTCAGCCCGCGGGCGATCTCCTCGCTCTCGAACGACTCGCGCTCCATGACGTGGCACCAGTAGCACGTCGAGTACCCCACGCTCAGCAGGATGGGCACATCGCGGCGCCTCGCCTCGGCGAACGCCTCCTCACCCCACGGCCACCACTCCACCGGGTTGTGCGCATGCTGCAAGAGGTACGGGCTCGACTCCCGTGCCAATCGATTCGTGTGCTTGTGTCCGCCCGTCGCCATTCGCAACGGTATCAGCGAATGCGAGGCTAGAGCCCCCCGATCCCCCACCACAGCATCGCGCCGCCCGCGATCACCGCCACCACGACCGCCCACGCCGGCACGCCCGAGCCGCTCTGGGTGCTCGCGCTCACCGCGTGCCCGCACTTCCAGCACACGGCCACATCGTCGTACAGCTCGACGCCGCACTCCGGGCACTTCGACGTCACATCGTCGAACTTCGCGATGTCCGACTCCGACGGCCCCTCGTGATCCTCGACCGGACCGAGGTCGCGGCCGCCGCAGCACCCGCGGTTGACCACCTCACCGCTCGCCGGCGCCCGCCTGATCGCGCGTCCCGCCAGCTCGCCATCCTTGCCGTGACCCTGATCCTTGCAGCAGCTCATAGGGAAATCCTAGGCGTTTTCGCCCTTCCTGGCCCACCTCTGAACCGCCCCGCCACTCTTATCGCCTGCTCTCCGGCTCCAGTTCAGCCTCCAGCTTCCCGTCCGAGAATCGCAGCCCCACCAGCCGCACCAGCCGCCCATCCCCCAGGCTGATCACCGGCCGCTGCACGGCCGCCTCGCGCCCCTCCAGCACCCGCAGGATCTTGTCCACATCCTTCGATTGCTGACCCCCGTTGATCCGCTCCATGATCCCCGACCCCGTCGCCAGCGCCGTCGAGGCGCCCATCCCCACGCGCCCGATCCCCATCCGCTCGGCCTTCAGCCACAGCCTCCCCTGCTCATCCACCGTCGGCGCCACCTCCGCCCACACCACGAGACCCTTCTTCTCGTCCCCCTGCTCCTTGAGGCTCACGCCGAGCTTCACCCGCCCCGGAGCTCCCGTCGCGGCGCTGCTCCCGCCGCTCCCCATGAACGCCACGCGCGGCATCGAGAACCGCACGGGCCACCGCCACTCCGCGTTGCGGTTGGCCATCCACGCCGTGAGCCGGTCCTCCAGCCACGCCGTCGCCTCATCATCCTCGAGTGCCACCGTGAACCGCCCGTTCGGCGCCGCACTCGACCCGCTGCCGCTCGATCCTTTGGCTCCGGGCGCCGGTGCCGCCGGCGCCGGGGCAGGCCGAACCTGCGACAGCTCCGTCGTCACGCGGCTCTCGACCTCCTGCGCCTTCTGCTCCACCACGACCGGATCGGCGGCACGAACCGTCTCCCACCACGCCGGCGGACGGGTCGCCTTCCAGTACACCCACCCCGCCGCCGCACCGACGATGAGCGCGAGGAGCAGCACGGACAGCAGTACCCGCCTGATCCAGCGCCGTTTTCGCGGTCTCGTGCTCATGTCGTCCTGAAGCTCGCCTCTTCCTGTCCTCGGGTTCTTCTTCCGCCTACCGCTTACCGCTTACTGAACCACCACGTAATACGCTCGCCCCGGCTGCAAGGTCGCCATCGGCAGGTATCTTTCGAGCAACTGGCCGGCCGCATCGGTCCGTGCCCCCGCCGCCACGCGGGCCTGGGGAATCGCGTACATCGTCCGCGGCGGGACCGAGTCGCGCACGTAGTACTTCACCACCGCCGCCTTGCTCACCCCGGCCATCTCGCGGGCCCGCAGCAGTGCCGTCTCCAGCCCTCCCTCGCGGTCCGCGAGCCCGACCCGCGCCGCCTCGGCGCCGGTGACGACGCGCCCATCGGTCAGGTCATCGATGCGCCCGGGCGAGAGCTTCTCGCCCCGCCGCGCCACCACCAGCCCGCGGAATCGCCCGTAGTACTCATCCACCATCCCCTGCAGGATCGCGTAGTGCGAATCCTTCGCCGGCTCCAGCGGATTGCCCATGTCCTTGTTCACGCCACTCTTGACGGCACGGGACACCACGCCGAGCTTCGCTAGCCCGCCCGACACGTTCACCGTCGGCATGATCACGCCGATCGACGCCGTGATCGACGTCGGCTCCACCACGATCTCATCCGCGGCGAGAGCCAGGTAGTACCCGCCGCTCGCCGCGATCTCGCCCAGCGACGCCACCACCGGTTTCCTGGTCCGCTCCGCGAAGCCCCGCACCAGCCGGTACACCTGGTCCGACGCGGTCACGCTCCCGCCCGGCGAGTTGATCCGCAGCACCACGGCACGCACATCGGGCTCGCGCTCGGCGCGCTCGAGCATCGCCGCCATCGAGTCCACGGGGTTGCACCCGGCCGGCCCGAGAAGCGAATCGCCCGCTTCCATGTCCACGATCAGCCCGCGGACATCGATCACGGCGACCTTGTCCTGGGCGCTGCGCTCATCGGGCGACTCCACGCCGCCCACAACAGCCCGCCGGAGCGATGTGTCCACCGGCCCGAAGTTCAGCGTCACGCTGCGCGGCATGCAACCGCCCAGCCCGACCAGTGCGACCGCTGCCACCATCGCCACGCAACCCTTCATCCATTTCATGCCGAACTCTACGGGCCCCGGGCCACGCCGTAGCCCACTCCTCGTCCCAACTTTCTCGACGTTCTCCCTCCCGCCCCGGCCGCCACGCGGTATGTTTCAATCATGCGACCCCTCACCGGCACCGCGTGCTCGCTCATCGGGATCCTCGCCGTCGCGGGCGCTTGCCGCGGCCAAACCCAGCCCTGCGGTGCCGCCGCGGGGATCACCGGCCCCGACGTCATCGTCGGCGCCCTCGGCGCCGGCGGAGAGAACGGCACACCCAACGAGATCTTCAACTACGCCGCTCAGGACATCGACGGTGTGCTGTACGACGGTGTGGGCGCGGCGACCTACGCGTGCAACATCGGGACAGCGCCGCTGATGTGGGCCGCGGGGACGGCGAACCGGCCCGTGGCCGCCCAGGGCCTTTACCGGTACACGCGGGACACGTCGACCAACGTCGAACGCTTCGAGATGCTGGGCTACGCGTGGCTGAAGTACACGTTCTCGGCACTCCAGCACACACTGTGCTGTCAGACGTGCGAAACCGGCGGCTCGGGACCCACCCTCGGTGTGGGCTGCGCGGACCCGTACACCTCGCTCCGCAACGCCAACCAGAACGGCCTGGGCCCGAAGTGGCAGATCAACGCCGCCCTCGGCACGCACCCGAGCTCCCCCTCCGGCCCGCCATTCTCCGGTGCCGCCGCCCGTCGCATTCAGGTGGCCGTGACCGAGTTGCCGCCGTCGAATGGCACGACCATCCGGTACTTTGTCGAGGCTCAGTACATCTCGCCCGATGATGCCGCCGCGGGAAACCTTCACAACAACGCCTCGCACCGCGAGGTCACCTGCGCGGGCCTGGGCGATGTCAACAAGAACTTCATCTGGACGCAGCAGCTCGGCCACGCCGCCACCGTCCGCATGAGGCCCGCCGTCGAAGAGTGGAAGCTCATCAACCCGGCCGTCACGCAGACCACGTTCATCGTCCCGGGCGATGGCAAGTTCTTTGTCATGGCCAGCGTGACCGACCTGGGCCACGGGACCTGGAACTACGAGTACCTCGTCCACAACCTCAACTCCGACCGCAGCGGCGGCTCGTTCAGCGTTCCTATGCACGATGCCGTCCGGGAGAGCGCCATCGGCTTTCACGACGTCACCTACCACGACGGCGACGGCCCGGGCAGCGTGAACTTCAGCGGGACGGACTGGCCGGCGGTGCGGTCCGGCGGTTCTCTGACCTGGACCACCGAGACGTTCGCCCACAACCAGAGTGCCAACGCCATCCGCTGGGCCTCCGCGTACAACTTCCGCTTTGTCGCGAGCGCCCCGCCGATCGACGGCCTGGTGACCATCGGCCTGTGGAAGCCCGGCACACCGGAGAGCTTCCAGGTCGCCGTGCCGGTCCCAGGGCAGCCGCTCGCCTGCCCGTGCGATCACGACGGCAACCGTGAGATCGACAGCCGCGACTTCTTCGCGTTCCTGGAGGATTTCCTCGCCGGCGATCCCCGTGCCGACTTTGACGGCAGCACGGCCGTCAACAGCGCCGATTTCTTCGGCTTCTTGGAGTGCTTCTTCGACGGCTGCTCGGCGGGGTGAGTCCTCTCGCGCCACCTGAACCGGAACTCACGGCACACCGGCTCCCGGCTTCACACCCCCGACCAAGAGTGTGTGTTGGCCGACACATGTTTGAATGGTTCAACGAGCACCGCGAACTCTTCTGGTGGATGACGGTCATCTCGATCGTCTTCTTCGTGGCCAGTCTGATCATCGTCGGGGTTGTCATCGTCCGCCTCCCGGCCGACTACCTCAAGAATGAGGCGAAGCGCGAGGCTCAGAACAAGCGCCGCGGCATCGCCCTCAAGATCGGCCGCAACATCGTGGGCTGGCTCCTCATCCTCGCCGGCATCGCGATGCTGATCGGCCCGGGCCAGGGCCTGCTCGTCTGCTTCATCGGGGTCATGCTCGCCGACTTCCCCGGCAAGCAAAGAGTCGAACGCTGGATCCTCACGCGCGGCAAGGTCCTCAAGACCATCAACTGGCTCCGCCGCCAGTTCCACAAGCCGCCGCTCGAGACCGGCGCCCAGGGCCAACACCCCAAGGCCCAGCCGTCCAAAGCCTGACCCTCGCGGCGGGTGCCACCAAGCGCCGGAACTCGCGTTTTCTCCTCATCCTCTCCTCCCACTCCTTCCCCGCGCAGTGGTGCCAAACCCGGCGATATCCTCCTTCCGTGCGATCCACGCGCCGCCAACATCAACACGGCGAGGACTCATCCGACCCCCGGACAGCGCCGGACCGCACCGGCCACACGCCCGTCCTCCTCGCCGAAGTCCTCACCCTCCTGGACCCGCACGCGGGCGACACGGCCCTCGATTGCACCGCCGGCCGCGGCGGCCACGCCGAGGCCCTCGCGCAGCGGATCGGCCCCACCGGAACGCTGGTCCTCTTCGACCTCGATCCGGCCAACCTCGACCACGCCGCCGCCCGCATCCGGGCCCTGCCGGCACCGCCGAGAGTGATTGCTCGCCACGCCCCCTTCGACCTCGCGCCGCGGACCCTCGCCGAGCACGGTCTCAAGGCGAACATCGTTCTCGCCGACCTCGGCTTCGCCTCCACCCACGTCGACGACCCTTCGCGAGGGTTCTCCTTCAAGCGTGATGGCCCCCTGGACATGCGTCTCGACCCGACCAGCGGGCAAACGGCCGCCGACCTGATCGCGAATCTGGATGAGGATGAACTCGCCGTCATCTTCCGTGAATACGGGGAGGAGCGCCACGCGCGCCGAGCGGCGCAATTTGTCGCGCAAGAAAGGCGATCGCAACCGATAACGACTACTGCGCACCTGGCGCAGATCCTCCGCCGCGCTGTGGGAGGTCCGCCAGGGGGAATCGACCCCGCCACCCGCTGCTTCCAGGCCCTGAGAATTGCCGTGAACGACGAGCTCGGCCATCTCGAACGACTCCTCACCGCCGTCCGCCACGGCGTCACCCGCGCCCTCAATCTTGCTCCAGATAACTCCTCCCCCGCTCCCAGCGGGGGAGGTGGCCGAGTCCGCGAGGCCGGAGGGGGTACCTCCGCCTTCGACTGGCTCGCCCCCGGCGCCCGCATCGGCATCATCAGCTTCCACTCCCTCGAGGACCGGCCCGTCAAGCAGGCGTTCGCCGCCCTCGCCGATCAGGGTGCCGGCATCCTCCTGAGCCGCAAGCCGGTCACCGCGACGGAGGCCGAATCTGCCGCCAACCCGCGCTCGCGATCCGCGAAGCTGCGGACGCTGCAGGTTGCGCCGCCTGCGCCGAAGGAAACAGTCGGGTGGAAGCGCCGGGCCGCCCGCGAGCTACGCCGCGGCACCGTCCCAAACGATCAACTTCCGGGAATACCCCGCGAGGGTCCTGGGTAAGATCATGTCCGGCTCGTAGCGCCGGTCATGGATGACCGGTCAATCCCGTTGGGATGCGAGCCTCAATCCGGATTCGTCCGAGAACGTCTGCAAGGAAGCAACGCGTGAACCGGGAACACAAGCTCGCCCTCATTGTCGGTTTTTCCCTCGTCCTGGTCGTCGGGATCCTCATCAGCGACCACTTCTCCCGCGCCCGCTCGGCCAAGCTCGGCGGCGCTGAGCTCTCCGCCGGCGACCCCGGCACCTTCGGCGCGGGCGAGCCCGCCACCCACGAAACGACGCGCGGGACCGAGACCGCGCCGCTCGTCACGCTCGTCAAGCAGCTCCAGCCGGCCGAGGAGCCCCCCGCCCCCGTCGCCAAGCCCCGCGAGCCCGAAGTCATCGACTGGACGGGCAAGGGCGACCGCGGCTGGGTCCCCAACATCAGGCCTGGCACGCAGCCCGACGACGAGACCAGCACCATCGTCTTCGACGATGAGCCCGGCGCCCGCTCGGGCCGCCCCGTGACCAAGGGTGCCGTCAAGCGCCACGAGGTCAAGGACGGCGAATCGCTGTTCAAGATCGCGAGCAAGCACTACGGCACCTCGGCCGTGTGGGAGAAGCTCGCCGCGTACAACACCGGCCGCGTCGGTAAGGACGGCGCTGTTCGCGCCGGCGTCACGCTCATGATCCCGCCGCGCGATGTCCTCGACGGCAAGGCCATCCTGCCCAGCGAGCAGACCGGCGGGACCCGCCCGCCCGCGATCACCCCGGCGCCCGCTCCCAGCTCGACCAAGGCATCCGCCGAAAAGCCCGACGCCGCCAAGGACAAGCCCGATCCCAAGTACCGGACCTACGTCGTCAAGCGCGGCGAGGACCTGTCCACCATCGCCCGTCAGCAGCTCGGCTCCTCCCGCCGCGTCAGCGACATCATCGCACTCAACGAGAGCATCATCCGCGATGAGAACAACGTCCCCGCCGGCCTCACCCTGAAGATCCCCAGCAAGTAAGCCCCCGTAACCCCCAAGTAACCCCCATGTTCGCCAAGGGCGCGGTCACCATTCTGGCCATCGGTGCGACGGCGTGCATGCTCCTCACGCTCCGGCAGCAGCGCCTCAACGCCGTCCACGAGATCGCCATCCTCCAGCGCCGCCTCAGCGAGCACGACCGGACGTTCCTCAAGCTCCGGACCGAGATCGCCGCCCGCATCACCCCGGACCGCATCCGGGAGCTCTCCGGCCACTTCGGCCACATGGTCCCGATCGGCCTCCAGCACTGGTGGGCCGCCGTCGAGGCCGAGCGCCTCGCGGCCGAGGCCGGGGAGGCCGCCGAGCAGACCGACGACTCCGACAGCGACGCTGAAGTCCGACGCATCTCCACCCACGCCACACCCGACGACGACGAGTGACCCCATTCCCATGCCCACGTCACGAGCCGGCGCCATCTCCACCGTCGCGACCGTCGCGATCCTCCTCCTCCTGGCCGTCATGCTCGGCCGCGTGGTCCAGCTCCAGCTTGCACCCTCCGCCGAAATCCTCGACCACCTGAGCGAGCACACCAGCACCACGCCCATCCCCGGCGTGCGCGGCGACCTCCTGGACCGCCGCGGCCGCCCCCTGGCCCTCACTCGTCTCGGCTACCGAGCCGTCATCGACCCCGTCGAGCTCACCCGCAACATCCCCAAGTCCGCCACCGATCTCCCCGCCGAGGCCGGCAAGCTCATGGCTCAGGTCGCCGACCTCGTCGGCCTGCCCATCGAGGAAGTCGCCCTCCGCCTCGCACCGGCGCTCGACAAGAACGAGCGCCTCCAGAAGGACCCCGCGGCACCGCGCGATGAGGCCGGCCGCATCAAGGGCCTGGACCGCTACGTACCCCTCGCCACAACCACCGGCCCGGGCGGCACGCTCGAAGAGTGGCGCGTCGATGCCATCCGCTCCTCCAAGCTCAAGGGCATCAACCTCGAGCCCAAGGGCATCCGCCTCACCACCGGTGATGCGCTCGCCGCCTCCCTCGTCGGTCTCGTCGGCTTCGACGAGCAGGGCTCCCTCGGTGCCGAAAAGTGGCTCGACAAGCGCTTCCGCCCCGAGGCCGGCCATCTCACCTACGTCCGCGACTCCCGCGGCCAGCCCATCTGGATCGAGCCCGGTTCCTACGACGCGCCGCAGCGCGGCGAAGACATCCGCCTCGCCGTCGACCTCGAGCTCCAGCGCATCGTTCTCGAGGAGCTCAAGCGCGGTGTCGAAGAGGCGGACGCCGCCGGCGGCCGTGCCGTCATGGTCGACCCCGCCACCGGCGAGGTCCTCGCCATCGTCGACTACATCCGCCCGATGGGGAACCTCCCCGCGTTCCCCTGGGCCAAGGCCGGCGACAAGACGTACCACGAGGTCCCGATCCGCCGCTACCAGACCATCCGCAGCGACGCGGTCGCGGCGCAGCACCCCGCGCAGCACCGCAATCGCTGCGTCGAGGACTCCTACGAGCCCGGCTCCACCTTCAAGCCCTTCATGTGGTCCCTCGCCACCGAGCTCAGCTACTCCTTCCCCGGCGAGGTCATCGACACCGAGGATGGCGTGTGGAACTGCTACGGCAACCGCGTCGTCCACGATGAGGTCCGCCGCCCGCGCATGACCTGGACCGAGGTCCTCGTCAACTCGTCCAACATCGGCATGTCCAAGGTCGTCTCCCGCGTGCCGTGGGAGAAGACCCGCGATCGCCTCAAGAAGCTCGGCTTCGGCGCCAGAACAAAGCTCGGCCTTCCCGGCGAATCCACCGGCCTGGTCACCCCCATGTCCGCGTGGTCGAAGTACACGCAGACCTCCGTCGCGATGGGCTACGAGGTCGGCGTCACGCCCGTCCAGATGGCCCGTGCCTTCTGCGTCTTCGCCCGCACGGGTGAGCAGGCCGGCACGATGCCCGACCTCCGCCTCGAGGCCGCGAATCTCTCGCCCGGCGCCAAGGGGGGGCGCACGCCCGACAACCCCGTCCGCGTCATCAAGCCCGAGATCGCCGAGCTGACGCGCAAGACCATGAGCGGCGTGACGGCGAACGTCGACAACCGCTTCCACGAGATCGACCCCACGGCCAAGCCGCCGCTCTACACCTGGTTCGGCAAGTCGGGCACCGCCAAGATCCCGCTGGGCAACCCGCCGAGCAAGGACTTCGCCAAGCCCCGCGGCTCCACCGGCTACTACCCGCAGCAGTACAACTCCAGCTTCATCGCCGCAGCGCCCGCGGACAAGCCCCGCATCATCGTCCTCGTCGTCATGGATGACCCGGGCCCCGCCCAGATCGCGGCACGGAAGTACTTCGGCTCCTGGGTCGCCGGCCCCGTGGTCCGCCGCGTCATCGAGCGCTCGCTCCCCTACCTCGGCGTCGAGCCCACCAACCCCGACGCCATGCCCAACACGGCCCGGGCCCAGGCCAACCTCGTCGAGCCCGCCGATGACAACCCCGAGTACGCGGGCGTCGAGATTCACACGGCTGCGCACGGCGAGTGACTGTAACTCCTCCCCCGCTCCTAGCGGGGGAGGTGGCCGAGTCCGCTAGGCCGGAGGGGGACCCTTTCTTGCGAGCCGCGGTGCGCAAGCACCCGGTCTTCGTCGCGCAAGGGTGCCACAATCCGGCTGCTCGCGCAGCTCGGCTCGTAAGCCCTACTCACCCATACCCCAGCTCATCCAGATCCCCCTCATCCAATCCAAAGTGGTGCCCCATCTCATGCAGCAGCGTCGTCCGGATCTCCTCGTACAACGCCTCTTCGGCATCCGGTGACTCCCACGTCAGCACCGGCTCGTATCCCTCGAGCGCCAGCGACGCGATGCCGTCGCGGAACAGGTGAATCTGGTCCGGCAGCACCGCGGAGTCCTGCACCGACCGCTCCGTCAGCGCCGTCCCGGTGTGCAAGCCGCACAGGTCCGACCCATCGAGCGCGGCACCGGCCCACGGATGATCCGGATCATCCCCAGGGTCCACCCACCCCTCGGGCGGGATGAGCCCATCGATCCGCAGCTGCTTCACCATCTCCGGCGTCGGCCGATCGAGCACGACGAGCGACACCTCGTGCAGGAGCGATGCGTAGTGCTCCGGCAACGTCGCGATGACGTCCTCGAGGAGTTGGTCGAAACGTTCACGCTGTTCATCAGTCATGACACGCTCGGCATGTCCAGCTCGACGAAGATCCCCTCGACCCCATCGCGCCGGCACTCGACCTCGCACGCGATCATCTCCGAGTCCTTGGCGAGGAACTCCTCGGGCGTCACCGTCAGCGCCGGCTTGCCGCCATCATCGCGCAGGAACCCGTTCGCCCGCGACACAATCGCCGCGCCACTCGTTTTCCACGCCGCGGGGTCGATCCACACGCGCCCGAGCTTGACGGGGAACGACACCGACGACTTCGCGCCGACAAAGACGGGTCGCCGCGGCTCGCGCGGTTTCCAGGCCTTCCCCCCCGCCTCGCTCACCAGCACCGCAAACCGGGCCGCGATCTTCGCCGGCGGATCCGTCTTCTTATACCCCTCCACCTTCGCCGGCACATCCTTCCCGATTGATTGCAGGATCTCGACGGCACGGTCTTCCGTGTTCCCGCCCAGCCGGATCACCGCGGGGATGTCGAGGTTCATCTCCCAGAACGCCTTGGCCAGCCCGTACGCCGACCAGTACTGCTCCTGGTTCGCCACACCCGACCCCGACCCGAAGTACCCGAGCAGCCCCGGCTGCGACAGGATCACCCTCGCCGCGCGGTACACCTTCGCCGGCGATGGATTCCCCGACGTATCGCAGAAGTTCGCGATCGTGAACCCCTCCGCCGTGATCGCATCCATCGACATCATCGACCCACCGCCGCCCGCACCGTGGAAGCCGATGAGGCCCTTGCCTGTCCCGCCCGCGCTCTCAGTAGCTCCTCCCCCGCTCCCAGCGGGGGAGGTGCCCGAGTCTGGTGGGGGGGCGGGGGCGGAGGGGGCGCCTTGCGCATTCATCTGCGCAAAGAAGAACGTCCCCCGATGATCCTCCTGCTCAATCCGGTACGCCACGCGTTCCAGTGCCGTCGGCGGATGATCCAGCTCCCGCGCAATCTCGATCCCCAGCTCCGGATGCCGGAACACCGCGTAGTCATCCACCGTCACCCGGCAGTCCGCCGCGACGACGCGGCCATCCTTCGTCAGCACCAGCGGGTTGATCTCCAGCGACCGCGCCTCCGTCGCCTTCGCCACCGCGAACAGCTTCACCGCCACATCCGCAACCAGCCCGCGCTGCGCCGCGGGCAGCGCCGACGACCCGAGGAACGCATCAATCTCACGCCGCGCCGGACCGGTCGCCGCACCGCACCTGAACCGCCTGACCTTCCCCTCCCCCCCCGCCCCTGCCTCCTTCGCCCGCTCCTCGATCCCCGAACCACCCTCCAGCGAAATCAGCATCGCCGGCGCCCGCTCCCGATCATCGATGAACACCGACACAAACAGCTCGCGCTCGATCGGGATCATCTCCTCGACTAAGACCTCCGTCACCGGGAAGCTGCCCACCCGCATCGCCAGCATCTTCGCCGCCGCATCCCGTGCCGCTGCCGCCGACTCCGCGATCACCACGCCGCCCAGCGCCTTGCGGTTGGTCGTCCACGCCTGCATCTTCACGATGCACCGCCCGCCCAGCCGCGACGCGATCGCGTGCGCCTCATCCCCCGACCGCGCCACCGTGCCCACCGGCACGGCGATCCCATGCCCCGCCAGCAGCGCCTTGCCCTGATACTCGTGCAATCGAGCCATAGGCCCACAGCGTAGCAACGCTCCTGTTGACTCCTCCCCCGCTCCTAGCGGGGGAGGTGGCGGAGTCTTCGACGCCGGAGGGGGCAGCGCACGCGGCGAGTTCGATCACCCCACCACCCACCTCCCCACCCGCATCCCCGCGAATACCAGCCCCATCCCACCAGCATTGCTCGCCAGGAGATACACCACCCCGGCCCCCACCGCGTCATGCCGCGCCAGCTGCACAAAGTCGAACGCCAGCGTCGAGAACGTCGTGAACGCCCCGGCAAACCCCGCCAGCAGGATCAGCCTCGTCTCGGCACTCAGCACGCCGCGCTCCTCCGCCAAGGCCCACACCAGACCAAAGAACAGGCACCCGCTCAGGTTCACCACCAGCGTCGCGTACGGGAACGCTCCCTCCGCCGGCGGGCCGATCAGCTTGCCGATCCCCACGCGGCACAGAGTCCCCACCGCACCCGCCAGCGCCAGCAGCAACCAGGTCATAGCCACCTCTCAAGTTGTTCCTCTCCCGCTCCCAGCGGGGGAGGTGTCACGAGGCTCTGCGAGTGACGGACGGGCGTGACGCACGCAGCGCCTTACCCCTCCCACTCCCCTTCAAACACATCCGTCGCCGGACCCGTCATGAACACATGCCCCGACCGCGCATCCCACTCCAGCTCCAGGTCCCCGCCCGGCAGCGTCACCCGCGCCTCTCGCGACAGCCGACCCGTGAGCACACCCGCCACCAGCACCGCGCAGGCGCCCGTCCCGCATGCCCGCGTCTGACCGGCACCACGTTCCCACGTCCGCATGACCACATGCTTCCGCGACACCGGTGCCGCGAAGTGCACGTTCACCCGCTTCGGAAACGCCGGGTGCTTCTCGAACTGCGGCCCGATCCGCCACAGCTCCACCGCCGCCAGCGCCCGGCGGTCAAAGTCCTTCGAGCCGTTCTCGAACACCACCGCGTGCGGATTCCCCATCGACACGAACGTCGCCGCGAAGCCCCACGGCGGACTCCCCGCCCGCTCCCACACCACGCCCCAGTGGTGCTCAACCCCCTTGAACGCCAGCTCGCGCTGCAGCACCGGCACATCCGGCAGCCGCAGCCTCGGCTTGCCCATGTCCACGGTGGCTGTCGTCAGCTTGCCCCGCACCGTTTTGTAGTCGATCGACAGCACGCCGCGCCCCGTCTCCACGCGCATCGGCCGGGCCGTCACGCCGAGGCGGTCGTGGGCAAACTTCGCCACGCAGCGGATCCCGTTCCCGCACATCTCCGACTCCGACCCATCCGCGTTGAACATCCGCATCCGCACATCCGCCCGCCGCGCGTTCTTCTTCGTCGCCCTGCACACCAGGATGACCCCATCCGACCCGATCCCCGTGTGCCGGTCCGACATCCGCCGGATCAGCCTTGCACCCTTCGCGCCCGCGAACAGACGCTCAACGCCCGGATCGCTGACCGCATCCAGGTACACGTAGTCGTTCTCGATCCCGTGCATCTTGACGAAGTGCATCGCCATCCCTCACGCCGAGCCCAGCAAGAACGCCGCACCCACGAACAGGAACACCATGAACCCCACCACCGCGATCGTCCGCTTGGTCCACCGAACCGTCCGGTCGATGGGCAGGTTCGCCGGGAACTGCCCCACGAGACTCCCGATGCGCCGTTGCCGCTCGGCGATCGACCCGTGCCGGAACGAGAACTTCCGCCGCGGCACGTGGTTCAGCCGCGCCACGGTATCCAGTGCCGACGCCATCGCTCTCGCCGCATCCGGGCGCAGCCGGCGATCCGGCACGCCCGGCGCGATCATCGGCGCTGCGATCGGGGACTGAGGCGGTGGCGCGTAGTACAGGTCCGTCGGCCCCTCCACCTTCGGCCGGTCCGCATCGCTCAGGTGCTTCACCGCGAACGCGTCGCACTGCCACTCGAACCGGCGGCTCACGAACCCCATCACCAGCATCCCCGTCACCAGCGCGCACGCCACCATCACCAGCTCCGCCACGCTCGCGCTGCTCGGGTCACGTCCCACCAGGCCCAGCAGCTGCAGCACCGTGCCCACGACGATGAGCATCGTCATCACCGGGACGATCGTCGCCGCCGCCAGCCACGGCACGTGCCGGTTCTTCAGGTGCGACACCTCGTGGGCCATCACCGCCTCGATCTCCTCATCCTCCATCGACTCGATCAACGAATCCGTCAGCAGGATGTACCGCAGGCCCGGGACCAGCCCCACCACCGCGCCGTTGATCATCGTCCCGCCCGTCCGCCACACCAGGATCTCGCGCACCCTCACGCGATGGTGCCGGCACAGCGCCACCAGCCGCTCGCGCAGCGGCCCCGCCGGCATCCGGACCGTGTCCCACGCCAGCCGCAGGAAGATCGGCGCCGCCACCAGGATGCTCACCGCACCGACGATCTGCACGAGCCCCAGCACCGCCTGCCGTGTCGAGGCATCCGGCAGCGCCGCCGCCACCCACTTCCACGACGTCACCACCCGCTCCACCCACTCCGACCAGGACAGGATGAGCAGGAGCGGCGTCGCCCACGCCAGGACATGGTGCCGCAGCTTCGTCACCAGGTGCCCGCGCAGCGACTGCGGCGCCCGGACCCCGGACCCCTCATCCAGCGCCCGCACGAACGACGCCTCCATCAGCCGCCGCTCGATCGGATACTGCGACCACCACCCGAAGACCCCCACGCTCAGGGGCGGCAGGATCGACACCAGCTCATCGACGACGATCCAGTCGCCCAGGTACTTGCGCACGACCCCCAGCCACCCCAGCCCGATCACCAGCACGGCCTGCTGCACGACCATCCACCACCGCGAGATCGTGACCGCCAGGTCGTGCGTCTCGATCCCCCGGCCATTCCCGCGCCGGTCCAGGTCCCGGCACACCCGCCACGCCGACGCCCACAGCAGGAGGCCCCACGCCGCCACGCTCGCCGCCATCAGCAGCACCAGCGTCCGATCCGAGAACATCTCCGGAGCCAGCGGCTCCCGCCGGGCATCCGCCAGCGCGATAACCATGAACAGCGCGATGATCCAGAACTGCGGCAAGGCCGGATCCTAGTCCCACCCTCTCCCTCGCTGTCTTCAGCGAAGGAGAGGGTCGCTGCGTCAGCAGCGGGGTAAGGGGCCTTTCTTCGCCTTTCTCTTGGGTGGCCCCACGGTCCCCGTGGGGTCTTCTCTTCCTTTCCCTCGCTCCCAGCGAGGGAGGTGTCACGAGCCCCCAAGGCGAAGTGACGGAGGAGCCCGAGGCGGACGTCGCGGGTGCCACCACCCGCCGCAACTCCTGCTTCTCCTCTTTCTCCGTCTTCTCCGCGGCGCGTGGTGGCACCCGCAAAGCTACCGGACCCACCCTCCTGATCCAGATGTACCGGATGATGCGCCTCGGCGAGACTTGCCGCCGGCACCGGCGCGGCTCCTGCGCAAGATCGCCCGGGGGCTGGTCCGCCCCCACCCTTCCGCCGATGACGACTGGCCGGCAGGGCGGGGCCCAGGTGTGTGTGCCCCGTCCCTGTTCGGCATTTACCGCACCCACGACGGGTGCAGCAAGGACGTATAGCTCACATGACAGGCCCCGCCGCCACCATGACTGTGCTGGTCGTCGATGATGAGGCCCACATCACCCAGGTCGTGGGCATGAAGCTCGGCCAGAGCGGCCTCTCCGTCCTCACCGCTTCCGACGGCGTCGAGGCCATGGCCGTCGTGAAGCAGCGCATCCCCGACCTCGTCGTCACCGACTTCCAGATGCCCCGCATGAGCGGCTACGAGCTCGCCGTCGCGCTCCGTCAGTACGAGCCCACCGCCAACATCCCCGTCCTGATGATCACCGCCCGCGGCCACATGATCAGCCCCGGCGAGATCGAGAAGACGAACATCCGTGCCGTCATGTGCAAGCCCTTCAGCCCACGGCACGTGCTCGAGAAGGTCCACGCCATGCTCGGCATGTCGCCCCAGGCCCGGGGGGCCGTCGGGGGGGCTGGCGCGGGGACCGGCGGGGGGGGCGGCCGCGTCACTCCCGCTCTCTGCGAACCCACCGGTCATCGCCTCGCGCCCACCACCACCGGAGCCGCCGCCGCGTGAGCAATCTCGCCACCAACATGTGCGTCAGACCGGCCTCCCCCCGCCAGATCCGCGAGGAGCTCGTGCGCCGCTGCATCGCTGCCGGCCTCGACGCCTGGAGCTGGGACGATGGCGGCCGCATGGAGCAGGAGAACGGTCCCCTGACCCACGGCGCCGCCAGCGTCGCCCACGGCGGCAGCATCACCGGCGTCCGCGAGGGCCAGTGGATGGTCTCCGTTGCGGCACCGGCGACCGCCGAGGCCTGCACCGCCGGCGTCGGTCTCATCGTCCACGGCGACCGTGCCGCCGCCGAGCGCGCCCTCGCCTTCGTCCGCCACATGTCCGCCGACCTCACCTCCTCCGCCTCCGACCGCCGTGCCATCGTCGGCTTCAGCGACCACCTCTCCGAGATGTACGAGGAGATCGGCCTGCTCTACCGCCTCGGCCGCAGCATGAACCAGGTCGCGGCGCCCAGCGACTTCATCATCCACGCCTGCGAGGACCTGCACCGCACGCTCGCCTTCTCCTGGGTCGCGGCACGCTTCTGCCCGCAGGAGCCCGGCCTCGTCGGCCTCGCCGGAGACCTCATCCTCGCCGGTGAGCTCCCCTGCGACGAGGCCGCCTTCGACGACGCCGCCATCCGGGCCATCAAGCACGTCCCCAGCGACCGCTGGATGCTCCTCACCCCCCGCTCCGGTGCCGAGCTCTCCTCCCTCGTCGGCTCCGAAGTCCTGGCACACCCCATCTCACGCAACGACCACGTCGTCGGCGTCCTCCTCGCCGGCAACAAGTCCGGCAACGACCCCGACGTGAGCAGCTTCGACACCCAGCTCCTCGACGCCGTCGCCGACTGCATCCGCGTCTTTGTCGACAACGCGGCCCTGTACTCCGACCAGCGCTCGCTCTTCTTCGGGACCATCGAGGCCCTCGCCGCCTCCATCGACGCCAAGGACAGCTACACCAACGGTCACTCGCAGCGCGTCGCGCACCTCGCCTGGAAGCTCGCCATCGCCGCCGGCCTCGACGATGAGGCCGCCGAACGCGTCCGCATCTCCGGCCTTCTCCACGACGTCGGCAAGATCGGCGTCCCCGAGGCCATCCTCTGCAAGCCCGGAAAGCTCGAGGACCACGAGTTCGAGCAGATCAAGCAGCACCCCGGCATCGGCGCCCGCATCCTGAAGGACATCCCCTTCCTCTCCGACATCATCCCCGGCGTCCTCTACCACCACGAGCGCCTCGACGGCCGCGGCTACCCCGAGGGACTCTCCGGCGACGATGTCCCCATGATCGCGCGGATCCTCTGCATCGCCGACTCCTTCGACGCGATGAGCTCCAACCGCTCCTACCGCTCGGCCATGTCGCGCGAACGCGTCCTCACCGAGCTCCGCAACTCCGCCGGCAAGCAGTTCGACCCCGAGCTCGTCGAGCACTTCATCCGCCTCGACCTCGGCGAATACGACCGCATGGTCGCCGAACACCGCGGCCAGACCCGCATCGCAGCCTGATCCCACCCTTGCCCCGCGAATGCGGGGAGAGGGTCGCCGCGCCAGCCGCGGGGTGAGGGGTCTTCTCTTCCTCCTCCCCCGCTCCCAGCCGGGGAGGTCGCCGAGTCTTCGAGGCCGGGCGACCCACGCGCCAACTGGTAACATCGTGTGAGTGCGTAAGACGTGCCGCCCCATTCTGGTGCTGGTCGCCATCGGTATTGCAGCCACACTATTGATCGCGTGGGGCCCGGCTCTTTCCTCGTGGGCCGGCTGGTCGCAGCGCACGGTGATGTGGGATGGCCGTCGCGAAGGCTGCGTTCTTGCGGACGGTCGAACGTTCGAGCTGCAGACCGACACCAACCCATGGCGACTCGTCGCCGGAGACAGCGCGACGGGCTACCTCCCGCAATATCGCGACGTCTTCCATCTTCCTCCACGTTGGCTGACCCAGGCGGACCAGTTCGCACGCGATCATGGCGTCAAGTTCGCTGAACTCTACCGCTGCACCGTTGGCTGGCCCTTTCGGTGCTTCGAGGGCTTCGATTATCTGGCCGCGCCTCAACAGGTTGTACTTCGCAGAGGTATCGACTGGGAAGACAAGGGACCTATCGAGTTTCCGTTCGTGTATCGACCGATGTGGCTCGGCCTTTTCCTCGATGTCCTCGTCTGGTCCGTTCTCGCTGCGAGCTGCTGGGCGATGATCGCCGTCGTGCGACGGTGGCCGCAAAAACGAACGGGCCGCGACGTATGTGAATCGTGCGGCTACTCCCGTTCTGGGCTCGCGCCGGACGCCGTGTGTCCGGAGTGCGGCAAAGGCATCGGCGCGTAACTTCGGGTGCCCGGCAGGTACTCCTGCCGATCCCGGTCTTCAGCTCAACGCCTTACAACCCAAACGCTGACACGTTGTCACGGCGCCCGGATGCGCTGCCCAACTTCACGCTCCGTAGGGTTCGACTCGGAACCGGACACCCTCATATCGCTCTTGGTCCCGCGGCCTCCGCGCGTTACCTTCGAGTGAGGGGGGCGGCCGGAGTCGCCTCATGTCCTCCTCATCGCGCACCCTCGTTCTCCCCTCCCTCCTTCTTGCCTTCCCGCTCACCCTGCTCGCCCTGCGAGCCGGCGCCGGGCCCCTCGACCCACCCGCAGGTCCGATATCCCCAACCCACAAGACTCTCACCGAGGTCGAGCCTCGGATCGCCATCAACGCCGTGAATACCCCCGGCGACAGCGATGCGACCACTCCCAGCCTCTTCAAGATCACTCAGCCCGGCTCGTATTACCTGACCGGCAATATCGTCGGTGTCGCCGGCAACCGGACCGCCATCGAGATCGCGGCGGCGGATGTCACGCTCGACCTCAACGGCTTTGCGCTGATCGGCACGGCCTCGAGCGGGGTGGCGGCGGGCATCCGCTCCACTGGCTTTCTCTCCACGGTGACGGTCAGGAATGGCAGCGTCGTCGACTGGCCAAGCTCGGGGATCGATCTGAGCACGTTCCATGGTTGCTGCGTGAGCGACGTCGTCGCCTCATTGAACGGTGTCGGGGTCCAGGTCGGCAGCGGCTCGAGGGTCGAGCGATGCACGGCCGATACCAACGGCGGCACCGGGATCGATGCCAACAGCGGTGGCATGATCATCGACTGCGAGGCACGCGACAACGCCGGCACCGGCATCGACGGGGGCACCGGCACAACGATCTCTCGCTGCACGGCGTACACCAACAACATCGGCATCACCATCAGCTCCGGCGGCACCGTGCTCGATTCCACCGCGTACGCCAACGGCTCCAACGGCATGAACGCCGGGTCCGGGTCCACCATCGCTCGGTGCACCGCCTACCTGAACACGGGCAACGGGATCTTCGCGGCAGTCGGCACGAGCGTGACCGGGTGCACGGCGCGATCCAACGAGAGCAACGGCATCGCCGCGGCAGCCGGCTGTCTCGTCCGCGACAATACGTGCATCTTTCCAGCACAGTGGGATCCGAAGCTTGGAATTCACGTGACTTGAAGTCGCGG
>JADMIO011507094.1_pt1 | contig 22799 bp, 21 predicted proteins | sample 8958161 | NCBI WGS metagenome assembly JADMIO01 (sample SAMN16585339, study PRJNA669376) | soil metagenome | isolation source: Crop rotation soil | place: USA: Cullars Rotation, Alabama | collected 2011 | reverse complement strand
GCCGCGACTTCAAGTCACGTGAATTCCAAGCTTCGGATCCCACTGTGCTGGAAAGCAGGCGCGGATCCACTTCGACGGCGCGTCCTGCCCGTCGGACCTGTGCCTCAACCTCAACGCGGTGAACCTCTACACCGACGAGGCCTTCGCGCTCGACGAAGAACGCGGCAAGGTCTGCCGCGTGCGCTGACTCAGATCTCGCGCAGGCGATAGCCGACGCCGGGCTCGGTGAGGAGGAGCCGGGGGCGCGCGGGGTCGTCCTCGATCTTGCGGCGGAGGCTGGCCATGTGGACCCGCACGTAGTGGGCCTGTTGCTCGCGGCCGGGCCCCCAGACCTCGAGCAAGATCTGCCGGTGCGTGAGCATGCGGCCTGCGTGCCGGGCCAGGAGCGACAGGAGGCGGAACTCGATCGGCGTCAGGTGCACACGCTCTTCCCCGCGGCGCACCTCGCGATAGGCCAGATCGATGCTGAGCCCGCCGACCTCGATGACCGGCTCCGGCGAATCGCTGCGATCGGACGCGTGCCGCAGCGCCACCCGCATGCGCGCGAGCAGCTCGTCGACGCCGAAGGGCTTGGTCAGGTAGTCGTCGGCGCCGGCATCCAGCGCGGCGACCTTCTCGGCCTCGTGCGTGCGCGCCGATAGCACGATGATGGGCACGCGGCTCCACTGTCGCACGCCTCTGGTGAACGACACGCCGTCGCCGTCGGGCAGGCCGAGGTCGAGGAGGATGAGCTCGGGGTTCACGCTCGTCGCGAGCGACACGGCCTCGGCCGCCGTCGAGGCCTCCGCGAGCCGATACGTGCGCGAGCCGAGCGACGCGCGCAGGAAGCGGCGCATCGAGCCGTCGTCCTCGACGAGCAAGACGAGGGGGCCGGCCGCCGTGGTCATGCGCGCGCTCCGGGATCGTCGCGCTCGACGAGGGGCGAGACCTCCTCGGGAGGGCGCTCCTGCTCGAGCGGCAGCCGCAGCGTGAAGACCGCGCCGCCGTCGGGACGGTTGTCGGCGAGGACCTCTCCGCGGTGCGCGCGGGCGATGCCGCGCGCGATGGCCAGCCCCAGCCCGGCCCCGTCGACGCCGGCCGCGGCGGCCCGCACGAACTTCTCGAAGAGCCGCTCCGGCGCGGCGGGCAGGCCCGGTCCGCGGTCGGCCACCTCGATCGCGAGCGCGTCGGCGTCCGCGCGCGCGGCGACCCGGATCTCGGTGCCGGCCGGCGTGTGTTTGAGGGCGTTCTCGAGCAGGTTCACGAGCGCGTGCTCGATGAGGACGGGGTCGATGCGGACGAGCGGGAGGTCGAGCCCCAGCTCGGTGCGCATCGGACGCTCGCCGAGCCGGGGCTCGATGCGCGCCAGCGCCGAGCCGATCGCCTCCTCGATGGGCACCCAGTCGCGCTTGAGCTCGAGCGGCCCTGCCTCGAGCTTCGTCATGTCGAGCAGGTTGACGACGAGCCGCTCCAGGCGCCGCGCTTCGTCGGAGATCGTGTCGATGAGCTCGCGTTGCGCGGCCGGGTCCAGCTCGCCCGCCTGCTCGCGCAGCGCGCTCGACGCGCCGGTGATCGACGCCAGCGGCGTCCGCAGATCGTGCGACACGGCGCTGAGCAGCGAGCTGCGAATCTCCTCGGTGCGAGCGCGGAGCGAGGCCGCGCGCACCTCGGCCTCCTGGCGCCGGATGCGCAGCACGAGCTCGCTCGTCACGAGGCCCACCGTGAACATGAGCGCGAACGTGAGCAGGTGGCGCTGGTCGTAGACGCGAAACGTGTAGAGCGGCTCGATGAAGAACACGTCGTAGGCGACGACCGACAGCGCCGACGCCATCACCGCCGGACCGCGGCCGTAGAGCGCGGCCACGAGCATGATCGCAAGGAGGTACAGCGCGACGAGATCGGGCAGCGCCAGCAGCGATCGTGCCCACCACGCGGCCGCGGTCGTGAGCGTGACGACCATCGCCGTCCACGCATAGCCAGCCCAGGGCGGCGCGGCGGTGCGGATGGATCGCCCGGATCGAGGGAGCACGGCCAGGCAGTCCTAGCACCGACGCGGTGCCCCGGCGCGATCTTTACAAAATCTTGATACCGCCTGTGGTCATGTTGACGCCGTCTTGACGCGGGGGTCGCTACAAGGAGATGCCTCGCGCCCATGACCCGGCTCCGCAGCGGCTGTCTCCTGGCCTGCCTTCTCTGGTCTAGCGGCGTCGCTCGCGCGGACGAAGCCCTGTTGACGCGCATGGAAGCGCTCGAGGCGGAGCTGGCCCGGATGCGTGTTCAGCTCGCCGCGGTACAGAAGGCGCAGGACGCCGGTGCGCCCGAGCCCGGCCGGCCCGAGCCGTTCGGCTGGGGCGACTTCACCTGGATGAACGGCACCAGCCGCCAGACCTCGCGGCTCCTCGACTCGAAGTACTTCACGCCTCAGCTCGACGTCGACGTGAACTACACCTACTCGTTCGCCCGGCCGATCGATGACACCGTGGTCGGCTCGACGGCGCTGGCGCGCAACAACGAGCTCGAGCTGGCCTTCCTCGGCGTCGGCGGCGATCTGCACGTGAAGAACGTCCGCGCGCGGGTGCTCCTCCAGTACGGGACGCGCACCACGACCGTGCCGCGCAATGATGGCTCGTCGCTGCGTGGGCAGTTCGATTTGCAGACCGTCTATCGCTATCTCGCCGAGGCCTACGCCGGGTACCACTTCGACCGGATGCGCGGCATCAACGTCGACGCCGGGATCTTCATGTCGTACGTCGGCCTGTTCTCCTACCTCAACTTCGAGAACTGGGCCTACCAGCCCTCGTTCACGTCGGACAACACGCCCTGGTACTTCAGCGGGCTTCGCATCCAGCTGTTCCCCACGGACCGGCTCAAGCTCGAGATCTGGGTGGTCAATGGCTGGCAGTCGTACGGCAAGTTCAACCAGCTGCCCGGCGCCGGCCTGCAGCTGCGCTATGCGCCGCGGGCCTGGCTGAGCTTCATCTCGAGCGCGTACACCGGCACCGACACGCAAGATCATCCCGGGCGCGTGCGCTTCCACAGCGACACCAGCCTCCTCGTGCGCTACTTCGAGCGTCCGCTCGCGCGCGGGCTCAGCCGCGGGGCGTTCTCGCTCACGCTCGACTTCGGCTTCGAGCAGGGCGATGGGGTCGCCGCGTTCCACGGCAGCGGCACCGAGGGGAGCTGCACCGAGGCCACGCCCTGCGAGCAGGACTTCGTCAGCGCCATGGCCTATCACCGCCTCTGGTTCTGGCGGAACCAGATCGGCTGGACCGTCGGCGGCGGCTTCATCCACAACCCCGGCCGCTACCTCGTGCTCGTGCCGCCGGGCGTCGCGGGTCAGCTCTTCGACACTTCGCCCGGCACTCACTTCGACGCCTGGGACGTGTCCTCGACGGTGGACTACATGCCCACCGAGCAGATCACGCTGCGCTTCGAGGTCGTGCACCGCGAGGCCAGCGTGCCGTACTTCGCCGGCCATGGCGGCGTCACCAGCCCCAACGGCTACAAGACGGGAGGCCTGGCCTCGCCAGACGGCGTCATCAGCACGTCCGTGCCGCCGGGCTGGGTGCCGGATCAGGCGAGGACCGAGACCCGCCTCATCGGCGCCTTGCTGCTCCGAATCTAGTCGCCGTGGCCGGGCAGGCCGCTCAGACGGTGACGCTCGACGATCGTCCGCAGCGCCTGGATCCACGACGCGTTGCTCGCGGCCTTGCGCATGTACAGATCCTCGACGGGACCGGTCGCGACCTTCACCCAGTCGGGCATGGGCAGTCGCGCGGTGTGGCGCCGCCTGGGCATGAGCACGAAGTCGGCGGGGAGCTTGCCGTACAGCCCGGGCAGCGCGTCGACGCCTCGGCCGGAGTCGAGGATGGTCAAGATCGCGCGCGTGAGCTCCTTGACCTCGTCGGGCGCGATGAAGCGGCCATCGATCGTGGTGGTGAGCTTGGGCCAGCCGGCGTAGGCGACGTAGCCGCCCCAGCTCGGCAACGTGGCGACGCGGGCCGAGAGCCCCGACTCGACGAGGAGCTGCGTGCCGAGCGCCGGGAAGTAGCGCTCGTCGACGGTGGTGCCTCGCGAGGCCCACGCCTCCGAGACGCTGGCGTAGTCGGCGGTCTCGTACTGGATCGTGATCGCCGCGACGAGGACGCCGAGCCCGACCAGGCCGAGCCGCGCGCGGCGCGACGGCGACCAGGATCCCTCGTCGAGCCGACGGGTGGCGAGGAACAGCGCGAGGAGCGCGAGCCCGGCGAAGTAGAAGAAGCGCCAGGCCGAGGCGCCGAGCGCCAGGCACGCCGCGGCCCACACCAGCTCCCGAGGCGCGCCGAGGCGCTCACGCGTGGACGCCTCGGTGCTCGCTCGGCGCCATCGTCGCGCGACGACGAAGAACAGCACGACCGCCACGGGCAGAAAGGCGCGGGCCACGATCAGGTGCGGCAGCTTGATCGGACCCAGGCCCGACACCATCGCGGGCCAGGCCCGCCACTCTTCGACGTAGCCGATGGCCGCGTCGTCGTGCACGCCGATCCAGGCCGTCGAGCCGGGGCTGAGCAGCCAGCCCAGCCCCGCGGCCAGGGCGACGAGCAACCAGCCCTCCCGTCCCTTGCCGACGCCGCGTCGTCGCTCGAACACGAGCACGAACAGCCCGAGGCCGGCGAGCGCGAGCACCATCATCCAGGCGCCGCCGGCGTGCAGGCTGGCCCACAGGAAGAAGCCGAGGAAGGTGGCGACGAGGTGCGCGGGACGGACGGTGGCCACGCGCGCGACGAAGAAGGTGAGCAGGAGCTCGCCCGTGAAGTTGATGACGTGCGGACGGACCCGCACTCGATCGTGGAAGGCCGCGAAGAGGAGCAGGCAGAAGACCGCGGCCATCCAGGTCGGCGCGTACCGGCGGAGCAGCACGAAGGCGAGGACGAAGCTGCCCGTGATGAAGGCGGCGTTGGCGAGGCGCAGCGCCTCGAGTCCGCCGCGCCGATCGAGGAGCGCCGCGACGGCCTCCCACAACCACTGCGCGGGGTGATAGGGCTGCGTGGGATCCGCGGCGGACCAGACGTTCATCGTCGGCAACGCGCGATGCTCGACGATCCAGCGGCCCACCGAGACGTGCCAGAACACGTCCATCTCCCAGATCGGGCTCAGCGCGCAGAAGAGCACCAGGCCGGCGACGACGATGCCCGCCAGCGCGACGCCCAGCCGTTCAGGCACCCGGGACGGCCTTGGGGTTGGTCTGCTCGCCGCGGTCGTCGTCCTCGTCGTCCTCGTCGGAGGCCGCCGGCGGGGACCCGGCCGCGCCGCGCGCGGCGTCGTTCGCGATGTGAATGACGAGCACGGTGATGTTGTCGTCCCCGCCGCGGTCGTTGGCGAGATCGACGAGCAGGCGAGGGATGTCGCGGTAGAAGCGCGACTGGAGGATGCGCGCCAGCTCGTCGCTCTCGAGGTAGTTGGCGAGGCCATCCGAGCACAGCACGAAGCAATCGCCGGACTGCACCGGGATGGCGGCGCCGTCGACCTGCACCTCGCGCTCGAAGCCGACCGAGCGCGTGATGATGTGGCGGAACTTCGATTCCTTCGCCTCGTCCTCGGTCATCATGCCGGCGCGGACTTGCTCCGAGACCCAGGAGTGGTCGTCGGAGAGCTGCTGCACCCGGCCGTCACGGTAGAGGTAGGCTCGCGAGTCACCGACGTGCGCGAGGTAGGCGCGGCCGCGCTGGAACCACAGCGTCGTGAGCGTGGTGCCCATGCCGTGCAGCTGCTCGTCCTCCTGCGCTGCGCCCCAGATCGCCGCGCCCGCCGCCTGCGTGGCCTCGCGCAGGGCCTGCAGCGCGTCGGGCCGGTCTCCGCCTTCCGAGACAGCGGAGGCCAGGCGCTCGAGCGCCATCTTGCTGGCGCGCTCGCCGCCCTGGTGACCGCCCATCCCGTCCGCGACGGCGTACAGCGAGAGCTCGTCCTGGACGAGGAAGCTGTCCTCGTTGTGGTCGCGCTTCTTGCCGACGTCGGTGAGCGAGTAGGCGATGAGCCGCATCTCGCACGAACCTTACCACGCGTCAGCGCGGGAGCGGCGTACCGTCGACGTAGTCCATGGAGCGTTCGGAGTGCTCGCGCCCGTCGTACCGCATGAGCTTGCCCTTGCCCTCTTGACGGGTGAGGAGGCTCACGGGGCGCTTCCACACCCGCACCATCGCCTCGAGCGTGTCCTTGGCGTGATCGACGCGCAGGTCCACGCCCTCGTGGCGGTGGCGGAGCAGGAGCTCGGAGCGGTTCTCGAAGTTGCCGTCCTCGACGAGCACGACGGGCTGGCCGAAGTTCGTCAGCCGCTGCAGCAGCTTCTCCTTCACCTTCTTGAACTCACGGCTCTCGATCTCGTAGTTGCCCGAGCGCTCGTTGAAGCCGAAGGAGAAGAACGAGTTCTCGCGGCAGAACTCCTCGGTGAAGAACTCGTCGATGAAGGTCACGTCGTTGTAGAGCTTGCGGACCTCGAAGATCTTCTTGCGACCGAGTCCGAGCCGACGGTCCCAGGAGCGGCGGGCCGCGAAGCTGTCGCACTCGTCCCACTCCTTGCCGAAGCGGCCCTTGTCCCAGCGCTCCTCGACGTGGCGATAGAGCTCGACGCCGAGCTTGTAGGGGTTGAGCTGGCCCTTGGCCGTGGCCATGACGCCGGCGTTGTTCTCGGCGTAATCGATGATCTCCGCGGCCTCGAGCGCCTTCTCCGTCAGGATCTTCGAGTGCCAGTACGAGTTGTGGTTGATGAGGCCGCAGGCCGCGTAGCGGTGCGTCTCCTCGACGGAGATGTCGTACACGTCCTGCCGCCCACGCTCCAGTGAGACGATCTCGTCGTCCCACCGCTCGGCCTTGAAGTGCGAGTGGTCCGCGAGGTACGCGTCGAGCGCCGCTTGCTTGCGGGAGAGGCCGAAGCCGACCTTCTCGGCGAAGACCCGCGCGCTCGCCCCCGCTGCGTGCACGTGCCAGCAGCCGTCCGACTGACGCCGGCGCCGCGTGAGCACGCCGAAGTTCAGGAGCAGCAGCTGCACCTGCTCGGCGAGCGAATCGCTCATCGTGCTCAGGATGACGCCCTGCTTGCCGGCGTGCCCATCGCAGTCGAAGTAGGCGCGCAAGAAGGCACGGACCACCGGGGCAGGCGAGCGGAGGATGCAGTCGGGCACGCGCTTTTCGCGCGCGCTGGGACCCGAGGTCAGGCCGAGACCGTCGGTGAGGAAGTCGCTGAGGGTCTCCGAGCTGAACGACACGCGCTGCTTGCCGGGCTCGGTGCGTACGCGGCCGAGCAACCCGAAGAGCCGATGCCCGAGCTCTGCGAACGCCAGGGCCTGCGCCTCGTCACCGGTGGTCAGGCCGAGGGTGCGCTTGACCTTGCTGATGTGACCGTCGCCGACGAGGTAGCCGAGGAAGCTCGCCAGCGACTCGTCGACGATGCGTGGCAGCTCGACGGGCGCCCGCTTGATCGGGGACTGCGACAGCGCCAGGTTCTCGGGCGCGTCGTAGACGGAGAGCGCTTCGGCCACGGCCGACGAGCGGCGCACCGACTTGCCGGCGCGGTGGCGCAGCACAGTCCAGATGGAGACGTCGGCCCGCTCCGCGACGTCGGCGAGACCGACGCGCGCCGGCGGGGTCCAGGCAATGTGCTGCTGCTCGGCGGGCCAGAGCCCCTGGCCGCCGGACACGCGCACCCGGTCGCCTTCGGACAGCTCGTCGAGGCGCTTCCAGGTCTCGCCGTCGGCGAGCAACACGCGGTGGTTGGTGGACCCACAAAGCGACAAGCCCCGCCGGGTGCGCAGGCGGATCGTCTCGTGGTCGCGGATGATGTTGCGGTCGTAGACGCGTCGCGGGCTCTCGCCGTCGCAGACCGTGTCCGACGCACCCGCGACGAGGTCGCTCATCGGGATGAGGCCGGCGGCGGTGAAGGCCAGCGAGTCGGCGGCCAGGCAGGCCCACCCTTCGTTCATGATCTTCGTCATGCCCTGGGGCGCGAAGTAGTAGGCCTCGTCGCGGACGATCTCGAGGATGTCGCGCTCCCATGGCTCGAGCGGCGCGTGCTCGATGAGGAAGAGCAGGACGTCGCGCTCCATGCGCTCGGGATGACGGCGCTCCTGCTCGCGCTCGGCGTCCATCTTCTTGCGCTGCGCGTCCATGTACTCGGGCGGGTTGATGTACCGGTCCATGTAGGACTTGGCCCGCATGCGCGGGACCTCTGCCGAGGGCTGCGGATCGCTGGGCTCGCGCGCGGTGGTGGCGCGCTTGTTGGCGTAGGCGGAGTGCGGATCGATGAGGTTGTCGAGGCACAGGCACTGGTCGATGAAGCCTTCGACCTTCTCGATGCCGATGCGCTCGATGTGGCGTCGCACGCGCGTCGCGTGGTTCGCCATGCCGTCGATCATCCGGCGGTTGGTCTTCGAGAAGTAGAAGTTGTTCTTGAAGAAGTCGTTGTGCCCGTACACGTGGGCCATGACCATCTTCTGGTCGACCATCGAGTTGCCCTCGAGGAGGTACGCGTAGCAAGGGTCGTTGTTGATGACCATCTCGTAGATCTTCGAGAGGCCGTACTCGTAGCTCTTCGAGAGGTGCTCGTACTCCATGCCGTAGCGCCAGTGCGGATAGCGCGTCGGGAAGCCGCCGTACGCGGCGACCTCGTTCATCGTCTTGTAGTCGAGCTCCTCGAACACCTGCTCGAAGAAGTCGAGGCCATAGCCGCGCGCGATCGCTTCGATCGACGCCTGCATGTCGGCGAGGTAGGGAGGGAGGTGTCGCGAGCCCATTACTTCCCCTTCCCGAGAAACTCCTTGATGGAGTCCATGATCGCTTCCTTGCCCTTGATCTCCGAGGTGACCAGCTTCTCGTAGGACTCCTCGGGCGTCTCGCCGAAGTGCTCCTGCAGATCCTTGATGAACTGCCCCGAGCCGTACGGGCTCTCCACCTGTCCGTAGCAGAACAGGTTCACCGAGGTCAGGATCTGCTGCTTCAAGATCTCGATGCAGGTCACCGTGTCGTCGACGGACCAGTTGTCACCGTCGGAGAAGTGGAAGGGGTAGATGTTCCACTCCGACGGCGAGTAGTGATCCTCGATGAGCTTGGCGCACAGCTTGTACGCGCTCGAGATCATCGTTCCGCCCGACTCGCGCGTCCGGAAGAAGGTCTCGCGGTCGACCTCCTTGGCCATCGCGTCGTGGATGATGTAGCGGCTCTCGAGACCCTCGTACTGAGACCGGAGCCACGTGTCGATCCAGAAGGACTCGATGCGGACGATCTCCTTCTGCTCGTCGCCCATGGAGCCGGAGACGTCCATCATGTAGATGATGACGGCGTTGGACTGCGGCAAGGGATCGGTGCGCCACGAGCGATAGCGCTTGTCCTCGCGCACCGGGACGATGAGGGGGTTCTTCGGATCGTAGGTGGCCGAGGCGATCTGGCGGCGCAGGGCCTGCTTGAACGTGCGGCGGAAGTGGCGCAGCGACTCCGGACCCGTCGAGCGGATGCCGGTGTAGCGGTCCTTCTTGGCGACGATGCGCTCCTTGCCCTTGGGCTCGATGCGCGGCAGGTGCAGCTCCTCGCCGAGGATCGCGGCGAGGTCCTCCATCGTCACGTCGACCTCGAGCAGGTGCTCGCCGGCCTGATCGCCGGCTTTGCCCTCGCCCGGCTGCTCCTCGCCTTCGCCCAGCGGATCGCCCGGGTTGCCCTGACCCTGGCCCACGCCGCCCGACTGCTTCTGCCCGTAGCGGAAGTGCGGGATGTCGATCGAGGGCAGAGGGATGGACACCACCTCCTTGCCCTTCTTCCCCAGCATCTCGCCCTGGGTGATGTACTTGCCCAGGTTCTGCTTGATCTTGCCGCGCACGATCTCGCGGAAGCGCCGGTGATCTTGATCGATGCGCTGACTCATTGGCGATCCACGTTGAGGTGTTCGAGCTCGGTTGCGCGGGGCTCTGCCCGATCGTAGACCACGCGCAGGATTGCGCCATCCTCATCGACCGGAGCGACGAGGATGTGGGGCACGGCGGCGCACCGGCGCGGCTGGCTCATCGGTACGGACCTCCGGTCGACGCGGCAGGGGGCTCGCCGATGGCCAGGACCCCGTGGGCGGGATCGTGGACGAGCTTGTCGAGCTGCTGGGCGTACCACTCGACCGCGCCGCAGGGCCTGCACAGCCGGATGGAGAAGTGGCCGACCAGCTTCTTGTCGAGGCCAAAGAAGCGTTGCAGCGGGCCCGCCTCCGCGTGCGCGATCGAGACGGGGACGCGGTCGTACTCGTAGATCTTCTCATCCACGATGGCGTCGGCGGCCAGGCACGTCAGGCAGCGACGGTCCGGCTCGGTCGTGACGCGGTAGTCCACGAAGTGCCCGCCCTCGAGGTGCGCGTACTCGGTGCCGCGCCAGCTCGCTCGATCGCAGGTGGTGCACAGCGACAGCTGCATGAAGCCCTCGCGGCCGAGGATCCCATGCGTGATCCGCACCGGCTCGAACCCCGCGCTCGTGAGCTCGACGGCCGCGAAGCTCAGGTGGGACGTATCCGCGTCGCACTCGTTGCAATGCGCACGCAGCCGCCTGCCCTGCAGGCCCTCCCAGTCGCGCCCGTACCAGATCGTATGTCCGCAGCCACGGCACAGCAGGGTCTCGAAGTGCCCGAGCGGCGTGAGGTCTTCCTTGGAGCCGCCGACGCCCGCGACCCCGACCGGCCGGACCTTCCACTCGACGCGGTCATGGTCGCCGATGGCGTCGAGCATGCGCAGCACATGAAAGAAGCGCGTCCCCTCGCAGCGAGGGCACCGCGGCGTCTCGACGTTCACCAGGCGACCTCGCCGTATTGACCCGTCGCCGGATCGAGGAAGGCCAGCCGCTTGCCGTCGCGCTTGGCCTTGAGCGCCAGGTCGAGGAGGCCAAGCGCGCGCATGAGGGTCGCGCCCGGATTGTCCGATCCGAGCGACTCGGTCAGCCTGCCGAGCAGGACCGCCGACGTGCCCGAGATGGTGAGCGTGACCGGTCCGACTGCAGGATCGGGCGGTGCCACGGTGCCTCCTGTCGCGAGAGGGTGAGGTCGATCTCTTTCAATAGTACCACCAGTATCGCCGGTGTCGGCGGGGGCCCGCGACGTTGCTATAGTGAAGCGTGCTGGTCTTTCTCGCCCTTCTCGTGAGCGTCGGTCAGGCTCCCGCGTCCGCCACGCTCGTCGACGATCTCGGTGCGCAACACGCCATCCCCGAAGGCGCGGGGGCGCTCCTCGTCGTCTACGAGGACCAGGAAGGCGGGAAGCAGAACCGCGCGGTGAAGGACCTCATCGCCGCCTACCACGACCCCGTCGCCAACCGGGCCAAGCTCACGGTCTGGCCGGTCGCGGATCTGTCCAAGTGGAACTGGTGGCCGGCCAAGGGACATGCGCTCACCGACGTGAAGAAGTCGGCCGAGAAGAACCACACCCGCATCCTCATCGACTGGACGGGCGCCCTGCAGAAGGCCTGGGGCCTCCAGAAGAAGAAGAACAGCATCGTCCTCGTCGTCGACGGCAAGGTCCGCTACGCCAGCGAAGGCGAGTGCACCGCCGCCCAGAAGGACGCGCTCGAAGCCCAGCTCAAGGCGCTGGGCCTGTCGAAGTGATCAGCGCAGCGCTTTCTTGACCACGGTCGAGAGCTCCTCGGCGGCGAAGGGCTTGAGGATCACGGACGAGGCCTCGAGCGCGGACTCGTCGAAGTTGCGGCTGGCGGTGACGACGACGACGGGGATCTTGGCCAGCTCGGGTCGCTTGAGTTGCTCGGCCCGGAACTGCCAGCCGCTCATCTCCGGCATCATGAGGTCGAGGAGGATCAGATCGGGCAGCGGCTGCGAGCCCAGGAGCTCGAGCGCGGCGCGGCCACCGGACGCGGACATCACGCGATAGCCGAGCAGCTCCAAAATGGCCGCCACGGTCTCCCGCAGGTCCTCGTCGTCATCGATAACTAGGATCTTCGCCCCGGCGCCCATATGGAAGCCTTACAACAAAGCTGGCGCCCGCTCCAGGTTGACTCTGTACCTCGACTCGGCCACCCATGGCCTCGACGAGCTGGCGGACGATGAACAGGCCGAGCCCGAGCCCGCCGTAGTGGCGCTCCGAGACGGCCCGCTCGAACTGATCGAAGATGCGTGCCTGATCCCCGACGGCGATGCCGATGCCTTTGTCGGTCACGCGGAGGGTCGCCTCGTGGCCCTCGTTCGCCACGACCACTTCGATGGGCAGCCCGCCCCCGTACTTCACCGCATTCGAGAGCAGGTTCGTGAGCACCTGGTCGATGCGCAGCGTGTCCCAGCGCCCGTAGAGGTCGGGCTCCGCACGGAAGTGGATCATCGGCCTGCCGCGCTGCTCCTCGCGGAGGCGGGCCACCACGTCCTCCGCGATCTTCCCGAGATCCTCGTCGGAGAGTTGCAGCTGCACGCGCCCCGAGGACAGGCGGCTCACATCGAGCAGGCGCGCCACGTGCTCCTCGAGCCGGTCGGTCTGGCGCTTCAACCGGTCGACGAGCGGAGGCAGGCGCGCCACGAGCTCCGTCTCCGGTCCGGCGAGGAGCTGGCGCAAGAGCTCGGTCTGCAGCATCAGCGTGGTCACCGGCGTCCTCAGCTCGTGCGAGGCGACCGAGAGGAACTCGTCGCGCAAGCGCAGCGCCTCACGAAGCCGCTTGAACAGGCGCTCGCGCTCGTCCTCGGCGCGCTTGCGCTCGGTGATGTCACGCGTGACCGTCCCGTAGAAGATCGGGTTGCCCGCATCGTCGCGGATCGCGGTCACGGTGGTCACGCGCCAGATCTGCCGGCCGTCCTTGCAGCGCCAGGGGCCCTCCTCGACGACGTGGCCGAGGGCGGCGGCCGCCGCGAGGTGCGTGCGATCGCTGTCATCGTCGAGGCCGTCGCGCAGGGTCCGGATCGGCTTGCCGATGATCTCGTCGGCCGTGTAGCCCGTGACGCGCTCGGCGCCGGCGTTCCAGGTCTTGACCCGGCCTTCGGTGTCGAGGAGGAAGATGGCGTAGTCCTCCATCGAGCGCACCAGGAGGTCCGACAGGCGGAACGCCTCCACGCGCCTGCGCTCGGTGATGTCCTCCGAGATGCCGAGCAGGTAGGCGGGCTGCCCTCGCTCGTCGAGGATCGGCACCTTCTTGGACTGCAGGACACGGATGCCCTTCTTGCGGGCGTGGATCGATTCCTCGGGGATCTCCAGCGCTCGTCGCGTGGCGAGGACCGCGCGATCCTGGGCGATGAACTTGTCGGCCTCGGACGCCGGGAAGAAATCGTAATCGGTCTTCCCGAGCAGCTCCTCGCGCCGGTAGCCGAGCAGCTCCTCGCCGGCGCGATTGAAGCGCACGAAGCGCAGCTCCTTCGCTTCCTTGACGAAGATCATGTTGGGGATGTTCTCGACGATGGCGTCGAGGAACTGCTGCTGCTCCTTGAGGCGCTGCTCGGCGCGCTTGCGCTCCGTGATGTCGAGCACCGTCCCGCTCAGGCGCACGACGCGACCGCCCTCGCGCTCGGCTCGGCCGCGCGCCTCGATGATGCGCTCCTCGCCGCCGCCGATGAGCGTGTGCTCGGACTGGAAGGGCTCGCCGGTGGCGAGGCAGCGGCGGATGATCTCCTTGACCCAGGGCCGGTCCCGCTCGGGGAGGTGCTCGACCCAGTCCCAGGAGTCGGTGGGTCCGTGGCCAGGTTCGATCCCCGCCAGCCGACACAGCTCGTCCGACCAGCGCAGCTTGTCGGAGCTCAGATCCCACTCCCAGCTGCCGAGCGCAGCCAGCTCCTGCGACTCGGCGAGGATCGCCTCGCTCTTCTTGAGGCGCCGCTCGGTCGCCCAGCGCTCGGTCGTGTCCTCGACCTGGAGCAAGAAGCCGCGCGCTCCCCCCGTCGTGCGCACGAGCTGGCAGTGGACCTCGAGCCGCCGCGTCGCCAGCCCCGCGGTCGCGAGCTCGATCGTCTCGACGAACGGCGCGTCATCCTCGAGCATGTGCCGCAAGCGAGGCTCGAGCGCGGGCGCCAATCCTGGTGCCAGCGCGGCCAAGGCCACGCCGCGCAGCGCGTCCGCCCGTTGCTCACCCAGCGCCGCCATCCTGGCGTTCGCGCGAAGCACACGCAGCCTCTCGTCGAGCAGCGCGACGCCCGCGAGGCTGCTGTCGACCAGCGCGCCGAGCAGGACGGTCTCGAGCACCCCCCCTTGTCCGTCCCCGTCCACGTCCCTCCTCAAAGCCGAAACCTCGGAAGCCTTCTATTCTACCGCATCAAGCATATCGATATAGCCCCCGGGTCCCACGCGATAGCGCACGCCGCGCCACGCGACGATCGGCCTGCCGAGCGCCCCGCCGAACCCGAGGCAGATGAGCAGCTCGCCCAGCATCATCGCGCAGAAGGATCGCCACGGCGACACCGAGAGGCGATACGCGCTGCGCAGGGTCATGGTCAGCGCGAGGCGCACAAGGAGCGTGACGCCGATGGCCCCCACCATCCACACGCCGAACGGCGGGTTCACGGCGAGGACCAGCAGGGCGCAGCTCAGGAGCAGCGGACCGGCTCCGAGGAGGAGCGGGTAGGTCACCATGAGGCGGGGCCGCTGCTGGCGCGTCACGGTCGCCCAGCGCGAGAAGCGAGCGAGCACCGCGCCGAAGCTGCGGCCGTGATCGGTGATGCGGCCGGGCACGCCGGCCGTCGGGATGGTGTAGCCCCGCGCGTGGAGCTGGCGGGCGAGCTCGAAGTCCTCGCCGATGTAGCGCTCGAGCGAGGCGAAGCCTCCGAGCGCGCGCAGCACGTCGCGCCGTACCGCGATGAAGGCTCCGCACAGGACGTGCGCGCCGCCCGAGCGCTCCGCCAGCGCGCCCAGGCAGTAGAAGGCGTGCGGCGTCGACGAGAGCAGCGCCGCCGACGCGCGATCGCCGAGCGTGTCGTGTCGGATGTCGACCGTGGGACAGCTCGCGGCGCCGGCGCGCGGGTCGCTCGTGAGCGCCGAGATGAGCGCCGGCAACGTGTCGTCCTCGACGCGGATGTCGCTGTCGATGACGACCACGATGGGCGCTTCCGACGAGCCCTCCGCCGCGGCCAGCTGCGCCACCTTGCGGTTGTGCGTGGACCGGATGTCGGTGACGACGACGCGCACCACCGCCGCGGGGGCGATCGACGCGGCGCGTTCGCGCACGCGCTCGGCCACGGCGTGGGCGGGATCGTCCTTCGAGGCGACGAGGATGAAGAGCTCGTGCGGGCCCTCGTAGCGGGCGGTCACCGTGGACAGGAGGTTCTCTTCCAGCTCGGGCTCGAGCCCGGCGCAGGGCCGCAGGATCTGCAGCGCCGGCCACGCGGCCTCCGGGTGTCGCGCGGCGCGCGCGGTCTTGACCATGCGTCGCGTCTCGACCAGCGCAACGACGCTGAACACGAACACCGAGATGACCCAGGAGGCCAGGAGCGCGAGGCCGACCAACATATGCGTCGCCCTTTTATCGCCGCCGGACCGCGATCAGGCAAGAGGCAGCGCGCCCGATTGACAGCGGTAGGGCTGCGTGGGAAGCATTCGATCGCTGTGAGCACGGTTACAAACGAAGGCGCGGAGCGACGCGAGCATCCACGCCACGCGGTGCGCAACCAGTTCGACGTCGTGGTGGAGAGCTGGGCGGCGCTGCCGGTGCACGACGTCAGCCTCGGCGGGCTGCGCATCTCGATGCCCGTCGCGCCCCGCATCGGCGAGCACCTGTCGATCGCGATGACCTTGCCGAACGGGCTCCAGCTCCAGCTCGCCGCCGAGGTCCGCTACGCCGGTCCGCGGCGCAACGACCAGATGCACACCGTCGGCCTGCGCTGGACCGACGCCGAGGAGGCTGACCTCCTCCGCGAGCTCGTCGACGCCGTCGCCGCGCTCGGGTAGCGCCGTTCTCGCGCCATTTGCGCTATGAACGCGCGCCACGGCGCGATTCGCCGTTCTCAGCGCGTCGTCCATGAGTGATGCTCCCCCCTCGCTAACCCGCAAGGAGGGTGGACATGAAACTCGAGAACAAGTGGTTGACGGTGGTGGCGGTGTCTCTCACGGCGTGCACGGGGCAGGCCCCGCAGGAAAGCCACGCGGGCCTGACGGCCAGCGCCGAGGCCCAGAAGTTCGGCGTCGCCTCGTATGTCATCGAAGCGGACGCGGTCAAGCTGCTCGACGCCAAGGGCGCGCCGATGGGCGTCCTGACGGTCGAGGACGTGAGCAACAAGGCGCGCACCGTGCGCGTCACCCGGCCCGATCAGCCGCTGTACGAGCAAGAGGTCGAGGGCAACGGGCTCCCGCTCGAGCGCGCGCCCGTCGAGGACACCCTCGAGGGTCGGGTGCAGCTCGATCCGGCGCTGGCGAGCTTCTTCGCCACGCACCAGCTCTCGTTCCTGCTGCTCAACGGCACCGGCCCGAGCGGAATGCGTCCGGCGGTACCCGCCGACCAGCTCGCCCCCGAGGCGACGAGCGTGTACGGCTCCATCACCTTCAACTCGTCGTGCTCCGCGCTGAGCGGCGCTTACTGGTCCAGCTACAACCTGAGCTACGCCTACACCGTCAACATCGGGTTCGACTTCGACTGGTACTGCGACAGCGCCTGCGGCAACGAGATCGCCACCAGCAGCTCCTACTACGACGGCAACGACGGCTACTACAAGTGCGAGTGCTTCAGCGGCACGTCGACCATGTACCAGTACGCGGTCTGCTTCCCGACGATGCAGGGCTGCCCGAACGGCGACAAGGTGAAGAAGCACCGCGACTGCAACTCGTCGACCGGCGTGTGCTCGAACATCCCGGACGGCTTCCAGTCGTGCTACTAGCCAGATAAGCCACGGGGCGCCGGGGTCATGGACCCTGGCGCCCCGTTTTTTTTTGTACCGAGCTACTCCTTGACGTCGCCGCGGGCGAAGATGCTCGCGACGAAGTTGAGCACGTCGGTGGCCGACTCCTCGTCGTAGCCGAAGTTCTTGATGAGGCGCTGCTTGACCACGTCGATCTTGGCCTGGGCCTCGCGGTCGACGACGTTGGAGACCAGCGACGTGAGCTTGATCGAGTCCTTCTGGTCCTCGAAGAGCTTCATCTCGAGCGCCTTGTGCAGCCGCTCGTTGGTCCGGTAGTCGAACTGGCGACCCTCGACCGCGAGTGCGCCGATGTAGTTCATGATCTCGCGGCGGAAGTCGTCCTTGCGGCTCTCGGCGATCTCGATCTTCTCCTCGATCGAGCGCATGAGCCGCTCATCCGGCTCCTCGTCCATGCCGGTGTACTTGTTCTTGACCTTCTCCTTCTGGGTGAAGGCCTTGATGTTGTCGATGTAGTTGGCGCACAGCTTCCCGATCGCATCCTCGTCGGCGGAGATCGCGCGCTGGACCTCGTTCTTCACGATGTCCTCGTACTCGGTCTTGACCACGCTCAGCAGCTCGGTGAAGCGCTTGCGCTGATCGTCGCTGCTGATGAGCGAGTGGTTGCGCAACCCGGCCTCGAGCTCGTTCATGACCATGAAGGGGTTGACCGAGCCCTCGCTCTTCTCGGAGACGAGCGCGTTGGAGATCTTGTCCTGGATGTAGCGGGGCGAGATGCCGTCGAGGCCCTCGCGCAGCGTCTCCTTGCGCAGCTCCTTGATGTTGTCCTGCGTGAAGCCGGGCAGGGTCTTGCCATCGTAGAGCTTGAGCTTCTGCAGGAGCGTCAGGTTGTGCTTCTTCGGATCCTCCAGGCGCGTGAGGACCGCCCACATGGCGGCGATCTCGAGCGTGTGCGGCGCGATGTGCTTGCCGCGGATCCGGTGGTGGTTGAAGTCCTTCTTGTAGATCTTCGTCTCTTCGCTCAGACGGGTGATGTACGGGATGTCGATCTTGATCGTCCGATCCCGGAGCGCCTCCATGAACTCGTTGTTCAGGAGCTTCTTGTACTCGGCCTCGTTGGTGTGGCCGATGATGACTTCGTCGATGTCGGTCTGCGCGAACTTCTTCGGCTTGACCTTGTGCTCCTGCGAGGCGCCGAGGAGGTCGTAGAGGAAGGCGACGTCGAGCTTGAGCACCTCGATGAACTCGACGATGCCGCGGTTGGCGATGTTGAACTCGCCGTCGAAGTTGAACGCGCGGGGATCCGAGTCCGAGCCGTACTCGGCGATCTTGCGGTAGTTGATGTCGCCGGTGAGCTCGGTCGAGTCTTGGTTCTTCTCGTCCTTGGGCTGGAAGGTGCCGATGCCGACGCGGTCCTTCTCGGAGAGGATCACGCGCTTGACGCGCACGTGCGCGACGACCTTGGACCAGTCGCCCTTGTAGTGGGCCATGAGCTCGCGGAAGATCATCCGGCAAGCCGGGTTGAGGTCGCCCTCGACGGTGACGGTGAACTCGGCGGTCCCGAGGTTCAGATCTTTGAACGCCTTCTCCCGCCAGTCGCTCGGGATGATGCGCAGCGGATCTTCGTGCATCGGCGACGGGAAGATCTCGGCGCCGCCCGCGACGTGCTGCAGCTCCTTCGGCAGCACCCACTCATAGGTGTAGAGCGCGCCTTCGGGCGTGCGGCTGTACTCCTGCAGGCCCTGCTTGAGGAGACGGGCGATCGTCGACTTCGACGAGCCGACCGGGCCGTGCAGCAGGATCACGCGCTTCTCGGTGCCGTAGCGCTGCGCCGCCGCCTTGAAGACGTTGACGAGGCGCATCAGCGGGATGTCGAGCCCGTAGATCGCGTCCTTGCCGTCGTGCTGCTCGTCCTTGAAGAAGTTGTAGCGGATGAGCCGCTTCTTGTTGTCGATGTACTCTTCCTGCCCGTACGACAGGATCATGTCGTAGACGCGCTGGAAGGCACTTCGCGTCACCTTCGGGTTCTTGCGCACGATCTCGAGGTAGTCCTCGAACGTGCCGCTCCAGTTGAGCTCCGCGTATTCCTTGTAGTCCTGCAGCGCGGCGATCTTCTGCGTCAGGCTCATCGATCAGGCTCCTCACTGAAAAGGCAAAGGACGCTCGCGAGTCCTCTTGGGTTTCAAGCGGATCCTCAGCTTAGCACGGGCTCCGAGGGTGCCCACCGGAAACGCGGCGCCCGTCGGAGGGCCGACCCGAAGGGCTTGCGATGTGACGAGCGTTACGCCCGAGTTCTCGACAGTCGATCTCCGCCTGCGGCATGATGCTGCAATGATGAAGCCGATCCGTCTCGCATCCACGCTCGCCCTGATGCTGGCCGTCCCGCTGTGCCCGAGTGTCGCCACGGCCCAGCAGGCCGAGCCGCCCGCCGCCGCGCAGGTGCGAGCGGGCGATGCGCTCATGACCCAGGGGCAGTACGCGCAAGCCGCACACGAGTACGAGGCGGCCTATGCCGTCGATCCCGATCTCGCGATCCTCGAGCGCCTCGCCGAGGCGTATCGCATGTCGGGCGACGCCGCCCGCGCCGCGGCGATCGACGCGCGCATCGCGCAGCTCCGCGCCCGCCCGCCCGCGCCCTACGTCCCGCCGGCCCCGCCGCCCACCTACGTTCCCCCGCCGCCGCCCGCGTACGTCCCGGCCTCGCCGCTGCCCAGCCCCGTCTACACGTACACGCGGCCCTCGCCCGCGCGTCGCGCCGGCCAGAGCCTGATCAACACCGGCGTCGGCCTGCTCATCGCAGGCTACGGCATCGGCCTCGTCGGTGGCGGCATCACGATGGGCGCAACCTACGCGCTCGACTCCAACCCCTCATGGTACGGCGCCGGCGGCATGCTGATGATCCCGCTCGCCGGACCCTTCGCCACCGCCGTGTACAACTCCAACTACTGGTGGGTCGCTCCATGGGCCGTGATCTCGGGCGGCATGCAGCTCAGCGGCCTGGCCCTCGCGATCGCCGGCGGCGTGGTGCGCGCCCAGCACAAGCCGACGACGCGCGCGTCGGCGGCAAAGGAGCTCCCCTTCATGATCTCGCCCTACGCCAGCGCGCAGGGCAGTGGTCTGTCCGTCGCGGGCAGGTTCTAGCCTCGATCGACCGAAGCTACTTGCCGCGCTGGTACTTCGTGACGGCCGCTTCGTGGTCTATCAGGGGGGGACGTTCCCGTCCCCCCTCGCTCGGCAGAGCCTCGCGAGCCTCCCCCCACCGCGCGCGGACCGCGCGATCTCGGATCACTTCCCGCGCTGGTACTTTGTGACCGCGGCTTCGTGTTCCTGGACCGTCTTCGAGAAGTAGTGCGTGCCGTCGTTCTTCGAGACGAAGTAGAGGTAGGGCGTCTGGTCGGGGCTGATCGCGGCCTGTAGTGCTGCGCGACCCGGGTTGCAGATCGGGCCGGGCGGCAGGCCCGTGTGTGTGTAGGTGTTGTAGGGATTGTCCTTGTCGTCGAGATGGATGCGCCGGATGCGTCCCTCGAAGGACGCACAGGCCGCGCTCTTCTGCTTGGGCACCGTGCAGCCGTAGACGATCGTCGGGTCGGTCTGAAGGAGGTGCGGAACGAAGGTCGGGAGCCGCAGGCGGTTGTAGAAGACGCCGGCGATCCGGGGCCGCTCCTCGGCGACGGCGGTCTCCTTCTCGACGAGGGAGGCCATGAGCACGAGCTCGCGATCGGACATCTTGTCGAGCTTCTTGCGCGCGTCGACGGCCATGGGGTTCGCCGCCTTGAGCTCGGCGAGGACCGCGCGGCTGCGCTTGACGAGCGCCGTCACGATCTTGATGGGCGGAGTGCCGCGCGGAAACTTGTACGTGTCGGGGAAGAGATAGCCCTCCACCGTCGGGCCCGGGACGCCGAGGCGCTGGGCGACCGCCGGGTCGCGCGCGAGCTGCGCCAGCTCGTCGCCGGCGCAGATGCCCGCCTGTTCGAAGAGCTCCGCGACCTGCAGGAGGTTCTTGCCCTCGGGCAGGGTGACCGACACCTCCTCGACGGGCACGCCCTCGATCAGGCGCTCCAGGATCTCGACGGGCGTCATGCTCGAGCTCAGCGTGTATTGCCCCGCCTTCACCTTCTGCGACAGGCCGCGTTCGTTCGCGTAGAAGCGGAACCAGCTCGGGTGACGGATGAGCCGGTGCTCGGCGAGGCGCGCGGCGATCTTGGCCAGCGACGTTCCTTGCTCGACGATGATCTTGGCCGTCACGACCTCGCCGCTCGTGGCTGCGGTCACCGGGTAGCGCCAGGCCTGCCAGCCGACGAGCCCCGCCGCGCCGACGAGGCCGAGCATGGTCACAGCGACGATCCCGGCTGCCTTCTTCTGCGCTGCCACGCTCACCCTTCGCTCCGCGGGCTCCGCCGGGCCTCGAGCCAGGCGTTCAAGATGACCTGCGCGGCCATGCTGTCGACGACCTTCTTGCGCTTCTTCCGGGACAGATCCGCCTCGAGCAGGGTCCGCTCGGCCTCGACCGTGGAGAACCGCTCGTCCTGGATGTCCACCCGAAATCCCTCGGCCACGAGCGCGTCGATGAGCACCCGCACGCGCTGGGCCCGCGGTCCTTCGTTGCCTTCCAGGTCATAGGGCATCCCCACGACCAGGTGGCGGGTCGAATAACTCCTCGCCATGCTGGCAATCTGCACGACGTCGGCCTGCGTACCTTTGCGCGCGAGCGTCTTGACCGCGTGCGCGCAGACGCCGAGCTCATCGGTCACCGCGACGCCGATCGTCCGGGTGCCGACGTCCAGGCCGAGCGCTCTGCCCGGCGCGTCTCCTCCACCCTGTGTCGCCAGATCGGTCACCGTCCGGGCAGCCTACGGGGGGCCCTTTCCCTCGTCAAATCGGCAACGCAGTGCGTTGATCCCAAGGCCTGAAAACCGTCGTAAACAAGTGGTCGACCGTGACTGAAGTCACTGTCATTCAAGCTAGATAGCGGTTTCTGGTGCGCTGCGTCATGGCTTGGAACTTGACCTTGACACGCTGCGTGGGTACCGTTGTCGACGCTACGCGTGAGTCGACGGTCCACGACTCAAGAGCGGAAATCCGAACTGGAGGGAGGTGGAGAATAGAATGAAGACGCTCATTAAGACTATCCTGGTTGCGGTTCCGGCGCTGGTTATCGCGGCGACCGTCGGCCTCGCTGGTTGTGGTGATGATTCGACGGAGGCTGACCTCTCGATCGTTACGCACGACATGGCAGTTGCTCAGGATCTTTCGAAGAAGGACTAACCCACTCGAGGGGGTTAGTTCGGCTTCCAAGCTCCGTCTAGACGAACGTTCATGAACCCAAACAGGGTGGTGAGCCTCTACAGCTCACCGCCCTGTTTCTTTTCCGGCGCAGGATCTTCTGGAGGGGACCATGAGTGACGAGGCAGCGCCCAAAGGCACCGGAGCCCCGCGAATCCAGCTCCACATCGATGAACCGATCGCCCAGGGCACCTACTCGAACCTCGTCGTGATCAACCACAGCGAGAACGAGTTCGTCATCGACTTCGCCTACCTGCAGCCGCAGAACCCCCACGCCAAGGTCCGCTCGCGCATCATCTCCTCGCCGCGGCACACGAAGCGGATGCTCCTCGCGTTACAGAAGAACCTCGAGCGCTACGAGTCCCGCTACGGCACGATCGAGCTGTCCGGCGAGGACGAGCCGCTCGTGCATTAGCCCGCCGGGCGCAGGGTCGGCTCGAGCGGCGTGAGCGCACCGGCCCGCGCATCGACGCGGACCTGCACGCCGAGCCCCAGCGCGCGGTTGCGATCGCCGTGCCCGACGGGAAGACCCGTCAAGACCGGCACCCCGAGGCGGGAGAGCCGCTCGCGGACGACTTCCTCGGCGGTGGGCGCGCTGCCGTCCGGCTCGGTGCAGCGAACGAGCTCGCCGACGACGACGGCCGCGACCTTGCCGAGCACCCCGGCGAGCTCGAGCTGGGTCAGCGCGCGGTCGATGCGGTAGGGCCGCTCGCCGATCTCCTCGAGCAAGAGCACCGCCCCCGCCAGCTCGAACGCGTGCGGCGTGCCGACGAGGCGGG
>JADMIO010075639.1_pt1 | contig 22801 bp, 23 predicted proteins | sample 8958161 | NCBI WGS metagenome assembly JADMIO01 (sample SAMN16585339, study PRJNA669376) | soil metagenome | isolation source: Crop rotation soil | place: USA: Cullars Rotation, Alabama | collected 2011 | reverse complement strand
GGCCGCGACTTCAAGTCACGTGAATTCCAAGCTTCGGATCCCACTGTGCTGGAAGATCGTTGACTCTCATCGAAACGAGCGCCAGCGTGAGGACAGTTCTGCCCGCCAGTTTTCCGGCGCTCTGATCGTCGACCAGTTTGGTTATGACGTCCGCTCCACGCGGCACGGCGACCTGGCCGTTGACGACAATCGGCTCATCGAGGCTTGCCATATAAGTTTGTCCCAGCCGCGAGGTTTCGGAATTCACCGAGTCGATCATGCGGACGGTGATGGCTGTATCGGCGGGAATTGTGACCCCTTCCATAGCCACGGGCGCGGAGCGCTGCGAGGGGGGCGGAGGAGCCTGCCGGGGAGGCGGCGGTGGCGTGTAGGTTTCACGCGCCTGGGGAGGAGCTTCGGGAGCAGGCGCGCTGAACGTGACCGACCGCACGAGACTGACGTCGTAATTTCGAACTTCGCCGTTGACCTCAATGCGTACCTGGCGGGCGGTGCCGCCGAGATATGTCCCGCGAATTGTCTGGCCGTCGCGCATCAGCAGGGTGTCAGCCGCCGCAACAGAAACGGTTGAAATGATCAGGATGGTGCAGAGTGCGAAACGCTTCATCAAGAGTTGCATAATCCTCCTTTACCAATTCTAAATAAGTGGGACGACTGGTGGGGTAACCCGGTTTCCGCGAATGTGTGAACGCTAACCTGTAGCAAATGGAGCTGACGCCCCTGCGGGTTTTCATGACGGTGGCCAACGAGCGCAGCTTTTCGCGTGCCGCGGAGAAGCTGGGCCGAACGCAGCCCGCAGTGTCGCTTGCGCTGCAGCGGCTGGAATCGGAACTGGGGGAAAAACTCTTTGACCGGTCCGCGCGTGATGTCGTGCTGACCGATGCCGGACGCACCGTACTCGAATATGCGCGCCGCTTTCAGAATCTGGAGTCCGAACTGGGAAATGCGATCGCGGAGTTGCGCGATCACTCGGCGGGGTGTCTTGCCATTGGCGCGAACGAATCGACGGGATTGTATCTGCTCAAGTACATCGAAAAGTATCGCCATCTTTATCCGAAGATCAAGGTGCAGGTGCGGCGCGGATTTTCCAGCAGGATCCCGGGTGAGATCGCGGACGGGAATCTGGAGCTGGGCGTGATCAGCTATGAGCCCCGCGATGAGCGGCTGACGTCGACGGTGATCTACACGGACGCACTGGTATTCGTGGTGTCGCCCAAACACCGGCTGGCGGGGCGCAAAGACGTTCCGATCAGTGAACTTGGTTCTGAAGTCTTCATTGCGCACAATGTGCTTTCGCCGTATCGGGAGATTGTGCTGCGCAGTTTTCAGGAGCGGGGGGTGCGCCTGAATATGGATGTCGAGATGCCGACCGTGGAAACGATTCGGTGGATGGTGGAGAGGAATCTGGGGGTGGCATTTCTGCCGCGAATGTGTGTGGAACAGGAAATTGCAGAGGGGAGACTTATTTCCGTGCGGGTGCCGGAGATGGACGTGGAGCGCAAGATTTATCTGGTGCAGCCATCGCGCCGGGCGGTCAGTTATGCCGCGGAGGCGTTTCTCCGGCTGGTGCTGCAGTGAGGTTTTCCTCGTTTTCGAAGAAGAAGAAATTTGTGATTGGGGTTTTGGTGTTGGGGGCGGGGATGTATGCGCTCGACACGCTTTCCTGGTGGAGTGGTGTGCCTTCCCGGCCTCAATTGGGAAGTTATTCGATTCGGAAGTATTACTACATCAACGAGAATTTTGGGAAGTACAGCATTGAATCGGCGGGTGTGTATCAGGAGAAATGCGTGAACGCTTTGTTTTCGCATTCGGGGTTGAAGACGTGCTGGTGGCTGGCTCGGCATCCGCGTAATGTGATTCATGTGAATTAGGGTGCCGCTCCTTTACAGTCGCGGTTCTGTGGGTATGAGTGAGCGAAAAGAACGCGGCTGATAGCCGCATTTCCATGGCCGCGAATACACGGACGAGCGCGATTGCCAATCGCGCGCAGGATTCCATCCTGCCCCACAAATGTTGCAAAGTTTAGGTGGTGGGTTTGGCTAATCGCCTAAGAAGCGGCCGAAGGAGCGGAGGTCTGTTACGTTGTCGCAGATGGCTTTGATGCCGGCGGTGATTGGAATGGCGAGCACCAGTCCGGCAGCGTCCCAGAGAAAGCCCCAGAACATCAGCGAGAACGTCACTACCAGAGGATTCAGATGCACACGGGCGCCGACAATCTTCGGATAGAGAACATTCATCGCGATCAAATGCAGCAGCACCACGATCAGGAATGACAGAAGCACTACGGTGCTGTTCGAGCCGAGAGCCAAGGCGGCGAACAGCGGCGGCGCCATGCCCAGCGGCAAACCGACGTAAGGCACCAGGCTGAGGAATCCGCTGAGCGAGCCAATCAGAAACGGGTATGGAACGCGGATCAACGCAAAGAGCGCGTAACTCATCGCCGCCAGAATAATGCCGATCAAAAAGTTGCCCACCACAAAAGCGCGAGCCATGGTGGATACTCCGCTTACACTTCGCGCCACGATGAGCCGGTCGGGGCCTTCGAAAAAACGGAGGAAGCTTTTGTAAATGTGGTCGCGCCAGCTCAGCATGAAATAGACAAGGAACGGAATGAACGACGACATCAGGAGGAACTGGTAGAGGGTTCCGAGACGGGCGACGATGTAGTCGGCGATCGGGTTGCGGTCGTCATGGATGCGCACTTCCTGAATGGCGCCAGGCAGCGGTAAAACGGGAGGAGGAGGCGCGGCTTTCCGTCGGGCTTGTTTTGCGTTGGTTTCCGCAGGCCCTGTGCCGCCGCTGGCGCCCACGGGTTTGGGAGCGGTGCCTAATATCTGGGCTGCGGAATTTCCCAGGTTCTGAATCTTCGTGGTGGTGCCTTCCAGCAGCGTTGCGAGATTTTTCTGCAGTTGCGGCGCATCGCGCGCAATCCCCGATAACTGGTTCCAAAGTGCGGCGCCCGTGAAGTACAAAGTGAGGACGGCAACCACGCAGACGATGAACGTTGCGAGCGGACGGGGTATGCGGGCGTGCGTCAGGAGCCCGACAACAGGTTCCAGAAGGAAGGCGATGATCACGGCAACAAGCGCGGTGATCAGGACCGGACGGAGCCAGTACAGCAGCGCAACGATAATACCGGCAGCGACGATGGAAATCGCATAGCGATGCGTCGTCTGCACCTCGTGCGCCTCATCCCGGTTCGTCCGCAGCGCCATCCTCATCACCGTTGACACCAGTGTAGTGGGTCATTTCGCACGAAGTTGTGATGACTCAGGAAATGCGATCACTACAATTGAATAGTGAACGGAGCAGGGCGCATTCTCGCGCTGGATTTGGGAAAGAAACGGATCGGACTTGCGATTAGCGATGAACTGGGGATCACGGCCCAGGGACTGGAGACGCTGGAGCGTCGCGGCAGGCGGGATGACATTGAGGATCTGCGAAAACTGGCGGTGACCCGCGGGGTCACGAAGATCCTGATGGGAGACCCGCTGCACATGAGCGGCGATTCGAGTCGCCAGGGTGAGTATACGCGCGAATTCGCCGGGGAACTGGAGAGAAAAACCGGTCTGCCCGTTGAGTTTCGCGATGAGCGCTGGACGAGCCGTGAGGCCGAGCGCACGCTGCGCGGTTCCGGTGTGCCGAATGGTAAACGGAAAGCGACGATCGATCAGTTGTCCGCGGTTATTCTGCTGCAGGGATTTCTGGATTCGCAGCGGTTAGGCCGCGTGGGGACGGAGTGGGCGACGGAATGAAGCGCGTTCTGGTTGTTTTATTGTTGCTGATTCTGGTGGTGGGTGGCGGGGGAGCATATGTGGCATCGCAGCTCTCGCAGCCGTTCCAGGGTTTCAGCCAGCCCGTCATGATCGAGTTTCCGCACGGTACGTCCAGCAGCAAGATGGCGAATGCGCTGGCGGAAAAGGGGGTCATTGCGCATCCGTGGCTGTTTCTTGCGGCGCGCGTGGTGCGGCGGGGTCAGAAGCTACAGGCGGGCGAATATCAATTCACGAAGGCGGCTTCGGCTCTCGATGTTTTTGGGCGGATTGCGCGCGGGGACATTTATTACATGGAACTGCTGGTGCCCGAGGGCTACAACATGTTCGATGTGGCGGATGCGGTTGCGAAGCTGGGGACGATGTCGACTGAGAGTTTTCTCGCGGCGGCGCGCGATCCGTCGCTGATCAAAGATCTGGATCCGAAGGCGACTTCTCTGGAAGGCTATCTTTTCCCGAATACCTATCGCGTGTATCGGAAGACGACGGCACACGAGATCTGCCGCATGATGACGAATGAATTCCGGGCGCGATGGAAGTCGCTGGCGCAGACGCAGAACGCGCCGATGACGATTCACGATGCAGTGACGCTGGCGTCTCTGGTGGAGCGCGAGGCGCGGCTGGGGCAGGAGCAGCCGCTTGTCGCGTCAGTCTTTCAGAACCGTCTGCGGATGGGGATGAAGATGGGATGCGATCCCACCGTGGTTTACGCGGCGCTGCTCGAAGGCCGGTATCGCGGGACGATTTATCAATCGGATCTCGCGAGCGAGAATCCGTACAATACTTACGTGCACGAGGGGTTACCGCCGGGTCCGATTGCGAATCCGGGGGTTGGTTCGATTGTTGCGGCACTGACGCCGCAGACGACTCCGTTCTTGTATTTTGTGGCTAAGGCGGATGGGTCGGGCGGACACACTTTTTCCGAAACGCTGGTGCAGCATGAAGCGGCGGTTGCGCATTATCGAAGTGCCGTTAAGAATCACTAAAACGCTCCCTCGCGGTCGCGGCTCGTTAAGTGACGTGGACAACAAGAAAATTTCGAAGCGGCGGCGGGTGCTGGATTTCGCGGCGGCGCGGGGATGGACGCGCATTGGCGATTCCGAATGGACTGAATTGCGCGCGGCTTTGCCTGATGTCTCTGAGAGCTCGATTCAGCAGTGCGGGTTGCCGGTGGACCCGCCGTGGTGCGGGGTGCGGCAACATACTTTCGATGAGTTGGAAGAGTCGCTGCGTGCGTTCAGCGCCGTTTATGAGGCGCGGCCGGATTTGCGCGATGTTTGCCGGAAGCAGGTGATTGCGGCGAAGGATCGGGCTAAGTTTCTGACGGCGCGGAACAGCGTCGACTCTGAGACGCGTGCGCGCAAGGCGGAGATGACGGAGTGGATGCTGGTTTGGTTGGGTGATCCCGCAGTGTTTCCGGTTTGGGTGACGGCGCTGCGTGCAGCACGTTCAGGCTGACGCTGCGCGGACCGCTTCGAATTTCGCGGCTTCCCATGCCGCGATGCCGCCCGCGAGTTCGATCACGTTGGTGATTCCGTATTGATTCAGAATGCTGACTGCGATCGACGAGCGATAACCGCCGGCGCAGTGAACTGCGATGCGCTTCGTGCGCGGGATTTCGCCAATCCGTTCGATCAGATGTCCGAGGGGAACGTTGACACTGTTCGGGAGATGTCTGGTGTTCCATTCGCCGGGATTGCGGATGTCGACGATGAGGGGCGGTTCTGGCGATGCGAGTTCTTCGGCCAGCATCGGGGCGCTCACTCTTTCCGTGGCCCAGACCAGATCCTGACGGTCCGCGAGCGCTCCCATGCCGTTGTTCAGATATCCCTTCACGTGGTCGAAACCGATTCTGCCTAGCCGTGTGGCGGCTTCCTCTTCGCGGCCTGGCTCAGCGATGATGACGATCGGTTTGGCGCGGTCGAGCAGAGTTCCGGCCCAGGTTGCGTACTGGCCTCCGAGGCCGATGTTGATGCTGCCAGCCATGTGTCCTTTGGCGTATTCCGCAGCATCACGGACATCGAGAAGTTGCGCGCCCGCGTCGCCCATGGTAAGTACTTCTTCAAGACCGATGGGATGCAGCGCTTTCTGCAGTGCGGAGTCGAGCGTGGGGCGCTCGCGAGTGTTGAGAACTGCGTCGTAGGTGAAGTACGCCGGTGCGTCGGGCTGATCCGCGGTGACGAGTCGGATGAATTCGTCCTTCGACATGGGTTGCAGCGCATAGTTGTTTTTGCGCTGATCGCCGATGGTGGAGACGGTGTCTGAGGAGAGATGCTTACCGCAGAGGGAGCCGGCGCCGTGCGCGGGATAGACGAGAGTTTCATCGGGAAGCTGCATGAGCTTCGTGTGGAGGGAATCGTAGAGATGGCTGCCGAGGTCGTGGGCGGTCCAGCCTAGTGAGGCGCGGAGGTCGGGTCGGCCTACGTCTCCGATGAAGAGGGTGTCGCCGGTCAGGACTGCGTATGGGCGGCCTTTTGCGGGGTCGAAGACGAGAATTGAAATCGATTCGATGGTGTGGCCTGGGGTTTCGAGTACCTGGAGGCGTAAGGCAGGGAATTCGAGGGTGTCTCCGTCTTTCATGGGGACGAAGGGGTATTCGGCTTCGGCCCGAGCCCCGAGGCGGATGTCGGATTGGCAGCGGTCGCGGAGTTCGAGGTGTCCGGCGATGAAGTCGGCGTGGAAGTGGGTTAGGAATACGTGGCGGATTTTTGCTTTTGCGGATTCAGCATCGGATAAGTATTGGCGGATGTCTCGTTGGGGGTCTATGACGATTGCGGTTTGGGTGGGTTCGTCGATGAGGAGGTAGGAGGCGTGGGCCAGGCAGCCGAGGTAGTACTGCTTCAGGTGCATGATTTTTTAGTTTAGAGGAATTGGGCGCCGCTCCTTACGACGGTGCCGAATTCTTCCGGCCGGGCGGAAGCCCGGCTGCAGGGCCGAAGCCCCGCCCCACACTGCCCGGATGTTTTTGGAATTAGAGACAGGTTTGAATCAGTGGGAGTGGCGGGGGATTGTTTCTCGGAGGTCGTGATAGGACACGGCGAATTCCAGGCAGGCTCCTGTGTCTAATTGGCCTACGTGTGCCCTGTAGAGTTCCTGCCACGGAGAATCGTTTTTCAATACCGCCGGGGGCAGAGCTTTGCGGCGGGATTCTATTTCTTCGTCGCTCAACAGAAGATCGACGCGGCGATTCTTCAGGTCTACCTTAATCAGATCGCCGTTGCGAAGGATCGCGAGGTTGCCGCCTGCCGCCGATTCCGGCACCGCATGCAGGATTGACGGGCTGTCCGATGTGCCGCTCTGACGTCCGTCACCCATGCAGGGCAGCATGCGGACGCCGCTCTTCACGAGCGCACCAGGCGGCGTCATGTTGACTACCTCCGATGAGCCTGGGTAGCCCAGTGGCCCGGTGCCGCGCACGATAAGCATGCAGTGCTCATCCACGTTGAGTGAGGGATCTTCGATATGTTTGCGATAGTCCTCGGGGCCATCGAAAACAATCGCCCGTGACGTAAAGCTTCCTTCGGAGAGGAAACGCTTGCGAAAGTCTTCGCTGATGACTGAGGTCTTGATCAGCGCCGAGGTGAAGAGATTGCCGCTGAGCACCATGAAGCCGGCTTCTTTTTTCACGGGGTCGGAGTATTTGCGAATGATCTTTTCGTCGAGAATGCGGACGTCGCGGCAATTCTCGCCGACGGTGCGTCCGTTGGCAGTGATGGCATCCTCATGCAGACGTCCGGCACGAACCAGTTCGCCCATGACCGCGGGTACGCCACCGGCGCGATTGAATCCCTGCCCCAGATATTCGCCTGCGGGTTGAACGTTGGCGAGCAGCGGGACATCGTGTCCGATGGTTTCGAAATCTTTCACGTCGACGTCGACTCCCATGTGGCGGGCAATCGCTGTGATGTGCGGCGCGCAGTTGGTGGATCCACCGATCGCCGAGTTTACGACGATTGCATTCTCAAACGCTTTTCGCGTGAGAATCTTTTTCGGCGTCAGATCTTCGCGCACCATGTCGACAATGCGGCGGCCGGTTTCGTAGGCCATGCGGGAGCGTGCACCGTCGGGCGCCGGAATCGCGGCGCAGCCCGGCAGAGACATGCCGAGAGCTTCGGCAACCGAATTCATCGAAAGCGCAGTGCCCATGGTGTTGCAGTGGCCGGGGCCGGGCGAGGACTGGCAGTTGATTTCTATTACTTCATCGTCAGTAATCTGGCCAGCGGCGCGGAGCCTGCGGGCTTCCCACAGCGCCATGCCGGAACCGGCGAGTTTGCCGTTGTAATAGCTATCGATCATCGGTCCGCCGGAAAGAACGATGGCGGGGAGATTCACTGAAGCGACGGCCATCAGGCTGGCCGGAGTGGTCTTATCGCAGCCGGTAGTGAGCACGACGCCATCGAAGGGATAACCGACCAGGATCTCGACGAGGCCCAGATAGGCGAGATTGCGATCGAGCGCGGCGGTGGGGCGGCGGCAGCTTTCCTGAATGGGATGGAGCGGGAACTCGATGGGAAGGCCGCCAGCATCGCGGATGCCGTCTTTCACGCGAGCCGCGAGGGAGAGATGGATGCGATTACAAGGCGTCAGCTCGCTGCCCGACTGCGAGATACCGATGACAGGCCGGCCGGACTGGAGTTCCTTTCGGGTCAATCCCCAGGTCATGTAGCGATCAATGTAGATGGCTGTTTCGCCGGGATCGGACGGATCGTTAAACCAGTTTTCGCTGCGGAGTTTTCTGCGTTCGGAAGTGGTGCTGTCGCTGCTCAAGAGAGGCCTCGGAACTACTTTACATGAGCAGAAAATTTGTGGGAATGAAAAAGGAAATCGGGCCAGTGCTCTGGCTTGCCAGCGAAAAACCACCTCCGGATGGTCTTCCTCCGACTGCAAGCCAGAGTTTTTTTCGAACGCACTGAGCCCGCTCTTAAAAAGAGTGCGGTACCGCTTAAGTAATAAATGGATGGCCCTGAAAGTCAGGTCGACCGGGACCACCCGGAGAGGTTTTCGTTACAGTCTGAAAACTCTCATGTGACGATGCTAACTTTTTTGTTATCCAAATGGAAAGGCCACCAGTACCAGAACCGGTGTGGCCGATGGGCATATGTCTTCTGTGCCGCCTATACTGGACTTGAATGTCCTTCCATCTGGCTGTTTCCTATAGCCCCAAAGGCGATCAGAAGGCAGCAATTGCCGAGCTTTCACAGGGTATTGAAGACGGCGAGAAGCATCAGGTTTTGCTTGGAGTCACGGGTTCAGGGAAGACCTTCACGATGGCGAAGATCATCGAGCAACTGGGGCGCCCGGCGCTGGTACTGGCTCACAATAAGACGCTGGCGGCTCAGCTTTATCACGAGTTCAAAACGTTTTTCCCTCAGAATGCGGTGGAGTATTTCGTTAGTTACTACGACTATTACCAACCGGAAGCATTTATTCCTTCGAGCGGGGTTTATATCGAGAAGGAATCTACGGTCAATGAGGAACTGGACCGGCTGCGGCTTTCGGCAACGCGGTCGTTATTCGAACGGCGGGACTGCATCATTGTTTCGAGCGTGAGCTGTATTTACGGCATTGGCTCCCCGGAGGCTTACTACGGGATGCTGCTGCGCCTGGAGCGCGGCCAGCACATCACGCGCAAGGAAATCATCAGCAAGCTGGTGGAGATTCTGTATGACCGGAACGATCTGGATTTCCGGCGCGGAACGTTTCGTGTACGCGGTGATGTGATCGAGGTCTATCCGACATACGAAGAAGCGGCATTTCGTATTTCGATGTGGGGGGATGAGGTGGAGTCGCTGGCCCGCATCGATCCGCTGCTGGGCGAAGTGCAGCAGACGTACGAAAAGCTGCCGATCTATCCGAAGACGCACTATGTGATGTCGCGGTTGACGAGAGAAGCGGCGATGGAATCGATCAAGGCAGAGCTGGAGGCGTGGCGGCCGCAACTGGAGAAGCAGGGGAAGGTAATTGAAGCGCAGCGGCTGCACCAGCGCACGATGTTCGATCTCGAAATGATCAAGGAGATCGGCTACTGCCACGGGATCGAAAACTACTCACGGCATTTTTCGGGGAGGCTTCCGGGTGAGGCGCCGCCCACGCTGCTCGATTATTTTCCGCCGGATTCGCTGATGTTTATCGATGAGAGCCACCAGACGGTTCCGCAGCTGAATGGCATGTATCACGGCGACCGGTCGCGCAAAGAGGTACTGGTGGCGCATGGATTCCGGCTGCCGAGCGCGCTTGATAACCGTCCCCTGACATTTGAGGAGTTCGAGCATCGGGTAAATCAGGTTGTGTATGTATCGGCGACTCCAGGGCCATACGAACTCACGCAATCGGGCGGCGCCGTGGTGGAGCAGATCATCCGCCCGACTGGCCTGATCGATCCGGAAGTGGAGATCAGGCCGATTCGTGGGCAGGTGGACGATCTGCTGCATGAGATTCGGCTGCGCACTGAGAAAAATCAGCGAGTGCTGGTGACGACGCTGACGAAGCGCATGGCTGAGGATTTGTCGGAGTATTATGCCGAAGCCGGAGTGAAGTGCAACTATCTGCATTCGGAAGTCAGCACGCTTGATCGCATCAAGATTCTGCGCGACCTTCGCAAGGGTGAGCATGACGTGCTGATCGGCATCAATCTGCTGCGCGAAGGACTGGATCTTCCGGAGGTGTCGCTCGTGGCGATTCTGGATGCCGATAAGGAGGGCTTTCTCCGATCGACAGGGTCGCTCATCCAGACGATGGGCCGCGCGGCGAGGCATCTGGAAGGCCGCGCGATTCTCTACGCGGATGTGATGACGGATTCGATGAAGCGCGCTATCGATGAGACGAATCGCCGGCGCGCCGTTCAGGTGGCGTACAACACGGAGAACGGAATTACGCCTCAATCCATCATCAAACCGATCGATATGATGCTGGTGACAATTGCGGAGGGCGACTACATTACGGTGCCGGTGGAGACGGACAGTGAAGCGGATCTGCCGCCGGCGGAACGCGAGAAACTCATCGAGGAACTGGAACGCGGAATGAGGGAAGCGGCGCGCAAGTTCGAATTCGAGAGAGCGGCGCAGCTCCGCGATAGAATCAAACAGCTCAGAATTAAGGATGTTGCGGGCATTGGAATCCCGGGTTGAAGCGGCCAAATACGGCGTGATCGGCGCGGGGGCTTTGAGTAAGAGCCTTATTGGTCAGCTGCCGCGTAAGAATCGCCAACTGGGACCTGTAGCGGCAGTCTCGTTTCGTGTTGCCAGCCGAATCACGAATTCGCTGCGGGCGGGTTATGCCGCGCGCGATGTGGATGAACTGGATGGTTCGCCGGTCATCCTTTTTCATGCGCCCTCTGCGCAGGCGCGGCTGATTACGGATCTGCTGGAAGGCGCCAAAATCGACTGGCGGGAAAAATCGCTGATCTTCTGCGACTGCGAAGTCCCGGGTCCGACCGTGGAGCGATTTCGCGCGCGAGGCGCCAGCACAGCGGTGGCGCGGCAATTCGGAATTCCGGGAACCATAATGGTGGAGGGGACTCCGCAGGCGCTCGCATACGCGCTGCGGATTGCGGCGGAACTGAAGCTGCGCGCTATCCGGATTGCGCCAGGCGCCAGCGACCGGTTCGCAGCCACCCTGACTCTGGCGACGGCGGCGCTGACTCCGCTGATCAATCGCGCTGCCGATCTGCTGCGGACGAGCGGGCTGCGCGACAAAGCCGCGGTCAGCATGGCGACTGCGCTGTTTCAGCAAACGATTCAGGAATATGGCCACTCGGGTAAACAGAGCTGGGCGTGGCACGTGCGGGAGCCCGAAGCAGATCAGGTGGAGGCAGAGATCGCAGCGGTAGGGGAGCCTTTCCGCCGTCTGTTTCGCGAACTGATCCTGTCAGGATTCGATGATTTCGAGAAGCATCCGGCGGTGGCCCGTATTTTGCGCGGATCGCCGCTTGCGGAAACGCCGTCCCGCTAGGGAATATGGATCTTATCCACATTTTGTCGCCTCTGCAATTGGGGCTGCTCGCGCTGAGTTCGCTGTTTTTTCTGGTGGATCCGATCGCAACGGTTCCGGTGTTTCTTTACGTGACGTCAGATGAGAGTCCGGCGGAGCGGGCGCAAACGGCGCGGAATGCGGCTCTGACTTGTTTCTTCGTACTGGCCGGCTTTTCGATTGCAGGCACGCTGTTGTTCCGGCTGCTCGGTATTACGCTGCCGGCATTCCAGACGGCTGGCGGGATCATTTTGCTGCTGGTGGGACTGGATATGGTGCAGGCGCGAAGGTCGGGTACGAAGGAGGTGCCAGGCGAAGCGGAAGAGGCGGTGGTCAAGACCGACGCAGGGATTGTGCCGCTCGGGATGCCGATGCTGGCGGGGCCGGGCGCGATTTCCAATGTAGTTGTGCTGGTGGGCCAGGCCTCGCATTGGTGGGAAATGCTGATGGTCTACGTTGCGATCGCTCTGGTTTCACTTTCGTGCTATTTCACTCTGGCGGGTGCGGATCGGGTGCGGAAGCGGGTCAGCGAGACGGGGATTCACATTCTGACGCGAATCATGGGGATGCTGACGATGGCGCTCGCGGTGCAGTTTATTGCGACAGGAGTGAAGGCACTGGGGTTGCTACCGGTTGGGAAATGAGGTTAGTGGACAGCCAGGGGATTGCGATAGCGTAACCCTTTGAACCTCGCAAAGTCTCCGTCGCAGGAGCAGAGCTCGGCTCCGTGTTCAAGTGCGATCGCAGCGAGATGCGCATCCGACGTTAGATTGCCGCCGATGCCCAGGGGTTCTATCAACTCACGAAGCACACGTGCGTGACGCGGTCCGGGGTGCAACACATTCACGGACGGACAATCCAGCCACTCATCGATAAGATCGAAAGATTGCGTGAGTGACAATGGGCGTTGGAGTGGGCCTTGTCTGGTTGTCAGGCGGATAAATGCCAGAAGCACGTTCCACGGGAGCCCCACTGTTTCCGGGCCTTCCATCAGACTCTCCAGCCACCGCTTAGCCTGTCGATGGAGGGGAGCGTCCCGGTTTACGGCATATATCAGCAGATTGACATCCGGCACAATCATTTGCGGAGCGAGATCTTTCTGAGTATTTCCTCATCCTCCATCGCATCAGCCATGGCGAGGGACTTGTCCCAGCGGAATTCCGTGTTGGCGCCGAGGGAATAAGTCTTCTGAACGAAGCGGCGAGACCGCGCGGGGCGGGCAGGCGCGAGGCCTTTGCGCAGAGCGTCGTTGAGAACCGCCTTAAACGAAACACCACGCTCGCGTACCGCATTTCGCAGCAGTCTTTCTGTGTCGGCGTCGAGGGTAACGGTCGTGCGCATAACTACTGTCATCATAGCAGCAAATTATTTGCTGTCATGATGCCCTGCTTTTAGGAGCAAAAAACCGGCCGGTTTCGCAACCGGCCGGGTCGTCCTTCAATTATTTGCAGCGCACCTGACGGACTTCAGCCTGCGTGCTGAAGCCTGTACTCGCTCAAAATCTGCTCCATTTGGTCTTTGATCTGGAGTTTGAGCTTTTTCAGACGATGCTCCTCTATCTCCTCGGCCGCACTCAGCGCGGGCTTGCTTTCGAGGCGCTCCACGAGCACGTCGTACTCGTGATGCTGATTCGTGAGCTTACGAAACGTTTCGTTCGTCTGCATCAGATGCGCTTTGAGTTCTTCCTGAATTGCCTTATCCATCCTGGCATCTCTCCTTAAGTGGAGTTGCCTCGCCGAGCCTTCTGACAGGAGTACCGGGCCCGGTGGGTAGCTTCACTTCACATTTGAAGTGCGGTGGCGTAAACCACCGTCTACCCGGACTGTATCACGGACGGTTTTCCATGACAATAGCGTTTACATTTCCTTGTTGGTAATAGCCTTTTCTGATGCCAACATGCACCCATCCGTGGTGTTCGTACAGGGAAATGGCAGGTCGATTTGGTTCAGCCACCTCCAGAAAAATGGTTCCTTTAGCCTGCTGGCGGAGTTCGTTCAGGAGGGCGGCGGCGATGCCGTTCCGGCGATGCACCGGGTCGACTGCGAGATTCAGGAGTTCTGCTTCGTCCGGCGATGACTGCCGCCAGGCGCAAAATCCGGCGGGGATCGAGGCGCCCTCGGCTGTGATGAAGGCGAGCAGTAGGCGGAAGTTGGAATAATCACCAACCGGCCATTGGGCAGCTTCGGGCGACGTCTGCTGGATACGCGCAATCGCGGTGTAGTCTCGTTCCGCAGCTGGGCGTACCGTTATCGCGCGAGGCATGCTGTGATGGTATCGGGTGACTCGCGTTTACATTGCGTTGCTGGCCGGGTTGGCGATCCTGCCGGCCGCGACTTCCACGCTCGAATCCGCCCGCCGGAAATTCGACCGTCTCGATGAAGGCAAGCTTCGGGCAGGAACGCGAGTCGATATCTCAACCGAGGAGCTCACGGCGTGGGCCGCGGATGAAGCGAAGACTTACGCGCCTGGAGCAATACGGAATATTCGCCTCGTGCTGACTCCCGGCGGCGCCACGGTAACTGCGTCGATCGATTTCCTGAAGGTTCGCCAGGCTACTACGGGGGAGCAGGCTGGCTGGCTGATGAAGAATCTGCTGGGTGGTGAGCGCCAGGTGACGGTGCGGACGCGGATCGAGTCCCGGAACAGGAAGGCGCGCGTGGATCTGGAGCGCGTTGAGATTTCCGGGGTGGCGATTGAGGGAACGACGCTCGAGTTTCTGATTACGAACTGGCTGCGGCCCACGCTTCCTGACGTACACATCAATGAATGGTTCAACCTGGGGGTTCGGGTGGATCGTTTCACCGTTTCGCAGAGCGGCGTGTCGGTGTTTGTCGGGAAGTAGGGGTCAGGCTCTCCGCAGACGCAGGCTGTTCAGGACGACGGAGACGCTTGAGAGCGCCATCGCCGCGGAGGCGATCATCGGCGAGAGGGTCCATCCGGTCCATGGGTAGAAGAGGCCGGCGGCGAGCGGGATTCCGATGGCGTTGTAGATGAAAGCCCAGAAGAGGTTCTGACGGATGACGCGCAGGGTTTTGCGCGCGAGCCGGAGGGCGTCGGGTACGCCGAGGAGTTCGCCTCGCATCAGGATGATTCCCCCTGCTTCCATGGCGATGTCCGTGCCGGTGCCGATGGCGATGCCGATGTCGGCCGAGGCGAGTGCGGGTGCGTCATTGATGCCGTCGCCGACCATCGCAACCCGGTGGCCCTGGGCGCGGAGGCGTGCGACTTCGGCCTGCTTGCGATCGGGCGGTACTTCGGCCATGACGTGCGACGGGTCGATGCCGGATTCGCGGGCAATTTCTTCCGCGACGCGCGTGTGGTCTCCGGTGATCATCCAGACCTGCATGCCCATTCTGCGCAGGCGGCGCACGGCGCGAGCGGAATCCGGCTTGATGGCATCGGCGATTTCGATTTCGCCGGCGCGCACGCCATCGATTGTGACCGCGATCGAACCGTTTTCGCCGCGCCCCACGAATACGGTTTTTCCATCGATGATTGCCTCCGCACCGCGGCCGGGGATGGCGCGGAATGCTGAAGATGCATTCGGTTGAGCGCCGTAGCTGGTGAGGATGGCGTGAGCCACCGGGTGCTCGCTCCATCGCTCGACTGCTGCTGCCTGGCAAATGACATCGGCTTCAGTGAATCCTGCGGCAGGGCGCACGGCAGTGACGACGGGCTTTCCGGTAGTGATGGTGCCGGTCTTATCCAGGACAACCGTGTCCACGCGGGCGGCGGCTTCGAGTGCTTCTCCCCCTTTGAACAGAACGCCACGCGTGGCGGCGCGACCGGTTCCCACCATGATTGCGGTGGGTGTGGCGAGTCCCATGGCGCAGGGACAGGCGATGATCAGCACTGCCACGGCGTTTGTGAGGGCTTCATTCACCGGACTGATGAAGCACCAAAAAAAGAAGGTAAGGACGGCGATCACGAGAACTGCGATGGTGAACCAGCCGCTCACGACGTCAGCTGTCCGTGAAACCGGAGCTTTCGATCCCTGCGCCCGCTTCACGAGGTCGATGATCCTCGCGAGCGCGGTGTCGCGGCCTACTTTGGAGGCTTCGAACCGGAACGCGCCTGTCGTATTTACGGTGCCGCCCGAAACCGCCGAGCCGGAAGATTTCCGGACCGGCAGGCTTTCTCCGGTCAGCATCGATTCATCAATCTCGGTTTCGCCTTCGATTACAACGCCGTCGACCGGGATGCGCTCGCCGGGTCGGACGATGACCTCGTCGCCAGCGCGCACCTCCGAAAAAGGCACGACGGTTTCGAGGCCATTGCGAACGACGCAGGCCGCGGTGGGTTGCAGGTCCATGAGCTTGCGGATAGCGTCCGACGCGCGTCCACGGGCGCGGGCTTCGAGGGTTCGGCCCAGAAGAACCAGGACGATGATGACGGCGGCGGATTCGAAATAGACATCCATTCCGCCGATCGCAACGACCGACGCGGAATAGACAAACGCCGCTCCGGTGCCGAGCGCGATCAGCGTGTTCATATTCGCGGACCGGTGGCGGAGAGCGGTCCATGCGTCACGGAAAAACGGCAGGCCGGAGTAGCCGAGAACAGGCAGCGCGAGCAGCAACTGCAGCAGTGGCCAGTGCTCGGTCATGCCCAGCAGGAACAGGGGAACCGTGAAGGCCGCACCGGTGATCAGGCGGCGATTGAGGTCGCTTGCCTCGGCTTGCTCGGCCAGTTCCTGAGGGCCAACGGGGACGCCGTAGCCGACATCTTCAATCGCTTCGACAAGTCTGTCCGGCGCGATGTGGTCGGGGTCGTAAGCGATGGAGGCGATGCGGGTTGCGAAATTGACCGAGGCGCGGCTGACGCCAGGAGTGCTGGCGAGTTGGCCTTCCACGATGCGGGCACACGAGGCACACGTCATGCCGGTGACCGGCATTTCGATTTCCTCGATGCGTTTCAATCAGCTCCGGTGGGCGTGAAAGCCTAGCTGTTCCACGGCGGCGATCAGATCGTCGACGGTTGCGGTTGATTCGTTGTGTTGAACCGTTGCCTTGCGCGCTGCCAGATCAACGGTTGCTTTCGAGACACCCGCCACGCCGGAAAGTTTCTTCGTCAGGCTTTGGACGCATGCCTGGCAACTCATTCCGTCGATTTTCAACTCAACGCGGGAATCCATACTCTATTGGATGCGAACGCGCGCGGGCGGATTCGCCCACGCGTTCTCCTGTTTTTCAGGCCTTTCGTCTTTCCAGATTCGGCAACAGGGCCGTGAGAATACCAATCGCCGGCAGGAACGCACAAACCTGATAAACGAAGCCGATGCTTGTCCGATCCGCCAGTTCCCCCAGCACGGCGGCGCCAATGCCGCCCATCCCGAAGGCGAATCCAAAGAATAACCCGGACACCAGGCCGACGCGGCCAGGCAGCAGTTCCTGGGCGTACACGACGATCGCAGGGAAGGCCGATGCGAGCACAATGCCGATCGGTACGCTGAGCACGATGGTCCAGACGAGACTCGCGTGCGGCAGGAACAGCGAGAAGGGCAGTACGCCGAGGATCGAGCACCAGATCACCAGTTTGCGACCGATGCGATCGCCCACGGGGCCGCCGATGATCGTGCCAGCAGCCACGGAGGCGAGGAAAACGAACAGGCAATATTGCGAATCGCGAACCGAGAGATGGAATTTGTCGATCAGGTAAAACGCGTAGTAGCTGGTGATGCTCGACAGGTAGAAAAACTTGGAGAACATCAGGGCCAGCAGGACGGCAATGGAAAGTTTTATGCGGCCGGACGATAAACCGTTGCTGACCACCGCATGTTGAGCCTTCGCGCGGGCGCGGTGCGCGACCTGCTCCTTGTACCAGCCACCGACCCGGAATGTCAGGATGCCGCCCACGAACGCGACCAGAGTGAACCAGACGACGCTGCTTTGTCCGCGGGGCTGAACGAAAAGGGCGGCGAGCAGGGGGCCCAGCGATGAACCGAAGTTTCCGCCAACCTGGAAGAGCGACTGCGCCAGACCGTGCTGGCCGCCGGACGCCATTCGGGCGACTCGAGAGGATTCCGGATGGAAGATCGCCGAACCGATTCCAGTCAACGCCGCGGCCAGGAGTATCAGTGCGTAATGGGGAGCGAACGCCAGAAGGATGAGTCCGAAAAACATGCACGACATACCCCATACGAGCGAGTACGGCGCGGGCTTTTTGTCCATGAGATGGCCAACGACTGGCTGCAGAAGCGAAGCCGTAAGCTGGTTTGCGAGTGTGATCAGACCGATCTGGCCGAAATCGAGGCGATAGCTGGTCTTGAGGATCGGATAGATGGCGGGCAGCAATGACTGGATGACGTCATTGAGCAGATGGCAGAAGCTGATGGTGACCAGGATGGAAAACACAGCTCCGCCTGCTGTTTTTGCAGTGGTGGAGGCGGATGTTTCGGCGTTCCCTGCGAGTATTTGGGCCACTCTTTACCAGTTTAGGGTGCGGTCACCGATGCGCCTGAATTGGTCCATACTGTTAGAGGACTGAAATCCGAGATGCGTCTTTGCTCCGCCATGTTCGGCCTGCCGCTTCTGGCGTTGTCTACGAGTGCCGCGGTGCGGGCACAGGGGGGCATTCAGGATATCCATCCGGTCGCGAATGCGGACGTGAAGGCCACCATCGTGATTACCGGAACTGTCGAGCGGTCGAGTCCTGACGGCAATACAGCGCTACCGGGTGATCTGCGCATCTCGCTCGATTGCCATGGTGCGTTTACCGATGGCGGCAGGGTGGAACAGTCGGGCCAGTTCCGATTCGCGCTGACTCCCGATCCGATGGCGATCGCGGCCGACAATGTCTGCGCGGCGGAAGCGAAATCTTTCGGGTACGATTCCAGCGTCGCAAAATTTCCCGTGCGGTCCGCCAGCGGCATCGTGAATATCGGCGTCATCACGGTGACACGAAATTCATCCGGTGATGTGCAGGAGAAAGGCGCGGCGAAGCATGTCACGACGGTAAGCGCTACTTCTCTCAAGGCACCGCCCAGTGCAGTGAAACTGTTCGATCAGGGAACGAAACTTCTGCAGCAGGGAAAGTTTGCCAACGCCGCGAAGGATTTCGAGAGTGCGATTAGAATCTATCCCGAATATGCGGAGTGCTGGCTGAATCTGGGGCGAGCCCGGGTGAGCCTGGATCAGGCGGGTCCGGGGCGCGAGGCGTTTTTGAAAGCTGCTGCGCTGGATCCGCAGATGGCGGGTCCGCCTGCGGAATTGGGATTGCTTGCGGCGCGGCAGAATGATTTGATGGGCGCGGTGAAGTATCTGGATGAGTCTTTGCGGCTCGATCCTGGTGGGTCTTATCAGGCTTGTTATTCGGATGCGTTGATCAATCTGATGCTGAAGCGTTATGAGGTGGCGGAGCGTTCGGCGCGGGAGGCGTTGCGGTTTGGGGATTCGGGGGGGCAGGTGCGGGTGAACTATGTTTTGGGGATGGCTTTGCTGGCTCTGGGCCACAATGCTGAGGCCCGGCAGCGGTTGATGCGGTATTTGGAATTGTTGCCTTCGGCTCCTGAGAGGGATTCGGTGGAGCGGGAGTTGGCTCGGCTTGGGAAGTTATCGGCGGGCCAGTAGACGCCGGGCGGAAGCCCAGACCGGGGAGACTCGGTTGCAACCGGCACGTGCACGGGATAAGCAGAATTATCGGCTGCGACGGTCGAAGGCAGACGGCAAGACCGTCCGCCTTACTTCCTGCGAAGGTCGCGGCCGGTCATATCTCTGGGCTGGCCTTCGCCTAATACGCCGAGAAGAGTGGGCGCCACGTCCTGCAGCGATCCGCCGTGCCGCAGCGTGTCGGTGGAATCGTCCACCAGAATAAAGGGCACGGGATTCGTTGTGTGATACGTGTGCGGCCCTTTGGTGATGGGGTCGATCATCGTTTCGGCGTTGCCGTGGTCGGCGGTGATGATCCAGCGGCCGTTTTTCTCTTTGAGCCGTTTCCAGATTTGCCCCAGGCAATCGTCGATTGCTTCCACCGCGCGGATGGTTGGTTCCAGCTTGCCCGAATGGCCCACCATGTCGGCGTTGGCCAAGTTCATCACGATCACGTCGAAGTCTTTGCGGCCCATCGCGTCGAGCACGATATCGGTAACGCCCTGCGCGCTCATCTCGGGCTTCAGGTCATACGTTGCGACTTTCGGCGAGGCCACCATTTCACGTTCTTCACCAGCGAACGGTTTTTCGATGCCGCCGTTGAAGAAGTACGTCACGTGCGCGTACTTTTCGGTTTCGGCAATGCGGAGATTCTTCCAGTTCAGTTCGCCGCAGACGTACCCCAGGATATTGTCGAGCGGTTCGCGAGTCAGCACGAAAGGCACGTTGAGCGACTTATCGTACTGAGTCATGGTCGCGAACTTCAGATTTTTCGGGACCAGATTGCGCGTCGGCTGCGGCAGCGTTGAACTGGTGAGGGCTTCCGTCATCTCGCGGCCGCGATCGGCGCGGTAGTTGAAGAAGAAGCACGCGTCGTTTTCGCGGATGAGACCGATCGGTTCGTTACGCGCGTCGACGATCGTCATCGGCTCGATGAATTCGTCGGTGATGCCTTTTTCGTAGGAGCGGAGCATCGCAGCTTCGGGATCCTGCACGCGCTCGCCGTTGCCGAGGACCATGGCGCCGAAACCTTTTTCGACGCGTTCCCAGCGCTTGTCACGATCCATCCCGTAGTAGCGGCCACCCACGGTGGAGATTTTGCCAACGCCCAGTTCACGCAGCTTCTTCTGGACTTCGCGCAGATAGCCGAGACCGCTTTCGGGCGGAGTGTCGCGGCCATCCATGAAGCAGTGGACGTACACTTCCTTGAGGCCTTCGCGCTTCGCCATTTCGAGCACCGCGTAGAGATGCGTGAGCTGCGAGTGCACGCCACCATCGCTGCAGAGCCCCATGATGTGCAGGCGGCGTCCTTCGCGCGCGTGTTTCATGATGTCGAGCAGCAGCGGATCGCGGAAAATCGCACCGGAGGTAATCATCGCGTCGATACGGGTGACGTCCATCTGCACCACCCGGCCGGCACCGATGTTGAGGTGGCCGACTTCGCTGTTTCCCATCTGACCCTCAGGCAATCCCACGGACGGGCCTGAGGTCTGCACGAGCGTGTTTGGATACTCGCGCAGCAACATGTCGTAGGTCGGCTTGCGGGCGCTGGCGATCGCATTGCCTTCCATAGAGGGGGAAAAGCCCCAGCCGTCAAGAATGGTCAGGATGAGTGGTTTGTTGCGGGACATTTTGGGATGAATGTTTTCGAAGTGCGGTGCGGGATTGTCTCCCGCACCGCTGAGGGATCAGAAGAAAACTACTGGCGGAATGCTTTTCGGCCGGGGAACTTCGCGGCCACGCCGAGACGCTCTTCGATGCGAAGCAACTGGTTGTACTTCGCGATGCGGTCCGTGCGGCTGGCAGATCCGGTCTTGATCTGGCCGGCGTTGGTGGCAACGGCGAGATCCGCGATAAACGGATCTTCGGTTTCACCCGACCGGTGCGAAACAACGGCGGTGTAGCCGTTCTTCGCGGCAGTGTTCATCGCGTCCAGAGTTTCGGTCAGCGAACCGATCTGGTTGACCTTCACGAGAATCGAATTCGCCGTCTTGGTTTCGATGCCGCGATTGAGGCGCGAGGTGTTGGTGACGAAGAGATCGTCGCCGACCAGCTGCGTGTTAGAGCCGATCGTGTCCGTGAGGAGCTTCCAGCCTGCCCAGTCGTCTTCCGCCATACCGTCTTCGAGAGAAACGATGGGGTACTGACGGCGCCAGTTGGCCCAGAACTCCACCATCTGCTCGCTGGTGCGCTCGCTGTTGTCCGACTTCTTGAAAATGTACTTGCCGTCTTTGAAAAATTCACTGGAAGCGGGATCGAGCGCGATGCCGACCTGATCGCCAGGGGCGAAACCGGCCTTCGTGATGGCTTCGAGGAGCACTTCGAGTGCTTCGTCATTGGACTTCAGGTTGGGAGCGAAACCACCTTCGTCGCCGACTGCCGTCGAATAGCCCTTCTTCTTCAGCACGCCCTTCAGGGTGTGGAAGATTTCCACGCCCATGCGCAGCGATTCGGAAAATTTGCTCGCGCCGTAGGGAACGATCATGAATTCCTGCATGTCAACCGAACTGTCGGCATGTGCGCCGCCGTTGATCACGTTCATCATCGGCACCGGAAGTGTGCAGGCATTGACGCCGCCGAGGTAGCGGTAAAGCGGGGTCTTATGCGATGCGGCAGCGGCGCGCGCATTCGCCATGGAGACGGCGAGGATCGCGTTCGCGCCCAGGCTCGACTTATTGGCAGTGCCATCGAGCGAAATCATCGTGCCGTCGATGTCGGCCTGGAGGGTGGCGTCACGTCCATGCAGGGCTTTGGCAATCGGGCCGTTGACGGCTGCGACGGCTTTCAGCGTGCCTTTGCCGAGATAGCGGGACTTGTCGTCGTCACGCAGTTCGCAGGCTTCGTGCTCGCCTGTGGAGGCTCCGCTGGGAACGGCGGCGCGGCCGACGCTGCCATCGGCGAGATAAACTTCGGCTTCAACGGTAGGGTTGCCGCGCGAATCCAGAATTTCGATTCCGCTGACTCTGACGATGCTGGACAAAATTGTGTTCTCCTGTTTCTTTCTCTTCAATGGACCTGGCGCGGCTATCCGCAATGGGGCGGAAAGGCTGGCTAAGTAGGGGGTATTACATGTATGTTACGCTTAAGAATCGCAGTTCAGGCTTGGTTCTGAACACGCAAACTCATATGATACAGCACCTTCGCCGGTAAGGCCGTGGGTGTTAATTTCCGATCGGTGAGGAGGTGTATTTCATTGGCTGAAGTCAGATTGCAGGAAGGGGAAACGCTCGAGAACGCATTGCGCCGCTTTAAGCGCAAGGTGCAGACCGAAGACATCATCAAAGAGGTCAAGCGGCATTCCTTTTACCTGAAGCCAGGTGAAAAGAAGCGGGTCAAGGCCGCACTCGCCCGCAAGCGGAACCGGAAGAAGAGCCGGCGCGATCCGGAATAAACCTTACTCTTTTGGAGCAGAATCAGACGGGCTTTCCAGCACATTGGGATCCTAAGCTTAGAATTCCACGTGGACAAGTTGTCGCG
>JADMIO011721466.1_pt1 | contig 22803 bp, 20 predicted proteins | sample 8958161 | NCBI WGS metagenome assembly JADMIO01 (sample SAMN16585339, study PRJNA669376) | soil metagenome | isolation source: Crop rotation soil | place: USA: Cullars Rotation, Alabama | collected 2011 | reverse complement strand
CAAACCAGAATTGAAGTCCTGGAATAATTTCCCATAATCGTTCTCTAAAAGTTCTTTTGCGGAACATACTAATTTACTTTCGTTAGGAATATGACGGCAAAAAGCAAAATAATTTCAACCGTAATACTGGTAAATGCCGTCAGGAATGATAAAAAGGTTTTAGTATTTTTTATTCTGCTGAATAAGAAAAGATTTAGTAAAAAGAGGATAAAACCAACTCCTGGGATTAAGTATAAATTAGTCCCTCTGCCGTATAAGTCAACGCCAGTAAGAACATTATATCTTAGTGCTAACGTCCCATTGCCTGGATGAATTTTGTAATAAAGTATAAAAAATGTTATAATATTAAATACAAAAGCAAGGATAAAAAGAAACAAAATATTGTCTAAATTTTTAAATTTTTGCCAAATAAAATTCATGAGAATAGTTTTACAAACTTCCTAACTTTACCCGTTTGGGTCTTTAGTATTTTTAATTATACCAAAAAACAAGCCCTGTTGGCAAGTTAAATTTTAATAAAAATAATGACAAAAATACAAAAAATCTCGTTAGTGCTTATTATTTTGTTGGCAATATTTTTTAGATTTTATCAAATTCAGCGCATGCCAGGAGGTTTATTTCCAGACGAAGCCGCAAATGGTTTAGATATAAATTTAATGCAGCAAGGCCACTTACAGCCTTTTTACGAACGGGGTAACGGACGTGAGGCTTTGTTTTTTTATATGGAATGGGGTAGCGTTGCTTTATTTGGGAAAGGCCCATGGCAACACCACATAGTGTCATCGACTATTGGAGTATTGTCTGTTTTACTTTGTTTTCTTTTTACAAGAAAATTGTTTTCAATGGAGACTTTTAATGAAGATGAGTTCGAAAAGTCAGAAAAGAATAAAACACGTGCAATTTGGATTGCGCTTTTAGCTGCTTTTTTAATGGCGGTTTCTACGTGGCACGTTGTACTTTCCCGTACTGCTTTTCGGGCTATTTTAATTCCTTTATTTGCAACTCTAACGCTCTATTTACTCCTATTAACATATGAGGCTGTAAGTTTAAAAAAAGGTTTGCTGTTTGCTGCATTAACGGGCGCCAGCTTTGCTCTTGGTTTTTATACTTATATTGCTTATCGCATGATGGTATTTATTTTAATAATGCTGTTGTTATGGCCACTGCTTGCAAAAATTAGACAAAAACAATTATGGCAAACAATAAAAAGTTATAAATTTTTGGTAGCAAGTTTTTTATTGGCTTTTGTAGTTTTTATATATCCCATTGCAAAATATTTTTACCAACATCCTGGATCGTTTGTAGGCAGGGCTGGGCAAGTAAGTGTTTTTAATCCAAGTCTCTATACTATTAATGGGCAGACGTTAGTTGGAACACCTGTGATATCGCAAGTCTTACCCGTGGTGGGTGAGGTTTTTAAAACTCAAATGGCAGCATTCTTTACCCATGGCGATTTAAATTGGCGCTCAAATATTTCTGGATTGCCATTTCTTTCACCATTGGTTAGCCCGTTTTTTGGAGTTTGTTTACTGGTTGTCATAATTTTAGGCATTTGGTATTTTTTTACACCTTTAAAAAGGCAAAAATATTGGAAATACTTTTTGCTGACGGGTTGGTTTTTTGGCATGATGCTTCCGGTTATAACCACAGCTGAAGGTATTCCGCACGGCCTTCGTAGTATTGGAGTTATTCCATCTGTTTTTATTATTTCCGCTTTGGGGCTATATGAATTTGGAAGCTTAGTTATGAAATTACATAATCGCCTTTGGTCATTTAAACCAAAAGCTCTAGAGTCCCCTACTTTTCCCGAAGTGCATATTAATGACCAAAATAACCCCCAAGACCAAAGTAATTCGAACAAGCATTTGTTTAAAGGTTATGGCATTGTGGTTTGTGCTTTTAAAGCAGTCATAATTTTATTTTGTGTAGGTTTAATTTTCCAGTCATATTTTTATTATTTTGTATATGCGGCAAATTCGCCAGAAAATTTTTATTATTTCCGTTCCGACCTAACTCCGGTGAGTTGTTACCTTAACTATTATGGGCAAAAACAAAATACATATTTAGTCCTCGATAAATTTTCAGTGCAGACACCAGATTATGAAACCGAGGTCGATGGAGGACATCCTTCAAACCCCCGTAATAACCCCTACATCCAAGTTGACCCTGAAGATTCTTGGAAATTACCAACATTACAATCGGGCGACCAAGTAGTGTTTACGCAGTCTTCCATATTTGATATAAAAAAATTCAAACAGTATCACCCTGAAACCAATTTAACGTACGAATTGCGTAATAAATTTGGCCAGGCAGTATTGGCTGTTTATACTGTTCCTAACATGCCGAATGGGTTTTTTAGGCAGGAGCCTTTTGACTATTCCGCTAGTGGCCTTATTATGACTAGCCAATGTCAATCGCTCTTTGGTCCCCATATAAAATTGTATTAATAACTTATATTATTATTGTATGAACAACAAAATATCTTTTTTAAGTATAAAAAAATATTGGCCATTAATTTTAATTTTATTATTCGGAATATTTTTACGTTTTTGGCACAATCTTAGTATTTCACTATGGCACGATGAGGCTTTTAGCGCGCTTATGATTCGCTACCCATGGCATGATATGTTTTATCGTTTAGGTCTCGATGTACATCCGCCAATGTACTATATATTTTTACGTTTTTGGCATTATATTTTTGGTGACAGTCTGCTGTCGTTGCGAGGATTTTCTATTTTTTTTGGTTCGGCAAGTATAATTTTAGCCTGGGCTTTCGTTAAAGATTGTTTTAAAAACGAAAAGGCTGCGCTTTGGGCTGCTTTTTTTATTGCCATTAATCCGTTCCAACTTTTGTATGTCACTGAAGCCCGCATGTATACCATGGGTGCATTTTTTGCTTTACTCGCTGCTTATTTTTTAGTAAAAGCTTTACGAAACCAAAAGCAGTATTACGAAGACAAGCTTTTAAATATGCCAAACTTACCTCAAGACATACAGCTGCGAAAATATTTTTTGTGGCAGTATGCGGGTTTTGTGGTTTGTATTGCCATAATAATCTTAACCCATTATTATTTATTATTTACTGCCGTTGCACTGTGTTTATATGCCCTTATATACCATGGTTATCATTACAGTAACCAGTGGAAGCGTTATGGCTGGCTATTATTGTCATATGGAATAATTTTTATATCTTTCCTGCCATGGCTTAAAACTTTTTTATTTCAACTCAAACAGGTCACTGCAGGTTATTGGATAGATAAAATGAACCTGTGGAGTATACCAGAAACGTTATGGAAAATGTTTGTAAATGGAACGCTCGACGGCAGCAAACTTTTGCCAGTGGAAAAATATGGCTACCCTTTTTTAAGTTACGGCCCAAATAGGACAGAACTACTTGTTATTTTTAGCACAATTTTTAGTATTTATTTTTTATATCGTTTTTTGAAAAAAACCCAAAGTTTTGAAAAATGGCTTGTTGTTTTGTGTGTCGTGGCTCCATTTGCTGGTTCTATTGCTTATGCCTTTTTAGCACATTTAAAAGGTTCAAATAGTTCGGTATTTCTGGACCGATATTTTTTATTTGCTAGTATGTTTTATACCATCGCTTTGGCTGTTTGGCTTAGAGAGATAACATGGAAAAAAGTTTCTATGGTATTACTGATTGTTTATGCCGCAGCTAACCTGTGGGCATTCTACCAGTACTGGGCAGATTTAAATGTCCAAACAAAACCTGGTATGGCCCAAGCGGCTCGTACGCTTCAAGCAAATGTAGAACCAAATAATAAAGTTTTTGTTGGTACGTCCTTTATGTTTTTTAATTACAAATATTATTGGTCAACTATAAACCCAACTGCCGTAAGACCGCTTTTGTATACCGGTGGCAGGACAGATATTTCTCAAATTTCACACGTAGAAGGAGTTGCTCTTTTAGAAAATTCCGACTTTGTCCCCGACTTTAAACAAGCTACTAAGCCTGGTGATACCGTATGGATGATTTGGACTTATGCGTTTGGTTCAAATAAACCTGACGTCCCAAAATATTGGACTGAGCTTGTTACTAATGAGTATTTAGAAGTTAGGCCTTATGTGGGAGCAAGTGTTTTTGTAACTGAATACCGAGTAAATTAAATTTTTATTTAAAAAACCTCTCTTGATTGAGAGGTTTTTTTGTTGTATAATAATACTATAAGGAGGGAAGAAAGAATGGACATGCTATTCTATCTGTTTGGTGGTTGGCTGTTTATGCCACCTGTCGTTGCTTTGTGGGGGCTGCTGAGACTACTAGGTATAAAGTTATGAGTCCTGAACACTGGCGAGATATGAGTGATGAGGAAATGCGCGACGTAATACTCAGTCGCGGCACAGAATTTCCTTATTGGGAAGTCACAGAAGCGTACATTCGGGGAATGCGTAACTATCGGCAGTTGTATCCCACATATGACCGATCACTTTTGTCATTAATGGTCCGGATTGATATGGCCAATGGTATTAATACCTGTTCCTGCGGCTCGCCGCACTAATTTCGGCATCTAGCGTTGCCGATTTTTTATTGTATGGTTGTCCCTATATATTTTGTACCATTAAAAATATTTTTTAGGTTTTTTAAATTTTTTCCGCCGGCAATAATTACACGAAGTTTATTTTTTTCAGCAAAAGTTGTAGCAACGGGGTCAAATGGGTAATTTCCCCCTGGAATGCGCTCCGTGCCAATAACTTTTTTAAAATCTTTCCAAGTTATTTCATTTATGGGTTTTGCATTTTTATAGGTACGAGGGTCCTTGGTGTAAACGTAGTTTATGTTACTAAGATTAATAATAGTATGAGCGCCGTATATTTTAGCAAGCCTAACTGCGTCGTCGTCGGTACTGCGTCCAGGCATCCATCCGCCTCCAATAAGAATTTTTTGTTTAAAGTTAACTTTTTTATTTGGGTCTTTAATTATTGTTGGGTGGGCTAATGTTCCAAACATAAGTCTTAAAAGTTCTGCATTGGTCCATGTTATAAAAATTCCCATCCAATCGAGTTCGTGAGCAGTTGGTTTGCTAGTTTTTTTTAGAGCTTCTTGGTAGTGTCGGCAAATCTTGCCGCCCCCAGCAATAATAATAAAACGACTTCCTTTTTTTATTTGGCTAGTGATTATTTCCTTAAAAGACTTTAAAAATTTTGTATCAACTTCTCCAGGGTTAATAAGCGAACCTCCAAGAGAAAGTACGAATAGTTTTTGCATTATTATTTGGGGTTAATTGTTGGAAGAGAAGAAGTAGTTGTCGTTGGAGTAAGGTTGCTCGGCGGCGAAGTGGTGGAAATTTCTACGGAATAATCTACGGTACAAGCTGTATTTTTTAAGCAAATAAATCCCCTATCTGGTATTCGCATGTCTATGTAGTAGAGGCTTTTCTTTTGACTTTCGCTCATTTTGGACCATAGAAGAGGTAGTTGCGCGCGGAGTTTTTGTATATCAGGATTTTTATCAAAAAGGAACTTGTAACCACTCGTAGTAAATAAATCTATATCAGGCGAAGATTCTTCCGTCATTTCCAAATAAGCGGTCGTAAGGGGTAAATTTTTGTTTATTAAATTTTGTAAGGCTAAAAAATTATTTAATAAACCTGGCGGTAAAGCATTTTGGCCAATTTCCAGAGTTTTTAAATTATGAATCTTTATCAAAACCATATTTGCTAAAGGTGTTGTAGAGGCTTCTGTTATAGGTATTTTTTTGCTTACTATTCCATCTTGATAGAGAATGTAGTTAGTAAATTGAGTTTGGAGCTCATAAGTTTCTGCTCGAGGGGTAAGGGTAATGGTAAGAGAGTTAAAATATTTTTTTTCTATTTTTTCTACAAATAAAATTTTGGTGTCATTGGTCAGTAAGTATTTGCTTAGCTTATTTTTTGAAAGTAAAAAAATATTTTGTTGAGCAAGTAGTTTATTGCTATGTAAATATGTTTCAATTTCAGAATGTACGGTAGCTTGTTCCTCGGGAGTTGCCCCCACAACAGTAATATGTTGTATGGTCAGAAAATTTGGTATATACGCAAGATACGCCAAGAGTAATAAAAAAACACCAGCAATTATTTTGGCTGTGTATGAACCAAGCCCAATTTTGTGTAGTGTAGTTTTAAGAAAGTTTTCAGAAATTTGGGAAGGTGTTCTTTTATAGCCCCGTGCTTTTTGCAGTTCTTTCCGAAACCTACTATGCTGAAAGCGGACGCGAGAATCACGAGGATGTTTGTTTTTATTTAACAACATTCGAAATTATAATATTTCAATTTGATTGAAGATGGTATTAAGCCTTCGCGGTAATTACGTCTTTGCCTACATAAGGCCTTAGTATTTCCGGAACAATGACACTTCCGTCTTGTTGTTGGTAGTTTTCTAAAATAGCAATTAAAATACGAGGACTTGCTACAACAGTATTGTTAAGCGTGTAAACGTATTTTTGTTTTCCGTCCGAAGTTTTATATTTTATATCGAGTCTTCTGGCTTGCCAATCGGTTAAATTGGAATCGGAATGTGTTTCTCCATAACTTTCGCGTGAAGGCATCCAGGTTTCTATGTCATACATTTTATATTTGCCGGTGCCCATATCCCCTGTGCAAATATTTAAAACTCGGTATGGGAGCTTTAATTCTTGGAGCATTTCTTCTGCTATAAGCTTTAAGTTCTCATGCCATTTTTCACTCTCAATAATATCTGCTTTACACAGAACAACTTGTTCGACTTTCATAAATTCGTGTACTCGATAAATTCCTTTTGTGTCTTTACCATAGCTACCAATTTCACCTCTAAAGCACGGGCTTACCCCACATAGGCAAATAGGTAAGTCTTTTTCTTCTAAGGTCTCGCCAGCATGATAGGCTAGCAAAGCCGGTTCAGAAGTCCCTGCTAAATAAATATTTTCTTCAGGGTCTTTGCTAACGCTCCCTTTTGCCTCAGTAACTACTTGGTACTGGTCTTCTCTATTTGTTGGGAAATGCCCGCTACCGTAAAAAGCAAACTCTTTGTCGAGTATGGGAGGTACCATTAAGGTGAAATTTTTTGCTTGCATTTTTTTAAGCGCATAAGAAAGTATCCCGTATTGCATAAGGACAGCTTCGTTTTTCAAATAGTAACCGCGGAAACCAGAAACAGCTGCTCCACGCTCAGTGTCTATTAGGTTTAGGCTTTTTCCAAGTTCAATGTGATTTTTTATTGGGAAAGCAAACTTGGTGGGGACTTCAGCAACTTTTGTTGCGTCTTTTGGATCTACAAAACCTATTTGTGGACCCCAATAGCTCCAGGGAACATTTTCGCTACCATCTTTTCCTATTGGTGTTTCAGGACTGGGGATGTTTGGTACCAAATACATGAGTTGTTCGTATTCTAAAACAACAGCCTTAAGTTTCCATTTCAGTTCATCGGCTTTGACATCGACTTCTTTCATTTCCAGTAATTTAGTTTTCTTGTCTTCTTCAGACAATGTTGGTATTTCTTTAGAGACTTTGTTTTTGGTGGCTTGCAAGCTTTCCATTTCAGTCATTATGGTCCTGCGTAAAGTATCAACATCTAAAAGATGTCCAACATCAAGTTGGATATTTTTGTCAGTCACTGCTTTTTTAACTATGTCAGCATTTTCGCGGATGAATTTTATGTCCAGCATATCGTTGAGTTATTTTTAAGACTTCATAGGTGGAAAAATAGTTGTTTCTCTAATGGATTTGTCGGAGAGAACAGCAAATAAACGTTCGGAGACGCCAAAACCTGCGGCTGGCGGCATACCGTACTCCATAGCTTCGACATAAGCTTCGTCTATCATTTGTGCTTCTGTATCCCCTGCTTCTCGAAGCATCATTTGTTCTTCAAAACGGAGACGTTGGTCTAATGGGTCATTTAGTTCGCCAAATCCTTTTCCTAGTTCTGTCCCATAAGCCAGTATTTGCAAACGCTGTACTAATTTTGGATTTTTAGGGTCTCGTTTAGCTAATGGTTCTAGCTCAATAGGTTGGTTAATTAAAAATGCTGGTTTATTTGTTTGGAGTGTTGGCCTGACTTTTTTCTTAAATATTAAATCTATCAGCCTGCCTCGTCTGGCAAAATTTTCGTAAGCAATATGGTTATTGTCCGCATATTTTTTTAGGTCTATATCTTTACATGATAGTAAATCTAAATCCGTTTGTTCTTGGAATAATTGTACATAGTCATATTTGTTCCAGTCCCCAGACCAGTTTACCTCGACACCGTTACTGGTAAGGGTGAGCGTTCCAAAGGTTTCTTGAATTACGAACTGGTATAATTCTTGTAAAAATTTCATAAGTTTTTCGAAATCGCCATATGCCCAATAAAATTCCATTTGGGTATAATCTTGCAAGTGTTCTGTATCTATTCCTTCGTTTCTAAAAATGCGTCCAATTTCAAAAACTTTTTCGTAACCAGCTACCAGCATTTTTTTAAGAGGTAATTCTAAACTTATCCTTAAGTAAAAATTCCGGTCGAGGGCGTTGTGGTGAGTAATAAAGGGTTCTGCTTCGGCTCCCCCAGGAATAGCCTCTAAAACAGGCATTTCTAGCTCTAAAAAGCCCGATTGCACTAAGAACTGCCTCATAGAAGACCAGAATTTGTTCTTTTTAACAAAAAGTTCTTTAATTTCAGGGTTTAGTAATATGTCCAAATATCTTTTACGAAGTCTAATTTCTTCGTTTTGCAAGCCAAAATGTTCGCTAGGTAACGGAAGCAAGCTTTTAGCTAATAGTTCATATGCATTAGCTTGAAGAGTTTTTTCTCCTGTTTTTGTTGTAAATAATGTCCCGGTAGCTTCTAAGAAATCTCCTATGTCAAAATTATCTAATAATAGTTTAAAATTATCTGCCCCTATGTTGTCTTCTTTAAACAAGACTTGTATTTTAGCGGTACCATCTTCAATATGAGCAAAAATTAATTTACCCATAGTTCTCCAGCTGCGAATACGACCAACAATGGTTACGGTTTGGTCTTGAAGGTTTTCAAAATTTTCTATAACTTCTTGGTTTGTGTGAGTTCTGTTTGTAGAAGAAGGGAATGGGTCAATGCCAAGAGCCTTGAGCGAGTCAAGTTTTTGCTTGCGGTGTTTAACAATATCTTCTAGACGGTCCGACATAATATATAATTAACTATAGCAAAAATGAGTTAGTTCCACAAACTTGCAAAATTTTGCTTTTTATATTATAGTGCTGGGTTAGTAGCGCTTTTTTGCAGGAGGAATTTGTGGAAACATCTACTAGGAATAAAATCGCAAAAACGGTTTTGTTAATTTTGTTAGATGAATTTAGTAACTTGCCATGGTTGTGTTTGCGGTTTATTGCCAAGGTTCTTGTGGGTGAAGGTAGATATGAAGATCTTTCAGATGCCATTGCCAGAGGAACCATGCTGGCCGACGAAGGACCAGTGGAAATACGCGAATTCGCAGAAATGATTCTTGCCAACCCGATACCTAAAATCTAAAAGCGTGAGGCTTTCGCCCCACGCTATTTTTTTACTCAAATTTTTATTCAATAGAAATAATTTCATACTCCATGTCCCCCGCTGGAGTCGTAACTTTAAATTTATCGCCCGACTTCTTCCCTAAGAGTGCTTTTCCAATGAGGGATTCATTGGAAATTTTACCTTCTTTAGGGTTAGCTTCATTACTACCTACGATCTTATATTTTTTTTCGTTTCCGTTTACCGTAATAACTGTAGTAGAGCCAATAGTTACATTGTTATGCTGCGAGCTTGTTGAAATAATTTCAGCGTTCTTTATAATGTCTTCTATTTCTTGAATACGCCCTTCTATAAAACTTTGTTCTTCTCTGGCTTGGGCGTAGTCTGCGTTTTCGCTTAAATCACCATGACTTGCAGCTTCGCGGATGCGTTCTATAACATCTGGCCTTTTTTTATTGATGAGTTCTTTTAACTCTTGGTTCATTTTTTGCAAACCTTCAGGCGTCAGTAAATATTTTTTTGACATTGGTGTTCTTTTGTCATCTTGGATTCCAAAATAGAATCCAATAAATGAAACTTATTTAATAAACAAACTGCGTATATGATACTTTAAGTTTATTCTTGTGTCAATTATGTAACTTGTAAAAATAAATGGCTGGGTTTCAGGTCGGCCATTTTAGGACGCGGTAGCTAGTAAATTCCGAGATTTTATTATTCTGCTTCGGGGAGTTCTTGTTTTTTGAGTAAGGCGTTCTTGTTCTTGTCTCATTTGCTTATAGAGCTCAAACGCTCGTTTTTCCAAGGTTTGCTGCTCTTTAATGGTTTTAACAACCTGGCCGGGCGGCACTGCCTGACGTTTTTCTCCCACAATTTTATCCCACTCTTTCTTACTAAGCTTACGCATGAGCATCTTTTCCCCTCCTTAGATTTGGGAATTGAATTTAAATGTCGAGGTTTTTTACTGTTTTAGCGTGGGTTGTTATAAAGCGCTTGCGGGGGGCAACTTCGTCTCCCATGAGAACTTCAAATATTTCACTGACTTTTTCAGCATCTTCAATTTTAACTTGGAGCATGACACGGTTAATAGGATCCATAGTAGTTTCCCATAGTTGCCCTGGATTCATTTCTCCTAAACCTTTATAACGTTGGATACTGTATTTAACTCCGTCTAAGCTGCTCGAAGTAGCTTCAGAGGCTTCGTCAGAATTTTCCGAAAGACTGTTTGCTTCTAAAGCATCTTCTTCTTCGTCAGTTTCTTTTTTACTTTTTGCGTCTGCCTTAGTTTTTTTCTTATCTTTAACTTCAGCAACTAATTTTTTTAGAACTTTGTCTCGTTCCTCGTCTGAAAAAGCGTATAAAGCATTTTTTCCTACACGGACTTGGTAAAGAGGTGGTTGAGCAATGTATAAATTTCCGTTTTTAATAAGGTCTGGAAAATAACGGTAAAATAATGTTAATAATAATGTACGGATATGTGCTCCGTCCACGTCGGCATCCGTCATAATAATAACGCGGTGGTAACGAAGTTTAGAAAAGTCATATAATTCGCCAATGCCTGTGCCAAAAGCAATAATGAGGTTTTTTATTTGCTCGGAAGACAGCATTTTGTCTAGTCTTGCGCGTTCTACATTTAAAATTTTACCGCGAAGGGGTAAAATTGCCTGAAATCGGCGATCCCTACCTTGTTTAGCACTACCTCCGGCGCTATCTCCCTCAACAATATATAATTCACATTTAGAAGGATCGGATTCGCTACAGTCTGCTAGTTTTCCTGGAAGAGCTAGGCCGTCAAGAACCCCTTTACGAATGACGCTGTCACGTGCTGCTCTGGCAGCAAGTCTAGCTTTCGCTGCCAAAATAACTTTTTCAATAATTTTTCCGGCCTCCTGCGGATGTTCTTCCAAATACATTTCCAAAGCTTCGCCTACCACCCCTTCTACCGCAGTCCTAACTTCAGGATTTCCAAGTTTAGCCTTTGTTTGGCCTTCAAATTGGGGGTTAGGAAGCTTTACGGAAATTATGGCCGACAGCCCTTCACGCATATCTTCCCCGGTCAGCTTTTCGCTTTCTTTAACGTAATTATTTTTAGTAGCATAAGAATTAATTACGCGAGTTAAGGCAGTTCTAAAACCTGTAACATGCATCCCACCTTCAGGGGTATAAACATTGTTTGCGTAAGAAAGAATTCGTTCTTCAAAATCGTCTGTGTATTGTATGGCAACTTCAACCGCGACATCTTCTACTTGTTTTGCAATATAGACCGGCGATGATTTTGTTTTTTTATTTCGATTAAATTGTTTCAAATAACTTAAAATACCGCCTTCAAAAAAATATTGGTAAGTTAAGTTTTCTGCTTCGTCGGTAATAACAAAATGCAGGCCTTTAGTTAAGTAAGCCTGGCTGCGTAAATGTTCCAGTATAGTTTTAAAGTTGAATTTGATTGTCTCAAAAATACTTTCGTCAGGATAAAAAGTAATTCTGGTTCCATGTTGGATAGGTTCGTCTTTGTCCAGTTTGCCAATTACTTTAATCTGTCCCTGAGGTTTACCAATTTTATAGCTTTGTTCATAAATTTTGCCTTCTTTGTAAACTTGAGCAACCAATTTGGTGGAAAGTGCGTTTACCACGCTGGCACCTACACCATGTAGACCCCCAGAAACTTTATATCCGCTGGCTTCACCACCAAATTTACCACCAGCATGGAGCACCGTTAAAACTGTTTCAAGTCCGGACTTTTTTGTAGTTTTATGAACGTCAACAGGAATACCGCGGCCATTGTCTAAAACGCTAACGCCACCGTCTTTTTGCATTAGCACCCAAACTTTGTCGGCATGTCCTGCCATGGCTTCATCTACTGCATTGTCAACAATTTCCCAAACAAGATGGTGTAGTCCGGTCACTGAAGTTGATCCAATATACATTCCCGGGCGTTTACGCACCGGCTCAAGGCCTTCTAAAACAGTAATGTTTTCCGAGGTATAACTAGCAGACTGTTTTTCTTTCTCTTCTTTTTTCGCCATGGTTTGAATTTAATTTATACTTAAATTTTAGCATAATTTACACAAAATTACCAGTTATATAATATAAAATACCCCTCTTATTTAAGAGGGGTATTAGGAATAAAAGTTATCAACATTTATACTACCTGAGCTTTGCATTATATATGCTTTTTGTTTGTTCGTAGAGCTTGTTTTGTAAGGGTTCTACTTCTTCAGTTTTTAGAGTTTGTTCATGACTTCGATATACGACACGGTAGGTATAACTTATTTTACCCGTTCCAAATTTTTTTTCGTCTTGATATTTGTCTAGTAATTCAACTTGTTCTACTAAATCGCCGCCAATGTCGCGAATTAAATCAAAATAATCATTTGGTACAAAATCGTCATTAACTATAAAAGATATATCGCGAGTAATTGGCGGAAATTTACTGACTTCTACATATTTTTGGCCAAGATGAAGCTGTTTTTTTACACGAACGTCGTTTGACCATAATAAGCGGATGTCGGGTAGGTCCATGCTGGCAATAGCAAGACGTTCAAGGCCAAAACCATATGCCCAACCATGGTAACCTTCAAGCCCAAAATTAGAAAGTACACTTTTTCTTACCATGCCGGAGCCAAGCATTTCCATCCAATTACCTTTAATTTCAGCTTCCATTTCAAAACTAGGGTCGGTATAAGGGAAATTGTGTTCGTAAAAACGAAAGTTTGTTTCGCCAAAAACGCTTTTACCAATTTCGGAGAGTGCATTTTTTAAATCATCGGGGGTAATTTTTACTTTATCGTCTGGTCCAATATAGAGCCCCCCGAATTGATGAAAGACGTTCATATGTTTGCTGTCAATTTCATCTTTTCTGTAAACTTTTCCATAACAAATTGCTCCTAAAGTTTCTTTATTAGCAATCCGTTTTTTTATTTCTGGATGGGTTAAGTAGTAGTACCAAAAAACAGTGTCGTGAGTCCTAAGGACATTTTGGTCGTCTACATAGTAAGTATCAGATTTACTTCGTGCTGGGTGTCCGGGTGGCATGTTAAATAAATCGAACAAAATATTGCTCGGAATAATTTCTGGAATTTCAATAATATCAAAACCCTTAAGGCTTGGAACCTTGGAGGCACGGTCTATAATTTCATTAAGTGGGCTGCCTTCTGTGCGAGACAAATCCGGCATGCTTAAATATCGTTTGATGCGTCCAGCTTCAAAGTCGGTTCTTTTTTCTAATTCTGCTTTTAGACGATTTTCTTCGTCTCTTGAAATTTTAATAATTTGCCCCATATACAAGCTATTTTATCATATCGGGAGAAAATTGACTACCGGGTTTTATTTCATTTTTTAATAACATTATCCCCTGTCCAGGCTCTGTTGCTAGCCCTAATTCAAAAGCTGCGCAAATCATTCCTTGGCTTTCTATTCCACGAATTTTAGCCTTTTCTAGTGTAAATCCTTCGTGATTTTCCGAATGGATGTTTTGGGCAATTTTAGCACCTGGCAAAGCAAGAACTACAACATCTCCAATATCGAAATTAAAAGCACCGCATACTATAGGTTCAATAATTGTATTTCCTACATCTAAGGAAATAATTCTTAAGCGGTCGGCGTTGGGATGCTTTTGGACATTCACTACTTTTGCCGCAACAATCGAATTAAAACTACCTGTCTTAGTAACGGTAGATGTGTTTGACTCAGTTTTGTTATTAGAAAAAAGTTTTTTTAAAAAATTAACAATTAAATTCATGGGAATATTAGTAAAAATCGCAGTTGTCTTGGTTACATAGCCATCCTGTTGTCCCCGTAGGGGGGTTGTCGAGTTTAGCTTTTAAAGTAAAGGTGTTAAATTTATCTGAAACTTGGTATTCGTAATCTTGTCCATTTTTTGGGTCTTTCGGAATGCTGCCTATGTAGTTGTTAGTAAGTAAGTCAGATTTATATTTGTCTTGGGTTGGGAAAACAAAATCTTGGTTTGGGCCGGCATTATTTCCAGAATAAAGTAATAGTGCTGTTCTTAAGCTATCGAGATCGTTTTTTCTTTGTGAGTCGAGTAAGTCTGACTCCTCGGCTGTTTTATCTTTTATTGCATCCTGTAAATGTTTTTTTACGAGCACGTTTAATGTTTCATTATAATACGATAATGTAAAATCGTTTCCCGTAGTTGCATAGGCATAAACCAGCGGATCTTTATTTATAGGGTCTATAGTATTTGTTGCAACTTTTATGTAAGGCCTAACTTGTGAGACCATGTCAGAAAAAATAATGGTGTTAGGAAATGAGTTGTGGTCTGCCTGATATTTTACAAGGGCTATACCTATAGATTTAATAGCGCCTAAACGTTTTGTGTCTCTGTCTAGTTTAGCTTCTGCGCTTATATCTGCTCCAGCTAGAGCGGTTGATATACTGGAGGTTGCGGTAGTGGAAGCGGGTGTTGTTGTAGTTGAATTGGTTGGAGGAGGAGTTTTTGGAGCGGTTTGGTCAAAGTGATAAATTTTAATTAAGGCATCTTTTAAGGTGCTGTCGGTTGGCGGATGAATGGAATATGTGGCAAGTTTTGTCTGAATGTCTTGAATTTCTTGCTCAGTATATTTTGTATTGTTTTTATTTGGGTTGTATCCGCCTTTTAAGAAATCTGCATCGGTATATTTTTGGTCAGAGTTTGTGTGTGGGCTGAGTGGCTTGGTACTGAAAACATGTACTTCATCGCCGTCAGAAATGCCGTCGCCGTCACAGTCTTTATTGTTTGGGTCTGTTTCTTGTTTAAATTCTTCAGTATTGGTAAGGCCGTCACTGTCTGGGTCTGCTTCATCGCCACATTGTTTAGCATCCTGACAGTTTTTGACAAAATATTTATCTCTCCATTCTTGGGGGGTTGTAAAACTATTTTGGTTTTGAGATATATTTTTTTTAGCCTTGTTACCAAAAGAGTCTGTGAGAGCTGTAAGTTCAGCGTCAGAAGGACCAGAAAAGAATTTTGCGTAAACAAAATAACCAGCTCCGGCAAGGACAAGTATGGCTATTGCAATAAACAACCATTTTTTATTTTTGGAAAAAAAACTTTTGTTCGTTTGCGAGTTAGTGTCTAAAGCGGGTTGTTTAATAGTCAGAGTTGGACCTACAACCTGGCCAGTAACTTTTTCTTTCGGCATGACATTATAAAATAAATATTCTTCTTGTTCAGAGTTTAAATTTTTTCCGGACTCATTTATATTATTAAAATTTGGATCTCCCATAAATAGGTTTGGAAAATTAAATAATTTAGGTTTTGAGGTTTAAGAAAATTTCTAAAAAGACAAAAAATAAAATAAGTGTCGCCTCAACCCACCAAACTAAAAGCCCAAGTCGTGACAGTAGGAGTGAGCTAGTAACGAGAGTTGCTATAAAAAGAGCTTGTCTGAAACTATGTCCTAAATTTACTATGTATATACCACCCCATAACTGCCTTAAGGTAAGGCCAATGAGCGTAGTTGTTCCTAGAATTGCTAGAAATAGACTTACGTGAAAAAATAAATGTGTTAGTATTCCGGCTGAATAGGGATCGGTAAAAGTAATTATCGATGCAACAGAAAATGCACCAAGAACAGTACTAATAATAATGAGTGTAATATGTTTTTTCACTTTTGGACTAATTAAATTATACCATAACTATAGAAGAATAGCCAAAAATTATAAATTAGGAATTTTTTTTGGTTAGTCTTTTAAATTATTATTCCAAATCTTCAAAATCGCACTGGTGGTCACGGACTTTTTTATGCTCTTCTTTGAAAAGATTATATTTTGTGACATGTATAATTTTTTCTATGGTTACAAGCATTCTATTTTTAAGGTCGTCAATTTCTTTTGTGTCAGCAATTTTTTCTTCAATAAAACCATTATCTTGTAAATACCAATACTTCATACCAACTACATTTTCTTTCAAAAATTCTTGCGCGGCCCACTGGTAAATATGAAGCTGGTCTATGTCTTTTTTGTCACCTTTTTTAGGCGTGCTACCGGTTTTGTAATCAAGAATTTCAATACCGCCGTCTTTAATGTCGGCTCTGTCTATTTTACCGCTAAAAAAGTATGGACCAACAAAAAGTTTGAAACGTTGTTCAATATATTTTGGATGACATGGGTTATTTTTTGTATGTTCATAAAATTTATGTAACATCTCAATACCTAAGTGCCGGTATTCTTCTTTTTGGGTCTTGTTTTTATACCATTCGTCTATCCAATTTTTTTCGTAAAGTTGTTGTAATATTTTAAAATCTGGTATTTCTCCGGTATTTTTTTTACCAAAGAGGTCTGCTTGCCCGTATTCTAGTTCTTTTTTATAAAGTGCCAGGTATTGCTCAAAAACTTTATGAATACTGTTACCAAAACTAAAATAATGGTTACCAGCAACAGGTAGTTTAAGGTAATGGACGTATTTATATTTTAAAGGGCAGGTTTCAAAGTCGTTGAGTTGTGAATATGAAAAACTTTTTGGCATAACCTGAAATACTGGAGACGGGGTTTTTTCTGGCCTGTTGAATACTACTTTACCCGTGGCATGGTTAACCAAGTCGCTCGGTACTAGTTTGGTTTCTTCCAAAAATATTGAGGGTTTTTTTGCTTTTGTACCGCCGTAATCTTTAGCCCATGAGAAAAATAAGTTGCACTTGGATCTTGTCATGGCAACGTAAAAAAGTCTCCGCTCTTCTTGTAAATGAAAATCTCCTTCGGGTAAAATGTCTTTTATTAAATCTTTAGGAATTTCTATTGCTTCGCCTTTTTGTCGCGTAGGAAAACGTTGGTCAACCATGCCAATTACGAAAACGTTTTCAAATTCTAAACCTTTGGCGCTATGAACGGTGAGCACCTTTACTGTTTCTGGTCCAATATTTGGGTCAAATTTTATAACTCCATCACTCCCCGCCTCAACTTCAAGTTTTAAAGTCATTAAAAAACTATGTAAGCTTTTGTCAGCGTTTTGTTGTTGAAATGTTTCAATTTTTTTATAGAATTGATCAAGGAGTTCCCTGTTTTCAGCATTTTCTGCTGTGTCTTCCATAATTTTTAGGTCCATTCCTAAATCACGAATAATTTGCACTGCCATTTCTGTTGCATGGAGTCTTCGTGCCATTTCGCTATGATGGCGAAGTGTATCAATAAATTTTTGAGCAATAACTTTTGCTTCCGTGGAAATCCCAGTTATTTCATGGGCATGTTCTAAAGCCTCGTATAACGACAAAGCTTTTTTATTTGCAAAATATAGTATGGTGGCTAAATCTAAATGCTGCATTTTAAATTTAGGTAAACTTAAAACACGGTACATGCTTATAGAGTCATGGTAGTCTTCAAGCACTCTCATATAAGACAGTAAGTCTATAATAATGGCTTTTTTATAGAGCCCTTTATTAGCGACAAAAGTGTAAGGGATTTCGCTCCCTGAAAGTATAGGTAAGAGTTCTTCAGCGCTGGAATTAGCTCTTATAAGAATAGCAAAGTCATTCCATGATGTTTTTGGAGATTTATTTTTAAGTTCTAGTATTTTTTTTGTAACCATATATAACTCACCGGTTATATCTTCTGCTTCCAACACCTCTATTACGCCTTTATGGTCTTCTCCAACATTCGAATGCAAGCGTTTGTTAATGCCTAATTTAATTTCTAGTCTATCAGGGTTATTTGCTTGAATGAAATTATAAGCCAAGTCTAAAATATTTTGGTTCGAACGATAATTTTCTACCAAAGTAATTTGTGTTAGTGTGGGATAATGTTCTTTAAATTTTAAAATATTTGAAACCGAAGCACCCCTAAATTTATAAATAGACTGGTCGTCGTCACCGACTACAGCAATATTTAAATGCTGTTCTGAAAGCATTTTAACTAATTCATACTGGGCAAAGTTGGTGTCTTGAAATTCATCAACTAAAATATGTTTAAACTTTTTTTGGTAATAGTTTAAAATTTTTGGGCGTTTTTTAAATAATTCTAAACAGTAATTAATAAGATCCCCAAAATCTAAGTAATTATTGTCTAGCAAAAGTTTTTGGTACGTATGGTAACATTCTGCTACTTCCTCTAAACGGGAAATTTCTGTTTGGTCGAGTGCTTCTATCCCCTCTTGTTCCATGGTAAGTTGCGGAGGAGTTTTTATTTTTTTTTGTTTGGTCTTTGCTGCTGTTTTTTTAACATTAGCCTCTCCGTCAGTATTAAGTTTTAGTTTTTGCACGTAGTCTAAATAATCCTGTGGTGAAATAAGTTCGTCTTTACATCTTGAAAAATGAGACAAAAGCGCGTCTATAAATTTTGCGGGATTCCCTATGGGTTTGTAATATTTTAAATTAAATTTTTGGATATTTTTATAAATAAATACCCATTGCTGTGTGCTGTCTAAAAGCGTAAAATCGGTTGGTATGCCAATATCTAAAGCATGGGACATGAGAATTCTTTCACAAAAACTATGGAATGTTGAAATCCAGGAATCGGTGTACCCAAGGGGCATAAGCATGTCTACGCGTTCTTGCATTTCACCGGCAGCTTTTTCTGTAAAAGTTAAAGCTAAAATTTCATCTGGTTTTGCTAATTTTTCTTTTACTAAATAAGCAATGCGCCTGGTGATGACAGTTGTTTTTCCTGTTCCTGCACCAGCGACTATTAAAAGCGGGCCGTTTGTATGGGTTACGGCTGCTATTTGTTCTTTATTTAAATTTTCTAAAAGTTTATCGGGTTCCATGTCTTAAGTTTTGCTTTTTGTAATATAATCGGTCCATTGTTTCCATAAATCCATACCTTCGTCTTTATATTTTACCCAAAATTGGGCAGGATTTGTTATTGAAACATTGTTGTAAGATTCTAATTTTAATAAATCATTATCGCTCGTTATCAAAAAATCTGCCTTTGCTTCGACAGCGCTTTCTAAAATTTTATTGTCTTCCGGGTCAGATACAATACGAATTTGCCGTCGGTTTACCACCCAATTTATTTGGCCAAAAAAATCCCCAAGCTCTTTTTCGTATTGGGGGTTATTAATGAGTTGGGAAATAATAAGTTTATTTTCCCGTAGCGTTTGTTTATTAGCGTAGGCTTCTATTTCCCCATTCCTCACGGCATCGATAATTTTTTTTTCGTAAGAATAGTCGTCTTTAAAGCCGTTTATAAGAACATTGGTGTCGAGAACTACTTTCATAACAATTAATCTTATTTATGGGTATTCTTAATAGGCATTAAAAATTTCCGTGGGTTTTCATCTAAATCTATAAAATAATCGGTGAGCACTTTAATTTTACTGCTACAGCTTTTACCAAAAGCTAACGTTTCCGTAAATTGTCCAGACATTTGTAAGTATTCTAAAAGCGGAACATAGTCCCCGTCGCCGCTTGCAAGCACAACAACATCTAGTTTGTTCATGAGCTTAATAATATCCATAGCAATGCCCACGTCCCAGTCTCCTTTTTGGTGGCCACCGGCAAAAGTTTGTAATTCTTTTACTTTGACTTCAAATCCTGCTTTTTCTAATGCTTCAAAAAAAGTATGCTCTTCAGGCATATCTGCTTTCACGACATAAGCAATAGCTCTTATTAGTTTTCGGTCTGCTACCGCTGCGTCCAATACTTCGTTAAATTTTACTCTGGCGTTATAAATATTTCTTGCAGAATAGTACAAATTTTGTACGTCTACAAATACTCCAACTCTTTGGTCCGGGTTTCTTATGCTCATATGTTTTGTTTATAAATAAAACTATTCAATTAAAGTTTTTTGTTCTTCTTTGGCCTCGTCTAACCTTAAAGAAGCTGCGTTGCCAATATTGGTTTTAAGTTTAGAAAAGTCGTTAGAAATAGTTCCCATTGTATTATTAACATTTTTTACATGACCACCTAAAATTTCCAAATTTCTCCCGAATTTATCACTTTCCTGTTGAATTCCGTTTATCATTGTTAAAATTTGTTGTGCGACTTTATTTATCTCCTGTCCCCTTAAGGAAACGATTACATTTTGCAAATATACAAAAAGACTGTTTGGACCAACAGGCATAACTCTTTTGCTCCGACAATAAAGCATAATATCTTCGTCAGGAATAATTTCCTGATATATTCCTTCGCTAGGTACATACATTAAAGCAAAGTCAAAAGTGCCTTCTTGTGGGAGGATATATTTTTTATGAATTTCATCTACACGTTTTTTTACATCTTTCAAAAATGCTTTTTTATAAGATTCAACTAAGTCATCTGTTTTAGATTCTTTCATAAATCTAAAATTTTCCATTGAAAATTTACTATCTATAGGTAAAAGGTTGGTTCCGAATTTAACTATTATGTCGACTGTTTCTCCGTTTTTAAATTTATACTGACTTTGGAACGAGCTTTTTGGTAAAATTTCATCTAGTAATTTTTCCAGCATTTCCTCGCCAAAGTTGCCACGCAGTTTTGGACTAGCTAATGTTTCTGTTAAACGTCTTATATCAGGACCAATTTGGCTAACAGCGCCAACTTCTTGTTTAAGTTGCCCAATATATCTAGCTGCTTCAGTGAGACGTTCGTTAATTTGTTTATTTGTTTCGTGAATGTTTTTTTGAGTCAATTCTCTGTCTTGCTGAGTGTCTTGTTTAAATTCTTTCATCCATTCCATCATAACTTTCATACTCGCATCGTCTTGGGGTTGATCTGCCTTTTTTCTAAGTTGGCTTATAAAATAAAGTAACATAGCAAAGCCAATAAGTAAGACTATTATAATGAGATAGAGCAGGTAATTAAGCATTGTTTTTCGGGAGTTTTTATATAATTTATAGTTTAATTATACCATGAAATTACATTGGAAAAAAATGCTAATATTTGTTAGAATCCAGTTATTGCAAACAGAGGGGCTGATGAGAATACTTCCATTGTTTCTTCTCGCATTTTACGCCTTTGCCCAGGAAAGTAGCCCTGTGGTAGAGGTAAACGGCAACCAGTTTCAGCCCACTACTATAGTGGTGAAGGATACCTTAACAGAGGTGGTTATTACCGGGAGGTGTGTTAGGCTCGAAGGTATAAAAAAGCCCGACGAAGACATAGGGTATGACCCTAGCATAAGCTGTCATCTTTGGAGAGTGAGCTTTAAGGCTGACAGCAATTTGCGGAACGTCAGGCTCTATACCATGCGCGGGTATTGGCATTATCACCCGTCGGTAAAGCCAAGGCTTCCAGAGAACCATCCAGACAAAATAACCGAGGGAGACTGGGTTGGTGCAGTTTCCTTAAATGGCGCTGATGATGAATCGCCCTTTAAACCTAAACAAGACTCAATGGTGTTGAGATTTGTTTCCTGGGCGCAGGATTTACTAGATGCCACGGTTGACCCTGGCCTTGAGCCTCGGGCTCAGGTTTCCAAAGGGAAACTTATAACGGAATTACAAAATCTTTCCAAGGCTTTTTTTACAAAGCCATAAGCTCTGATTTTTGTCAGAGTTTTTTATTTTAGATGACTTAATTAATAGGAAGGATTGTATATTAATTTTTGTGCTGAATATTGGCTACAGTAAATTTCTCCAAATTCTAATGGTATGACTGGCAAATTAATGGCATTGCTCAATAGAAAATCTTGAGTTTCTTTAACTCTGTTTAATGGAACTTCTATATGGGTAAAACCAGTAAGTTGTATTTGTTGGTCGGTTCGAGATTCAAACTTGTCCATAAAAGGAGTGACCGATATTGTTTTAACAATCTCTTTTTTAATTCCAAATAGTAAAGGGTAGTTTAGGGGAATGTCTGATTTTAACTCAAATATTTGCCAAAATTTTAAAATTTTAAATTTGTAATCTCTTCGCACAGCTTTTATCCATGTTTTTGCGCTTTCCAAAGCGCTTCTGCTAGCGAGCATTTTTACAAAATCTCTAGCACTTTTAATAGGGTGTCGTATTATAGCAAAGCTAACTAATATCATTAGCAAAAATAACCAATATCTGGTGCTGCCATATTCAAATTCTGCAAAAGATTTTTCATATCGGTGAGTATCGGCATATAAACGGGCGTGCATGCGGCAACAGGTAAGCGAAGTTGTATAAATATACTTGCCCCCAATTTTTATCCATGGATCATAGTGAGGAGTAAGGCCGTCATTGTGGATTATAGATTTAAGAATATCCAACAATTTTTCGGAATTGCTTTTTTCATAACGCGATGTATGGTTATGTCCGTAGTGGTAACGTCCTGTCCCGTGCCAGTAATATGCTTCACTATATGCCTTACTTATTAATGGAAGGTATTTATTATATTCAGTAATATATTTATTTTTAAATACTACAGATTTGTTTCTATAAGCATTTAAAATTTTTTCTGCTGGGAATATAATAATTTTCATATTTAGAATTATTATACATCATTTTTTTAAAGTATAAGAAAAATCGTCCATTTTAAGGACGATTATTCATGGCGG
>JADMIO010849008.1_pt1 | contig 22804 bp, 17 predicted proteins | sample 8958161 | NCBI WGS metagenome assembly JADMIO01 (sample SAMN16585339, study PRJNA669376) | soil metagenome | isolation source: Crop rotation soil | place: USA: Cullars Rotation, Alabama | collected 2011 | reverse complement strand
ACTTCTTCGGCGATCGCCTTCAATCCGGCCGGCGACATCTCCCGTGAACTGCCGATCGCAAACCGATCACCGGCGATCACGAACGTCTCCCCCCGATGAACGCGGGCCCGGAAGTCGGGCATCAGGTAACGGAACGATCCGGCCTTCCAGCGCTCGTCGAGCGTTTCGAGGCTCTCGGACACGCAATCCGCCGCCGGTGTGATCTGATCGGTATCGATGGCGTCGAGTTTCTTCGCTGGATTCCTGGGATCCCAGAAGATCAACGCCTTGCCGCGAATCAGTGGCGCAACGCCACCGCTTGTGACATCGGATTCACGCGGTCCAGGGAGAGTGTCGAGCGTAACGCCGGGCTTCAAGACAGCGGGCTTTGCGACCTGCATAACTCACTGATCTTACTAAACAAAATGCAACCACCAAGGGCACGAAGCACGCATGACAAACCCATTCATTGGCCCCACTCGCACCCCCGTGCACCCCGCGCACCCTGGGCACCCCGTGCACCCTGTGCACCCCGTGCCCCCGTGCAATAAGATTCCCCCATGAAACATCGCCTTACCTTGCTCGGTTTTGTGTTCGTTATCCTCGCGGCGTCGCCGTTCGCCCAGGAAAAAGTTGATAAAGACATCGAATGGAAGATCCGCCGCGAAGCGACGGACAACTCTCAGATCATGCGCACCATGCACTTCCTCACGGATGTGTATGGGCCCAGGCTCACAGGGTCACCCAACCTGAAGGCCGCGCAGGATTGGATCGTCAAAGAGACCACGAGATGGGGGCTCAAGAACGCGCACCTCGAGCCGTGGTCGTTCGGCCATCCGGGTTGGGTCAACGAGAAGCTGTCCGTGCACGCGATCTCGCCGTTCAAGGATTCGCTCGTGACCGAAGCGCTGGCGTGGACGCCGGGTACCAACGGCCCGGTGACCGCCCAGGTCGTGCAGCTCGTTACCCCGGCGTCGCCGACGAAAGACGTGCTGACCAAGTTCTTCGCCGATAACGCCTCGAAGGTGAAAGGCAAGATCGTGATGGTCGGCGCCGCCGCGGTGGTGCCAGTGACGATCCTCACGCCGCAGAAGCGCCGCGAAGACAACGACGTGCGCGCACAATACGACCCGGTGAACCCGGCCCAGCCGAACTTCGGCGGTGGCGGACCGCCGGCGACTCCGAACCCAAATGTCGTTCCCGCCGGGCAGGTGGCCGAGCAGCTCGATCAGTTCCTGGTCACGTCAGGCGCGGTCGGACGCATCAACGATGCGGGTCGCGAGCACGGCCAGATTCGGGCCTTCAACAACCGCACCTTCGACGTCGCGAAGGCCGTGCCCACAGTGGTGATGCGCAACGAGGACTACGGCCGCATCTCGCGAATCCTCGCGGACGGCACCCCGGTCGAAGTCGAACTGAACATCGTCAATCGCACCATCCCCGAAGGCGCCACCGTCTACAACGTCGTTGCCGAGATTCCAGGGACCGACAAGGCGCAGGAAGTGGTGATGCTCGGCGGCCACATCGATTCGTGGCACTCGGCGACGGGGGCCACCGACAACGCCATCGGATCGGCGACGATGCTCGAGGCGATCCGCATCCTGCAGGCGATTGGCGTGAAGCCGCGGCGAACGATCCGCGTGGCGCTGTGGAGCGGCGAGGAGCAGGGACTGCTCGGCTCCCAGGCATACGTGAAGGAACACTTCGGCATGGTCGAGAACCCGAAGCCGGAACACGCCAACTTCGCGGGCTACTTCAACATCGATTCCGGCACCGGCCGGGCCCGCGGCGCGTCGGTGTTCGGCCCGCCGGAGGCAGCGGCGATCCTCCGCGAAGCGACGAAGGCCTTTGTTGATAACGGCTTCTTCGGCGTGAACGCGACGCAGAGCCGCCGCCGCGGCGGCACGGACTCGACGTCGTTCAACGAGGCCGGACTGCCAGGCATCGGTATCCAGCAGGATCCGATCGAGTACAACTCGCACACCTGGCACACCAACCTCGATACCTACGAGCGGATCATCGAAGGCGACGCGCAGCAGTCGGCGATGGTCATCGCCGCCGGCGTGTATCACCTCGCGATGCGCGATCAGATGCTGCCGCGGCTGCCGAAAGAGAAGATGCCGCCTCTTCCGACGGCGCCCTGAAGCCCCAGAGGGCTTGGGGGGTTGGGGTCCTGGGGTCTTGCAAGACCTCAAGTCCCCAAGACCTCAAGACCTCAAAATCCCGTTCACTTCCCCACCGCGATTATCCGATCGTCCGCGCGCAGGAACACCCGGCCGCCTCCTGCCGCGGGCGATGCGACGAAGTGTCCGTCGAGTTTGTTGCGCGATACGACTTCGAACGTGCGACCCGCCTTCAACACGATCGTCTCGCCCGCTTCACTGACGAAATAGATCTTTCCGTCCCCCGCGATCGGCGAGGCGCTGAAGATGCCGCTGACGCGCTCCTGCCAGAGGCGCTGACCGTTGCTCGCATCGACAGCCGACAAAATGCCGTTGTCGGTGCTCATATAGATCACACCCTCGTAGTGGACGAGCGATGAAACGTATGGCCCTCCGGTGGCGACACGCCATGCGACGTGCGTGTTGGTGATGTCACCGCGACCGCCAAGCTTGATGGCCATGTATGGGCTCGAGCGATAACCGCGGCTGAGATACAACACGCCGTTGTCCACCATCGACACGGGAATCGGGAACCGATTGACCTCGGGATAGGTCCACAGAGACGCGCCGTTGGCGGGGTTGAACGACTCCACGCCGACACTCGAGTTGACGATCAGTTCGTTTCCGTTCGGCCCCCTGACGACGATCGGCGAGCTATACGACTCCACACCTGCCGGCTTGTCGATCTTCCACTTCACGGCGCCGGTCCGCTTGTCGAGCGCAAGCAGATACGAGCGCGGGGTGTGATAGCAGAGCAGGATGATGGTGTCCTCGAACAGCACCGGCGAACTGGCGTGGCCCCAGTTGATGTCGAACGCGCCGTACTCCTGCCCCAGGTGCTTTGACCACACCGGCTTACCGGCGGCGTCGAGCGCGACCAATTGCCCGGTGCCAAACCACGCGTAGACGCGCTCGCCATCGGTGACCGGGCTCGCGCTGGCGAGGTTGTGCTTGTCATGGACCGCCGGCAACTCGCCCACGGCCGCAGCCTGATGAATCCACGCGCGCTTGCCGGTCCCGCGATCGAAGGCCTCGACGATGAATGTCACGCCGGTGCTCTGGGCGCGTCGCGACAAGGTGCTTTCGCCGGCGGTCTTCGGGTCCACTCCCTGCGCAAGCGTCGGATGGTTGCCGCCCTGCCGCCGCCCATCGCCAACCTGCGAGGTCACGTAGACAAAGTTTCCTGACACGATCGGCGACGATACGCCTGCGCCTTGCAGCGGCGTCTGCCACGCTACATTCGTCGTCGCATTCCACGTCGATGGCAGTGGCGACGCGGCGGCCACGCCGCTGGCCGACGGCCCGCGCCAGTGCGGCCAGTCGTTGGCGCTGACACCGGCGCTCAGCGACAGCAGCAGGATCGTCGAAACCCAACCGAATCCAATCCGCGGAGTTCTTGAAACCATGTGGAACCTCGTGGAACCCTACGGCTCCAAATCGCTCTTCAGGATGCGGCGAACGTTCGTGTAGGTGGCCGTTGCAAAGATGTCGTCAAGGCCGCTGTAGGCCTTGTAGTACTCCTCCATCCGCTCCGGTACCCACAAGTCGAGCGACTCGTCGCGCCGAAACGTCACCATCACCTGGCAACGCACCATCGGATCAGCGGCGTTCAGCTCCGATTTCACCACAGTGCCGGTGAAGGGATCGATCCACAGCATGCCGGTCAGCGCAAGGTCGCGACCGCGTGTGGTCTTGATCAACGTCGGTCTGGCGACTTCCTTGTAGAGCGCTCGTCGCAGGACCCGGCCATTGACCGTTTCCTCGCCGCCGTCGGTGAACTCGAAGCGCTCGTTGACGCGCGGGTGAAGGAACATCATGGCCAGCGTCGGGATGTTGATGGTCCGCGAGACGTTGCCAAGGTTGAACTTGGCACTGTCGCTCGAGAGCTGCGCGGCCTTGTCGAACCGTTCTCTGTGATTGGATGTGAACAGCTTGAGCAGGCGATCGTCGCGGTCACGCAGCTTGCGTCCCTTCACTTCGTACGCATCGCGAAACGGCATCCAGCCTTCGCCGTCGCCACCGAGCTGCACCAGGAGAAAGTCGGACTTGATCGTCTGCGTGCTGATCGGACCGCCGCCTTGCATGCCGCCGCCGGGGTTGGTTCGCGACAGGTTCGAGCCGGGATTCGCCGGCCGCTGAATCTCCTGCTGGTAAACCTCGTCAGCCGCGAGCAGGGCGAACCGCTGCTCGTAGTTCATCGTGTAGCGCATCGCGCTCGACAGCACGGTCGTGAAACCTGAACCGGGCTGGCTGCCGATCTGCGCGTGATTCGTCACGACAGCGAGGGCCAGGGCCATCACTGCCGCCGAGAGGGTGGTTCGCATGGCTTGCTCCGCCGGTAATCCTACTAGAATGGGCGGTTCCTGCATGCGCCCTTCGATTCGCAGTGAGTTCCTTCCCATGCTCAGGATCGCCGTCCCGGTTGTGATGGCTGAACTGGGCTGGATGGCGATGGGCGTTGTCGATACGGCCATGGTGGGACCGCTGGGTCCCCAGGCGATCAGCGCCGCCGGCGTTGGCACCGCCATGCACATGGGCATCACGGTTTTCGGAATGGGACTTCTGCTGGGCCTGGATACGCTCGTGTCGCAGGCATTCGGCCGGCGCGACATTCGCGATTGCCATCGCTGGCTCTTCGACGGCCTGACGCTCGCAGCGATAATGGCGATCCCCATTTTGGCTGTGTGCGGACTGCTCTGGTGGGCGATGCCTTCGCTCGGTTTCCACCCGGATGTCAAACCGTTACTCCGCTCTTACTTCGGCATCGTCATGCTCTCGACGCCGTTCCTGCTGTTGTATGGAGCGTGCCGCCGTTACTTGCAGGGGATGCACGTGGTCACGCCCCTGATGTTCGCGCTGGTATCCGCCAACCTGGTCAATGCGGGACTGAACTGGGTTTTCATTTACGGACACTTCGGCTTTCCAGCGTGGGGTGTCAGCGGATCGGCCCTCGCCACCCTGTTCGCGCGCATCTACATGCTCGGCCTGTTGCTCGTCGCGGTGTGGTGGGCGGACAAGGTCCGCACCGGTGAAAGCCTGTGGCACGTCGATCGTGTCTTCGATGTGGCTCGACTGCGGCAACTGTTGATGCTGGGGTTTCCAGCGGCGTCCCAGGTCGCGGCGGAAGTCGGCGTGTTCGTGCTTGCCACTGCGCTCGCGGGAACACTCGATCCGATCTCGAGCGCGTCGCACCAGATCGCGCTCAACATGTCGGGCGTCGCGTTCATGATTCCGCTCGGCTTGAGCTCCGCGGGTGCCGTTCGGGTTGGCCACGCGGTCGGCGCCGGCGATCGCAGGCGCGCGGCTGCCGCCGGCTGGACCGCAATCCTGCTGGTCGTGCTGGTGATGATCATGTCGGGCCTGACATTTGTGATCGTGCCGGAACACCTGATCGGTGCTTTTAGCGACAACAAGCAGGTGGTGGCGCTCGGCACGTCACTGCTGTTTCTCGCCGCGATGTTTCAGCTCTTTGATGGCATCCAGGTCGTCATCACCGGGACGCTGCGGGGCCTCGGCGACACTCGCACGGCGATGATCGTCACGCTGATTGCGCATTGGCTGCTCGGCTTGCCGGTCAGTTACGTGCTGTGTTTCGTGCTCGGCTGGGGTGTCTGGGGACTGTGGATAGGGCTCACGCTGGGCCTGATGGTCGCCGGCGTGATTTTGTTCTCCATCTGGACGGTGAGAATCCGTCACTATCAGGTAGCGGCATGATCAACGACTCTCACGTGCATTTTTTCTCGCCCGGCTTCTTTGCCGGGCTTGGCGCCACACGACAGGCCATCACCGCGCTCGGCTGGGAGTTCCCGGATTCGGTCGATGCGCTCGGCGAACGATGGATCACCGAACTCGATACGCACGGCGTGGCGAAGGCTGCGCTGATGGCGAGCCTGCCTGGCGATGCGGATTCGGTGGCCAAGGCGGTTGCGCTCAACCCGTCTCGATTCGTCGGGTTCTTCATGCTCGATCCGACGCGCCAGGATGCAATCGCCTATGCGCAGCGCGCCCTGGACGAGGGGCTGCGAACGATCTGCCTGTTTCCGGCGATGCATCGGTATGCGCTGCACGACGACCGCGTGGCGCGCGTGTTCGAACTGGCCGCCTCGCGACGCGGCGGCACCACCGGCCAGGTCGCAATCTTCGCCCACTGCGGCGTGCTCTCGGTTGGTATTCGCAAGAAACTGGGCCTGCCGAGCCCGTTTGAGATTCGTTTCGGCAATCCCCTGGACCTGCACGGTGTCGCCTTGAAACACCCCAACGTGCCGGTCATCATTCCGCACTTCGGCGCAGGCATGCTCCGCGAAGCATTGATGCTGGCGGACTGCTGTCCGAACGTGCATTTCGACACGTCGAGCTCGAATTCGTGGATCACGTTCACGCCTGGCTTGTCTCTGGATCAGGTCTTCAGGACTGCGCTGAACGTTGTTGGGCCGACGCGGCTGATTTTTGGCAGCGACTCGTCATTCTTTCCGCGCGGCTGGAACGCGGAGATCTACCAGAAGCAGAAATCCGTGCTCGACGCGATCGGCGTGAGCGCGGGTGACCAGAACAAGATCTTCGGCGAGAATTTCGCGCGAATTTTCGGCTAACCGGGCGGACTGAAGTCCGCCCGAACGTCCGACCCTACTTGAGCGCTTCCGCGATCACCCGCCGGGAAATGTCTTCGTGGCTCGCGGCGCCTGGCACTCCGCCGCGCCGCTGGATGATGCCGACGAACACGACGTCGTTGGTCGGATCGATCCAGAACCAGGTTCCGGCAATCCCCCACCACCAATAGCTGCCTTTTCCAACTTGGCGCTTCGCGCCGTCCGGATCGAGCACCACCGCGAAGTCGTAGCCAAACCCCTGTGCCGGCGAAAACACCGCCTGGCCCACGCTCGACTTGGAGTTGAGCGCTTCCTCGGTCATGACGTTCGTCCGCATCATGTCCACCGATGACTTGTTGAGGATGCGCTTGCCGCCATACTCGCCACCGTTCAGCAGCATCTGCGCAAAACGGAAGTAGTCGGCAGCGGTGCCGTACAGTCCGCCGCCGCCCGAGGGCAGGCCGGGTGCTGTCGTGATTGGATCTTCGCCAGCTGCCGGCACGATCGCCGCCTTCGCCTTGTCGTAGGCGTAGACGGTGGCGACGCGAGAGAGTTTCTCGGCCGGGACGAAGAAGGCCGTGTCGACCATCCCCAGCGGTTCGAAGAGGCGTGTGCGAAGGAACTCGGGAAATGTTTTTTCCGAGAGCTTCTCGACGAGGTAGCCCTGGATATCCACCGACACGCTGTAGACCCACCGCGTTCCCGGCTGGTAAAGCAGCGGCATCGTCGACACGCGGTTGATCATTTCCTGGAGCGACGGCGCCGCCAGCGGGTTGTTGGCGCGATACATCAAGTCGACCGGGGTGTTGCCGAACAAGCCGTACGTGAAGCCGGCCGTGTGCGACATCAATTCGCCCATCGTTGGCGGATGCGACGGCGCCTCGAGGATCGGCTTGCCATCCTTCTCGCCCGCATACACCTGCAGGTTGGCGAACTGGGGAATGTGCTTCGCGATCGGATCGGACGGCTTCCACTTGCCCTCTTCGTACAACATCATCATCGCGACGCCGGTGATCGGCTTGGTCATCGAATAGATGTGCGCGATGGTGTCGAGCCGCATGGGGGCGTTCGTCTCGAGGCTCTGCACGCCGTAGGCCTTGTGCTGGACGACCTTGCCGTGGCGCGCCACGAGCGTGACGATGCCGGCCAGGTGCTTCTTGTCGACGAGATCCTGCATGCCGGCGTCCAGTTGACCGAGCGTCGCGGAATTGAACCCGACGGACTCCGGCTTGGCGATCGGCAGTTCGAGCGTCGCGACGGCGGCTGGCCGCTGCGCCTGCAGCGCCGGGGGCGCAAGGACAGCTGACAGCAACAGCAGCAGGCCAATCCGAACGCGTCGCTTCAACAGCAGGGTGACGCCAAGGCGAATGCGACGGCTCATTTGATCTCCACAATCTCGATCGCGATGCGATCCGGGCCTTCGATCATGGCTGCCCGGGAGTTACCCCAGGGATGGATCTCTTCGAGGAACTTGATGTTCTCGGACTTCAAACGCGCCACCGTTTGATCGAGGTTGGCGGTGCTGATCGCCCAGTGATCGACGATCTTCCCTCGCGTGCTGACGAGTCCGCCGCCAGGCCACGGCCGGATCGAGATCGAGATGTCGTCGATCAGCACGCCGCCGGCGGGGTCGCGGACGAAACCGGTCTTCGCGAACGATGGCCACGTCGGTGGTGCGTAGGTCTTGGTCTGGCAATTCTCGAGCGGCGGCGGCGGTACTGGCGCGCCTTGCCTGGCGGGCATCTTCGCGCCGAGGTGCGTCACATACCAGTTCATCGCGCAGTTCGGATGCTCGTGGTACATGTGGACGTGGTTGAAGCGCTCGGTCGTGCCCGACTGCGCGTTCTCGATCATCGCGCCGTCAGGACCGCGTAAGTAGCCAAAGCCGCCTTCGCGCGTCGGCTGGGTCCCCTTGGCGCGCATCTCGAGGATCTGCTCCTGCGTCGGCAGGCCGGGAAGGGTGTCGCTCGACATGTCAACGAGCTTGCCGTCGGCCGCGTCCCACATCTGCGCGATCGTCAATCCCATCGCGCGGAACTTCTCGTTGTACTGACGTGAGTTCGGCGTGTTCCACCCGAAGTGCCACACCGAGGTTTGCGGACCGGTCAGATCGTTCTGGGGCGGGGCGGCGACCTTCGTGAAGAGAACGAAGATGTTGCCCGTCTTCACCGCCTCGAAGCCGTTGAACGTCGTCGCTGTCGCCGAGAGGGCAAATGGCTTCGGGTAGTACGCCGCAGCGGCTTTCGGATCGACGGAGTTGAGGTGCACGTGATGAAAATGCAGCGGTTCGATCGCCGACCCCTGCGCGCCAAGCGTCAAGGCCGCGGCCGCCGCCATGGCGCCGACGATGCCAATCGTTCTCATCACTGCCGTCCTCCTAGCCCTTGGGTACGGGCTTGATCGCCGGGAAGATTGCTCCGTTGCCGACGAGATCCTTCACCAAGGCCGGCACTTTGGCAACCACCGCATTCGCTTGATCGATCAATCCTGGCAGGGCCGCCCGGACCTCGCGCACCTGCATCATCTGCGTGTTGGTCGGCGTCGCGGTGGATGCCATGATCTGCCCCTTCAACTGACCGAATCGCCCCCGCAGGTTCTCGTTGTTGCCACCGAAGCCGCCACCACCGCCCTGCTGGCCAAGACCGAGACGCCGCCGAACCGCTTCAAATTCCTTCACGACGTTGTCCAGCTCCTGCTTCGCATTAGGCGAGAGCGTCGCGTTGCGAGTCTGCTGTTGCAGTAACTGGACTTGCCCAAACGCGTTCTGCACCATCTCTGCAACGTCATTGGCTTTCGCCTGCAGCTGGTGCAGTTCGCGTGCGGTGTCGAACCACATCCGGCGGTCAGCATCGGTGATGGTGATCTGCGGATCGCCTTTCACCACGACGTCAATCGTCTGGGCATCACGGCCGTTCACATTCAGGGTCGCCTTGTAGGTGCCGGGCAAGACGTACGGACCGTTGTTGCCGCCCCCGCCAAAGCCTCCCCCACCACCTCCACCGCCCTGGGGCCCAGCTGGCGCGCCTGGCGGAGGCGGCAAGGGCCGAAGAGGCTGCACGCGGAGGTCCCACTTCACGATGTTGAGCCCCGCCTTGTTGCGATCGCGAAGTTCGCCAGCGCCTGGGCCGGTCGCCGGGGTGCTGATCAATTCCCGAACCGTCGATCCGCTTGCGTCCTTGATCGTGACCTTGACGTCCTTCGCATCGGCCTTGAGGCGATACGCCAGCGTCGCGCCGGGCGCAGGGTTCAGGCCGGTGAACAGGCGATCGCCTTCGAAGCCCTTCATCTGATCGTTCGCCTGATTCATGACCGTCGCCGGTTCCGAGGCGAACAGGAATGCGTCGCCGCTTTCCGACTTCGCCCACTCCTGGATCGGCGTCGGATCGTCGAGGATCCAGATGCCGCGCGCGTGGCTCGCCAGGATCAGATCGTTGTCGCGCGGATGCTGCTTGATCTCATAGATCGGCATCGTCGGCAGGTTGGCCTTGAGCCGCGTCCATTGCCCACCCTTGTTCCAGCTCACCCACAATCCGGTTTCGGTACCGAGATACAGGATGTTCGGGTCCTTGCGATCTTCCGCGAGGCCGCGCGCCACTTCGCCTTGAGGCAGGTTGCCGACGATCGATCGCCATGTGGAGCCAAAGTCGGTGGTGGTAAACACGTAGGTCTTGTAGTCGCCACCACGGTGGCCGTCGAACGCGACATAGGCGGTGCCGGCAGCTGCCCGGGAGGGCAACACATCGGCGACGTACGTGAACTTCGGCACTCCGGAGATCTTCGACGTGACGTTGGTCCACGTCTTGCCGGCATCCTGCGTCACGCTCACTACGCCGTCGTCGCTGCCGACCCACACCACGCCCTGCTTCGCCGCCGACTCCTCGAGCGTCACGATGTTGCCGAACGAGCCGACGCCGTCGTGCTTGGCCAGTTTGATGTCCTTGCCAAGCACGCCCATGATCGACAGCGTTTCGCGATCGGTGTTGGTCGTGAGGTCGGGGCTGATCGGTTGATACGAGCGGCCGCGATCCGAAGACTTCAGCACCATGTTGGCGCCGATGTAGATCGTTGCGGGATCGAACGGCGACAACTGCATCGCCGTGTCCCAGTTGAATCGGTATTGACCGGTGGTGTCGCCCGGCTTCTGCTCAGCGGGCTCGGGCCGGACGGTCGTGCGCTCGTTCGTCAGCCGATCGGTGCGGCTCATGCGTCCGTCCTGCGATTCCGCATAGACGATGCGCGAGTCGGTAGGATCCATGAGCGGCTGGAAGCCGTCGCCGCCGCTGATGACGTACCAGTGATCGTTGATGATGCCGCTGTTGGTGCGCACGGCGCTCGGTCCGCACCAGGTGTTGTTGTCCTGCAGGCCGGCGCAGACGTGATACGGCGACTGCATGTCGAATTCGACGTGATACGCCTGCGCGCCAAGCAGGTTTGGGAGCCACACCCAGGTCTCCGATCGATCGTGCGAGATGCTCACGCCGCCGTCATTGCCGATGATCAGGTGACGTGGATCGCGCGGGTTGATCCATAGCGCGTGATGATCGACGTGGATGCGCTCGGCGCCGTCGTCGCGGAAGGTCTTGCCGCCATCATCCGACACATGAAGCGAGACGCCGGGGACGTAGATGCGCGAGTCGGTTTGCGGATCGACCTTGATCACGCCGAAGTACATCGGCCGCGGATTGGTCGTGCTCATCTTCCGCCACGTCGCGCCGCCATTATCGGATCGATAGATGCCGCTCTCGGTCTCGTGCTCGACACGGGCGTAGACGATGTTCGGGTTCTTGCGGTAAACATCGAGACCAATGCGGCCCTTCGGTCCCGCCGGGATGCCGGATTCCAGCTTGTTCCACGTCACGCCACCGTCGGTCGTCTTCCAGATGTTGCTGCCGGGACCGCCGCCGTTCATGCCCCACTGCTGGCGCAGGCGCTGATAGGTCGCGGTGTAGAGCGTCTTGTTGTTGGCGGGATCCATCACCAGTTCGGTGGCGCCGGTGCTGTCGTCGACGTTCAGCACGCGGTTCCACGTCACACCACCGTCGGTCGTCTTGTAGACGCCGCGTTCGCCGCCGGTGCCCCACAGATCGCCGAGCGCCGCGACGTACACGACATTGAAGTCGACGGGGTCGACGACGATCTTCGCGATCTGCTTGCTGCTCTTGAGGCCCATGTTCTTCCACGAGCGGCCGCCATCTGTGGACTTATAGATGCCGTCACCCCAGGAAGAACTCTGGCGATTGTTTGCCTCGCCCGTGCCGACCCAGACCAGGTTTGCATCCGTCGCGGCGATCGCAATTGCGCCGATTGACCCGCTCCCTTCGTTGTCGAAGACGGATGTGAAGGTTGTTCCGGCATTCGTGGTCTTGTAGACCCCCGCGGTCGCCATCGCCACGTAGAACGTCGTCGGGTCGCTCTCGAGCACCGCGAAGTCGTCGACGCGTCCAGATGGAGTCGCCGGTCCGATGGGCCGGAACCAGAGTCGATCGAGCGGACCATTGCCCGCCGACCGCTCGGTGAACACCGGTGTCGGGGGTGGTGGCGCCTGAGCAACGAGGGCGACGGTTGCGAGAGCGAGAATGATAGTGGCGGAGACGAATCGTTTCATCGTGTATTCCTGATACGCTGCGAATTGATTGGTGGAGCCTTCCGGACCGCGCGATTCTACTACTACCCCCTCCCGTGGTCTGTCAGCCGTTGTCGACTGGCTGCTGGCCGGATCAATCGCGACCGCGGTGATCGCCGGCACCGCCGGCGTCGAGGTCCACCTTGGCGCCTTCTCGCTGCGAGCCCACAGCGCGATTCGCGTGCTGATCGTATCTTTGGTGTTGCTGGCGATTCGCTGGAGACTGGGAATCGCCGCGCGACCCGCGTGGCTGACGAGGCTGGCGATGCTGACCGCGATCTGCGGCAGCGTGGCCACGTGGTTTCGATTTCTCCTGACGACCATCGGCGGTGCGGATTCGTACGGTTACGTGAGTGCGGGTGAGTTGATTGCCAGTGGGAGGCTGATCGATCGTGCGCCCATTGCGGAGTGGCTGAGCGCGGCCAATCGATTCGCGATCGCATCGCCGCTCGGGTGGGCGCCCGCCGCGGACGGCTCGGGCATCGTGCCAACGTATCCGCTGGGGCTGCCGCTGTTGATGGCGGCATTCCGCAGCGTCGCCGGGCAGGGCGCCGTGTTCTTCGTATCGCCGGTGCTGGCGCTGCTGACGCTGGTGATCGTGTATCGCATCGCGCGCGAGTGGTTCGATGCAGAGGTCGCGCTCCTCGCTGTGGCCGTCGTCGCCTGGAATCCAGTCTTCGTCGCGTACGCCAAGCAGCCCATGAGCGACGTGCCGGCATCCGCGTTGGTCATGGCGGCGCTGTTCCTCGCACTCCGTTCCGGACCTGAAAGCGCGTTCTTCGCAGGCGTTTCCGCCGGCGCCGCGGTGATGACACGTCCAGTCTTGCTGGTCGGGGCCGCGATCATTCCACTCGCGTCACGCCGAGGCCGTGCGCCGGCACTGCGGGTCCTGCTCGCCGTCGCCGGGATGTTCCTGGGGGTCGCGATGCAGATGGCGATCCAGCGGAAGTTGTTTGGATCGCCATTCGCGACGGGCTATGGCGATACCGCCGCCTTGTTTTCGTTTGCACACTACGGTCCCAACGTCAGGATCTTTCTGCAACACGGCTGGGAGGCCCTTGGATTCGTCTGGCTGGCGGCGCTGATCGTCGGCTTCCAACGCACACCGATCGAATTGCGCTGGCCCATCGTCTCGATCGCTGTTGGCGTGATCACGCCGTACCTGTTCTATCTGCCCTTCGATCACTGGGAGACGCTGCGCTTCATCCTTCCAGCATTGGTGCCGTTGTCGATCATCGTCGCGGCTGGTGTCGTGCATGTGGCTCGACTCGTTCCAAACGCAAGCGCGACGGCGGCCGTGATGGCGATTTTCCTGGTGCCGCTCGTCGGCCGTTCGGAGGGCCTGCTGCGGGAGTCGAGCGCGTGGGAGATTGCGTCGCTCGAATCGCGCTATCCATTGGCCGGCGAATGGATCAACGTCAACACACCGGCAACGAGCGTGGTGCTGGCGAATCAACACAGCGGATCGCTTCGCTGGTACGGCAAGCGCCAGACCTTGCGCTGGGATTTCATCGCGCCCGAGCAGCTCGCGACGACGGTGCGCGAACTCGAGTCACACGGCGCCGCCACCTACGTCGCGCTCGAGGGCGACGAGGTCGCGATGTTCGATCAGCGATTCAAGGACGTGATCGGCCAGCTACAGGTCGATCACGTCGGCAGCATCCGCAACGTCAACTTCCGGAGGATCAGAACACGATAGTTCTACGGGGGTTCTACCGGGGGTTCTACGGGGGTTCTACGATGGTTCTACGGTAGGAAGTACGTAGGACGTACGTAGAACCTCCGTAGAACCTTCGGAGAACAGACGGATTTCTACTTCCCGAATAGGTAATCGAGGGTGAGGTTGGTCATGACCCTCACGCCGATCGGAAGCGCGGACTCGTCGGCGAAGAACAGCGGCGAGTGGTTCATCGCCGCGGTCGCGGGATCCTTGTCCAATGGCGTCACGCCCAGGAAGAAGAACAGGCCCGGTACTTTCTGCTGGAAGTACGAGAAGTCTTCCGCCGTACCCGTCAGCGCGCCCAGGCGCACGTTCTCGGCGCCAACGACGCGGCGCAACGTGGGCAGCATCCGTTGCGTCAAGGCCTCGTCGTTGCGGGTGACGGGATAGCCGAGCGTGTACGTCACCGTTGCCGTGGCGCCGCCACTCTCGGCAATGTTCGATGCCGTCGCGGCGACGCGACGCTGGATGTCCTTGCGGACGCTCTCGTCGAAGGCGCGAATCGTGCCCTCGAGCTCGATCTCATCCGGAATGATGTTGGCGCGATTGCCACCCGTGAACCGCCCAATCGTCACCACCGCGGGCGCTTCGGTGATGTTCACCTGGCGGCTGATGATGGTTTGCAGCCCGAGCACGATCTGCGAGCCGATCACGATCGGATCGACGCCGCCCCAGGGGATGGCGCCGTGCGTCTGGCGCCCTTTCACTTTGATCGTGAAGGAGTCGGTGCTGGCCATCAGCGGCCCCGGACGATAGACGATCTCACCGGCCTTGAACGGAAAGACGTGCAACCCGAACACGGCATCGACCCGCGGATTCTCGAGCACGTTCTCCTTGACCATCTGCTCGGCGCCGCCGGTTTCGCCTGGCGGCGGCCCCTCCTCGGCGGGCTGGAAGATCACTTTCACGGTACCGGGCAGCCGATCCTTCATGCGCGCCAGCGCAGTCGCGGTGCCGAGCAGGATCGCCATGTGATTGTCGTGACCGCACGCGTGCATCACGCCGACTTCCTGCCCGTTCCACTGGGCCTTCGCCGTCGACTTGAACGGCAGCTCGACCTGCTCGGTCACCGGCAGCGCGTCCATGTCGGATCGCAGCGCCACCACCGGTCCGGGCTGCCCGCCGCGTAAGACACCGACGACGCCAGTCGTCGCCACGCCTGTCGTCACCTCGAACCCGAGCTTCTTCAATTCGTCGGCGATGATCTTCGACGTTCGCGTCTCGCGATTGCCGAGCTCCGGATTCTTGTGGAAATCGCGCCGCCAGGCCACGACCTGCGGGGTGATCTCGGCGGAAATCCTCTCCACGTCGGTTGCTAACGGATTCGCCGCCGGCGACGTCTGAGCAGACATCGGCGCCGGTGCAAGCGCCGCCATCGTGACGAACGACGTGACGAGCAAAGTGACTGTTCGCATGGTTCCCGGGATTCTACCTTCATGACCGACCTTCGCCTCGCCCTCCGCCTCTGTTTTCGCCATCCGCTGCTGTCGCTGGCCGCCATCGGCTCGCTGGCGCTCGGCATCGGCGCCAACACGGCGATCTTCACGGTGCTGAACGGCAGCGTGCTGCGTCCATTGCCTTATGCTGACCCGGCGAGCCTGGTTGTCGTGTGGGAGACGCGCGCCGACAATCCGAAGCGAGCGGTCGCGCCAGCGAACTTCATCGACTGGCAGCGGGACACATCGGCCTTCAGCGCGCTCGCGGCATTCGATGACTTCACGGCCACGCTGACAGGCGGCCCGGAGGCGCAGCGCGTCCGTGCGGTATCGACTTCGGGCAACTTCTTCGAAGTGCTCGGCGTTCACGCCCAGATCGGCAGGCTGATGACCGCCGATGACGATCGCGCCGAGGCGCCGCGAGTGGCAGTCCTCACCGACGGCCTGTGGCATCAGCAGTTCGGCGGCCGCGCCGACGCGCTTGGCAAGACCATGATCCTCAACAGCATCCCCCACACTATCGTCGGGGTCCTGCCGCGCGGATTCGACATGCCGATGGTCGCGGGCGTTGAAGTCTGGATGACCGGCGATCGTGGCATCCCGCGCAGCTTTCCCTTCGCGGGAGACATCACGGCCGTGCGTGATTCGCACATCATCGCCGTGATCGGCAGGCTCGCACAGGGATCGACGCGGCAGCAGGCGCAAGCGCAGCTGACCAGCGTGATGGGCGCGCTGTCGCAGCGCTATCCGTCGACCAACGCGGGGCTCGGCGCCAGCGTGGTGCCGCTGCATGAAGAGATCGTCGGCAACGTGCGCCCGCTGGTGGTGCTGCTGCAGATCGCCGTCGCGGTGCTGCTGCTGATCGCGTGCGCCAACGTCGCGCACCTGCTGCTGGGCCAGGCCGCGACACGCCAGGCCGAGATCTCGATGCGCTACGCGCTCGGCGCCGATCGATCTCGCATCATTCGCCAGCTGTTGATCGAAACGCTGATCATTGCTGTTCCCGGCGGACTTGCAGGACTCGCGCTCGCTATTGTCGGCGTGCGCGCGCTGGTGCTGGTGGCGCCGCAGAACCTTCCGCGGCTCGGCGAGGTCTCGATCGACGTCAGCGTGTTGATGTTCACGCTGGCGATGACGCTGCTGACGGCAATCGTGTTCGGGCTGGGTCCCGCGATGCAGACAGCGAGGACCTCGGCGAACGATCTTGGCCGCATCGGCCAGAGGGTCGCCGGGGGCCGGGGCGTGCGCCGCGGACACCAGGCCCTCGTCATCGGCGAGCTTGCGCTTGCGCAGGCGCTGCTGGTCGGAGCCGGGCTGCTGCTGATGAGCTTCGTCCACGCCACCAACACCGACCTCGGCTTTGCGCAGAACGATCGGCTGCTGGCCGAGATCAATCTCAGTCCGGCGTACGTCCAGCCGATCGGCCAGGACGGCTTGATCGATCCGACGAAGAAGATTCGCTTCATCAACGCTGTGCTCGACCGCGTCCGAAGTGGACAGGGTGTGCTCGCCGTCGCGGCGTCGTCAACGGCACCACTTACCGGCGCACCCAACCGCGGCATGCGGATCGAAGGCGATCCGGAATTGCCGCCCGATCAACAACCGAACGCTGACTTTCAGTTGATCTCTCCTGATTACTTCAGGGCGCTGGGCATAACGGTTGTCGCCGGCCGAACCTTCGGCCCGGCCGATCGCGCCGAGTCGCCTGCTGTATTGATCGTGAACCAGGCGCTCGTCGACAAGTACTTTGCCGGCCGCGATCCCATCGGGCGGGTGATCCGATTTGGCGGCAACAAGCGTCACGAAATCGTCGGCGTCGTCGCCGACGCGCGATACCGGTCCGTAGAGCGTCCGGCAGACCCGACGTTCTACCTGCCGCTGGAGCAGAACGACGAGCGATGGCCGTTCCTCGCGTTCACCGTCTGGACCGACGGGAGCCCCGCCTCGTCGGCCGCGGCGGCCCAGCTCCGATCGGCGGTGCGTGAAGCCGACTCGCAACAGCCGATTTCACGCCTGCGTTCGATTGAAGAGACCCTCGCCGACTCGCTGGCATCACGGCGGTTCAATACCTGGATCGTCGGCCTGTTCGCCGCCACCGCGCTGTTGCTGGCCGCGATCGGCACCTACGGCGTGATGGCGTTCGCGGTGACCAGCCGCACGCGCGAGCTCGGCGTGCGAGCCGCGTTAGGCGCCACTCCCGGCAGCCTGGTCCGGATGGTGCTGCAACAGGGACTACTGCTGACGATTGCCGCAAGCGCGATCGGCCTGATCGCCGCCGTGACGATGACGAGGTTCATGGCGTCGATGCTGTTCAACGTGGCGCCGCGAGATCCGGTGACGTTCGCGCTGGTCGCCGGCGTCCTGGCGATGGTGGCAATCGCCGCGACGCTGATTCCCGCGCGACGTGCCATGACCGTCAATCCGATCACGGCATTGCGCGACTAAGACACTACTGGATCTTCCGGCCGATCCACGTGAAAGGACCGCCAGGTTTGGTGGTGAGTTCCTTGCCGGCGTACTTCTGGCTCACCTTCCAGACGAAATCCATCTCCGTCATGATCGCGCTCAGCGCCATGCGCGATTCGACGATGAGCAGGACTGATCCGTAGAGCATGTAGAGGGTGCCGATGACGCCCAGCAGCACCGCGACCCAGATGAAGTTGCGGGCCGCCGCAGAGAAGATCGCGATCGTCACGGTGGCGGCCACGAATGTTCCCAGCGCCGTGTAGAACGCCGTCATCGCGCGTTGAATCAGGCGCGCCCGCGACGTCTGGCGATCGAGCTGCGTGAAGATCAGCGCCCGCCGCTCCTCGAACATATCGTCCTTCTCGGGGTGCGCGGCCAGCTGCTGGAAACGATCGGACAACACGCGCGTGCGATCGATGACGCGCCCGAGGCGCGTGCTGGTCGAAAAGATCAGCGCGCCACATGCCGAGATCAGCACCGCCGGCGTGATCATGGCGGTCAGGATCGCCAGGGCCTGCTGCGGCGAATCGAGACGCGCCATCCAATCCATCATCGCAGTCTATGACGGCAGCAGGACGATCTTGCCCTTGGCGCCGGGCGCCATCACCATGTCGTGCGCCCTGGCCGCGTCCGCGAGCGGCAGTTCGGTGCCGACCACAGGATTCAGCGCGCCGCTCTCGAGGCCGGCGATGATGGCCTCGTGGGCGCGGCGAACCTCGTCGGGGGGCACTCCCCATAGCGCCATGCCGAACACCGACACATCCTTGCTCATGATCTTGCGCGGGTCGATCTCGACTCGGCCGCGGTTACCGATCACAACGATGCGGCCGGTCGGAGCGATCACGGTCAGATCGTGATCCAGATTGACGTTCGCGAGCATCTCGAGAATCACGTCCGGCCCGCGACCGCCGGTCAGCTGTGTAATCTCGTCAAGGTAACCTTCGCGCTTGTGATTCACGGCAAACCGAGCGCCCTGTGCGCGAACGATCGCGAGGCCCTCATCTGAACCCGCGGTGCCGATGACGATCGCACCTGCCGCCGTCGCGAACTGCGTCGCGGCAATGCCGACGCCGCCGCTGGCCCCGTGGATCATGACGTGGTCTCCGGCCCGCACATTGGCGCGGCCAAACAGCGCGCGCCAGGCCGTCACGTAGGGGACGAACAGGCCGGCGCCCTGAGTGAACGAGATGCGGTCCGGAAGACGATGGACCTGCTCGGCGTTGCAGACCGCGTACTGCGCGTACGCGCCGTGCGCTTTTCCCGCGGACGTTCCGCTGATGTAGACGCGTTGGCCGGCGGTCACGCCCGTGACGCCCTCGCCAACCTGATCGACCTCGCCGGCGGCATCCGCACCGGGTGTGTATGGCAGGTCAGGCTTGATCGCGTAACCTCCGGCCCGCATGTAGGTGTCGTACGGATTGACGCCGACCGCGCGTACGCGAACACGAACCTGGCCGCGGCCCGCGGCGGGCTCAGGAACTTCTTCGATCTTGAGGACGCTGGGACCGCCGAATTCGCGCGCGAGGATGGCCTGCATGCAGGCATTTTCTCACTTACGCGCGAGTTCTTCGTCGATGATCTGCTTGAAATTCTCGAACGGCATGGCGCCGATGAGCGGCCGGCCGTTGACGTAGAGCGTGGGCGTCGAGTTCACGCCCATGCGGTTGCCGAGCTCGCTGCCGCTGGCCACGACGGACGCATACTTGCCGGAATCGAGGCACTGATCGAAGGCCCCGCCCTCGACGCCGATCGCCCGCGCCGTCTGCTTGAGCATCGGCACTTCGAGCGCGCGCTGGTTGGCGAACATCGCGTCGTGCATCTCCCAGTACTTCTTCTGCTCGCCGGCGCAACGCGCGGCCTCGGCCGCCTTCGGCGCCTGAGGGTGATTCGGCAGCGGGTAGTCCTTGAAGATGATCTTCACGCGATCGCCGTACGTCTCGCGCACCTTCGCGAGCGTCGGATTGACGCGCGCACAGAACGGGCACTGGTAATCCGAGAACTCGACGATCGTCACGGCGGCGGACGGATTGCCGCGCACCGGATCCTCGGCGGTCGTCGGCACCGTGTAGCGCGGCGCCTCGAGCATGACCTTCAAAGAGGAGGCATTCTTGGCCTTCAGCTCCTCGACGAGCATCGCGCGCGCCTGTTGACGGCGGCGCTCCTCGAGGTACGGCTTGATCTCACCGCGCAACTGATCGAGAGTGCGCCCCTGCGCGCGCTCCTTGTTCTGCTCGTAGAATTGCGCGACGTCCGCCTCGGTGATCGCGGGCAGCCGCTTGCCGCCGTCCTGCTCCAGGAATGCCGGCACGCCCTGGCCCGCCGCTTTCGCGGCGTTCTCGATCAGGACGTCGCCCATCAGCTGATCGAGCATGTTGCGCCGGTTCTGGTACATCGCCTGGACGATGCGGGCGCGCTCGGCGGCGTCGAACTCTTCCCACTTGGCGTCAACTTCCTTGAGCGTGATGGAACGGCCGGCGACTTCGGCCACGACCTGGTCAGGATTCGCGGCCGGCGCGGCGGCGGACTGCGCCGACGCAGGCTCTTCGGCGCACGCGCCCGACCAGGCTGCCGCCGAGGCGAGTATGACGATGCGCGACCAGAGAAGGAATCGACGTCTCATCAACTCAGCTTACCATCCGGCGCCTTTTCGTAGCCCCGGCACTGCCGCACGGGCAGGGGCGGATACTTGCGATATTCGGGATCCGTAAGCGCCCGCAGGCACATGTAAAACGTGGAGCGGTCGCTCTTCACAATCCGGCAATGGCGGCAGTGGCTGCAGAGGCCGATTTCGGCCTCGCGCCGGGCCGGTTCACGCGGCTCGCTCAGGGGCAGACACCTCGCCACCAAGGGTACAACCTTTGCTAAAGTTGAAGGGTCATGTTCAGGCTGTCCTCGATAATGTCCGTCATTGCCCTGCTTGCCGGATCGGTCGTCCTGGCCAATCAGGAGCAGCCGATCTTCAAGTCGAACGTCCGCACCGTCCCGGTCTACGCCACCGTCGTCGATACCGGCGGACGGCTGGTGCCTGATCTCGAGCAAGCGGACTTCTCGATCCTCGACAACGGCAAGCCCGCGGACATCGCGCTGTTCTCGAACGAGTCGCAGCCGTTCTCGGCCGTGGTGATGCTCGACACGAGCGCCAGCATGACGGCGAACCTCAAGCTGCTGAATCGGGCCGCCGAGCAATTCCTGCTCCGCCTCCTGCCGGTCGATCGCGCGCAGGTCGGCGCGTTCAACGACAAGATCCAGTTGAGCGGCACCTTCACGAACAATCGCGACGAGTTGATCGGCGCACTGAACGATCTCTACTTCGGCAACCCGACGCGCCTCAACGACGGCATCGCCGCCGGTCTCGACGCGCTGCAGGGCATCGATGGCCGCCGTGTCGTGCTGGTGTTTACCGACGGTGAAGACACGTCGAGCCGCCTCGGATTCAAGACCGTCCTCGAGCGCGCGCGCGATGAAGAAGTGATGGTCTACTCGATCGGGCTGGAATCGGAATACTTCAACGGGATGCGCGTCGTGAAATCACGCCCGTCGCGGGACTTGCGCAAGATTTCCGACGAGACCGGCGGCGGCTATTTCGAGTTGGTGAAGACCGCCGAGCTCGCGCCGACGTTCACGCGAGTGGCGCAGGAGTTGCGCAGCCAGTACTTAATCGGCTTTGCACCCGCCGCGTTGGACGGCAAAGTGCACAAGCTCGACGTGAAGGTGAACAGGCCGGGGATGACGGTGCGGGCGCGAAGAAGTTACCTCGCCGCGCCCGACAAACCGAGTCACTAAGTCAGCGAACGAAGCCGACTGCCAGGATGGTGACCGCCAGCAACACCGCGGTCACGAGTTCAATGGTGCTCGAAAAATTCCACTCATAAAGCCGGAACATAACTGCCTCACCCAGAAGTCAAAAGGAACAGGGAAGAAGGAATAAGGAAATTCTTCTTACTTCTTCCTACTCACTTCTGACTTCCTATTAGGTTGTTACGGGGGCCTTACTTCAGAAGTTCCAGCAGCGAATTCCAGTCGGTCTTGCGGAGTAATTCCGCGATCAGCACCTCGTTGCCGCGCAGGCGCACGGCGAGGTTCCGCGCGTCCCCGGCATCGGCGGCCGCGGTTACCGAGAATGCGTGGTCTTCACGCTTCTGCACCGCCGGCGGCGCCATTCGTCCCAGGAACACGATCGCTTCGGCCTCGGCGAATCGATCGGCGTCAAGACGTTCGTCGCGAAAGGTATTCGAGGGCACCGCGATCACCGTCGCCCCGGCGATCGAGACCTGCGTGCTCGGCGCCGGCTGAATGGACGAAGCGATGTCGAAAGTGAACATCGGCTGGTTGATTGCGACTTCGATCAGCACGTGGGATTCGGCATCGATCTTCGCTCCGGCGACGCCTTCGTCAGAGAGGGTGATGCCGTCGACGTCCTGTGACTTGCCGGTGCGCTTCGCCTCCGACACGGCCCGATCGTACTGGGCCGCGGCCTTCCGCTGCGCCGCGGCGATGTTGTTCTCGATTTGAGCCATCGCGCGCGTCGCGCGCAGTTGATTCACTTCGTTCAGCGGGTTGGCGAGGATCTCGAACGATGATTCGCCCGCTTCAGGCGCGCGCACCATCCACAGCGCGTCGGTGTTGTTGTCTTTCGGCACGGCGCCGGCGTCATCCGTGTCGGGGTACGGCAAGGCCGGCTTCATCGCCGCGCGGACGGCGGCAACGACGCGCGACGGCGTCGCGTCCTGCGCGTGCAACGTGGTCGCACCAAGCACCGGCACCAGCACTAGCACTAGCACCAGCACCCTGAGCACCGGCACCCTACGCACCGTACGCACCGTACGGGAAAG
>JADMIO011011151.1_pt1 | contig 22807 bp, 30 predicted proteins | sample 8958161 | NCBI WGS metagenome assembly JADMIO01 (sample SAMN16585339, study PRJNA669376) | soil metagenome | isolation source: Crop rotation soil | place: USA: Cullars Rotation, Alabama | collected 2011 | reverse complement strand
TGCGCTCCGGCGACAAGCGTTGCGTGCATATTGGCATGGACCCATCTCGGGATGGCGGCGACAGAGCGCGGCAACACTGTCCGGGAGTTCAATCGTCGCAATCGTGCGATCTTTTCCACTGCCGGTAGCGCAAACGTAAACGGAACCAGCCGGAATCGAAGCGGAGTCAAGCTTGTCCGCAATCGCGGGGCTGTTCACTGCGGCTGCCACAGTAAGGGCCACCAATAACAACTGGCACAAAGCGGATCTCATGGCGTTGGCCTCCTAGCATGGAGACTATGAACTGTGGCCAATCATAGACTCTTGCAAATGAAGGCGACACGCGCGCTTTCGACTTCGGTTACCGGCCAGAAGCAGACGATTGTTGACCAAGCGCAAAGCGGACGTTCGAACCTGCAAACGCACACGGTAAGACGGGCAACGCCAGCTAAGCCAACGTACTGTGAATTTAGACAATCGCCAGCCACTTGCCTTTGTGGGGAAAGACACGCGGCGTTTTCCTACTTGTTGAGTGAGGGATCGGCAGCGAATTGCGCCGAGACGCGCCCGCGGGCGACGCAAAAATGCTCCCGCCAAAGTGCGCCGGGGCGCGAATATTGCGCTACTCGCCACATCGAGTCACATGATACTTCATGAACCGACGAACGTTCATCCGCGCTGCAGCGACCGCGATTCTTGGTGCGCCTTTCGGCGCAACGGCTCAGACCGCGCGAACCGTGCGACGCATCGGAGTGTTGGACGGAGGGGCACCGGCCACCGAAGTGTATCTCGCGACGGCACGTCGGAAATCCACTGCGTGGTCGTCGCGCGTACGCGATGAAGGGTCGTCGCTGTCCGATTTGTATCGTTAATACCAATAGAGGCGGGGTCTTAATACCGTGACTGACCGAAGCTTCGCCTACATATGCCGCAGCGGTATCTCCGACAAGCGAATTTTCTTGCCGGCGTCGGGAATGCCCGCCGCGCGTAGCCGCTGATACAGCGCGTCCGCTACCACGTGAGGGAATTCGCAGGGGCCAACGATTACTCGCTCGATCAAGTCCGAGAGACTCATTCCACTGAGACCAAGGTCGGGCCGATCGCGCAGTTGCAGTTTCACAACAGCCTGCGGAACTCCGCGCACCACCGCGATTTCCCGGTCTCCGATCTTCGTCTCGTATAGGTCGGGGGAGGCGACGACACGCCACTCTTGCTCTTCTTCAAAGCCCGGATGCTTCGCACAAAGGGCGAGAATGCGCAGCGCATCGAACGCGGCGTTCGCGAGCCTTTCCCTGCCGAGTCCGAGCAGCGATTGTCGATTCGAGCGGACGTTGTTCGCGAGGCGGTAGAAGTGTTCTTCGAACGAGTTGCCGAGCGCGTACATCACCGGGCTCGCCTGCACGCCAAGGATCGCACCGTTGCTTTCCATGACCTTCTGCAGGTTTATTACGAGTGCGACCCCTGCCCGCCCGCCGTACGCGCGCCACATCGACAGGCGGCCGTGGTCATCGTCCTTGGCGGTATGCTCCGAGACGCACGCAAGAAAAGTACCGTAGTGCATGCCCGGACGCCAAACCTCCAGATTATTCATGACGTCGGTGGACACGTCGGCATGGAGCTCGTCGATGGATCGCCACAGCGTCATGCCGGCGTCGGTCGTGAAGGCGCGCGCGAGGCACTCGAAGCCATGCATGACTTCCCGCGCGTCGTTCATCGTCTGCGCGTTGCGCATCCAGATCGTGCTCGTGGCGAGGATGCCGTCCGCGCCTTCCGCCGTCGTGTAATAGGCGAACCGCAGCTTGCCCTCACGCAGCTGCCGGAGTTTGTTCGCCGCTGACGGTTGGAAGATCTGGATGAGCCGTTCGTTATCGAGGTAGGCCTGATCTTCGTCGTCCGGGCTCATACGTCCATCCTTACTTCCCCGCGGTCAGTCCGCGCAGCAACGCGAGCACCTTGCGGTGAGCGATGATCTTCGCACGATTATATTGGCTCGACCCGGCCAAGGAGCGGACACAGGGTAGAGGCTCGGGAGCCGGTCTTTGGAATCGGCAGAGTCTCGCCGACCGCGTGCCGGCGCTGGTGAAGGCAAGGCCCGAGCTTGCCAACGGTCCGTTACGACCTCGGCTCGAATTGGCGCGAGCGTTCCTCTGCGGCGTGTGGACCGCCCTGGTATCGCCAGAAACGCGGCAGCAAGAACCCGGTCGCCACGACTGCCGCCACGCATATCGCTCCGCCGCTCCAGATCGCTATCGACAGGCTGCTCACTTCCGCCGTGAAACCGGCGCGCGCGTTACCAATGAGCGGCCGGGTGAGGTAGCTGATCATCTCGATTCCCGCGAGTCGGCCGCGAATCGCATTGGGAATCGTCTCGTTCCAGATAGTGCCGCGAAACACGCCGCTGAGCATGTCGGCGGCGCCGGCGAATGCCAGGCATGCCATCGCGCTCCACAGCCCGAAGCTGTACGCAAGCGCCACTCCCATCGCCAGAATGCCCACGCCCCATGCGGCGGCAGAGAGCACCACGCCGCGGCCGAGGCGCGTCACGCGCGAAGTCCAGCCGCTGAAGAGACCGATGACGAGCGCACCAACCGACATCGCTGACATCAGCCAACCCACCGACTCGGTGCTGCCGTAGGCTTCGGCCATTGCCGGAAACAAGGCGATAGGGAAGGCGAACGCCATCGCGACGATGTCGACGATATACGTACCCATGAGCTCCGGTTTCTTCCATGCATACCGCAGGCCCTCGGCGAGATCGACCAGCAGATGCGCAGCCTCGTCGCTGCGCGACGGGACGTCGACGGCCTCGCGCGGAATGCGCGCGATCAGCAATAACGCGACGACGAAGGTGACGAGGTCGAACACATAGGCGCCGGCCGCGCCGCCTCCCGCCAACAGCATTCCGGCGATGGCAGGGCCGGCGACCATGCCGAAGGTTCCGCGTATCGACGACAACGCGGCCACCGCCGCGAACTCGTCGCGACGCGCGAGCTTCTGCGTCAGCGCCTCCAACGCGGGACGGTGGAAGCCGCTCGCGCCCTGCAGCACCGCGACCAGCGCGTAGATTACCAGCATGCTCGGCGATGTGACGAGCGTGTTGGCGAGCAATCCCGCAAGGCATGCGGCCATCAAACCTTCCGTGCCGATCAGCAAGCGCTTGCGATCGACGCGATCCGCCACCGCGCCTCCCAACAGGCCGCACACCACCACGGGTATCAGCTGCACGAGCGCCAGCACGCCGACCTGGGCGTTGGAATGCGTGAGCTGGTAGACCTGCCACGGCACGGCGACATAACTGACCATCGTTCCCAGCGCGGACACGAACTGGCTCGCGAACAGCAGGCGGAACGCGGCGTTGTATCGAAGGGGGCGAATATCGATGAGCAAGACTTGGGCTACGTTCTCGTGGTCGGAGGGGCAATAGAGTGCGCAGCGTTCGTGGAACTTCGGCAGCCCACGCTGCGTTCATTGTAGCGGCGCATGACACGCCGTTGTTCCGGTATTTGCGAGAGCAGCAGTAGCACTGGTTGGGAAAAACGTGCCGTTCAACCCCTCACGGCCAAGAGCGGTGAGCTGTGATTCGCTGCTGAAATCGGTCATTCCTACCTGCTGCCATTCCTCGGCAGTGTGACCACCTGCGGCACTCCTCCACTAACGCCGTAGGTGAGAGTGGGGATCGACGTACCGATGATTCGGCGTTGCGCCTCCAGCCTTGCTGGTCGTCGCACACATTCCTCAGGGAGTGACATGGCATGCTCATTGCACGGCCAAGCGGTGGGTGCTACTCCGACCTTTTTACTCGTCACCAATCTAGAGAGGCCTTAGCCATGCGAACCAAGATCCGTGCTGTCGTTGCCTACATCGGACTTGCCGCGTCGTTTGCATATGCGGCGGATACCGACAGAAAGTTCATCCGCGAGGGGATGAGCGAAGGCGAGGTGCTGGTGAAGATCGGAAAACCTGACAGCGAATCTAGTGATTCCGGCGGAGGAGCGAAGGTTGTTGTGAAACGCTGGATTTACTTGCCCTCACCGGGCGATCCGCAAATGCTCACCACAATCGTCATTCGGGAAGGAAAGGTTACGGAAGTCAGTCGGCAAATGTCGCGATAGGCTGGGCATCGTACTGCTTCGGCTTTCGGCTTCTCCACAGGGATTAGAAAAGTGGCTTGACGTTCTGCGAGGAGTATCGCGAGCAGTGAATGTTAGTGTGAGCTCGATCTGAGACCAGCCCACGCCCGACGTGCAGAAGTGGTGATTGCGAGCTTCTTGAAAGCGGTCGCTGGGTGCTGCTTCAAGGGGAGCAGACGCTGATTCAATGGCGGTTGTCGACGGATTAACACTCCCGCCCCCGACTCCAACGAACAGCATTTACTCGCGGATAGCCGTAGATACAATATGCCCTGACCGGCGTCGCCCGATCCGGTCTAACAGGGGAGACAGGCACGAAAGTAGGCCAAACGGTGCTCGTCACCGCGCTTGCGCTCGCGGGGTGTGCATACAACGTCACACCGACAACTGCACCCGCTGTAAATATCTACTCTTCGTACGAGCGAAAGATACCGGGTAAGTGGGCGGTCGTTTTGGACGAAAGCGTCCGCACGATCCATCGTGACGTGAAACCCGCCACATACATCTGTTCAGCGCACTCCTATCCAATAGATGTTGGCGGAGCTCTGTCGTCATCATTGCGGAGAACTTTCGAGCAGGTCGCCGATGACACATTCACCCGCGATTCGATATCGAGCCCTCAAGCAATGAAGGCTGAAGGAGTCACCGGCAGCATCTTCGTAGAGCTCGACGAGTTTCAGCCTCGCTTGTCTTGCCAACAAGGATTCTGGGGTGGCACATGCACATCTACGGTTGACATCTCACTCGGCACGACGATTCGAAACTCCTACGGGCAAATTCTCTTAAGCACAAGCGCTGGTTCTACTCGTTCTGCTGACGGCAGTGCCGGGCCTGGATGCGGCGACGCAGGCAACGCGATGGCGGAGGCTACAAGTCGGGCGATGAAAGACTCCCTGGAGCGATTAGCCGAGCGAATGGCCAACTCTACGGCTTTACATCCGTCTGGAGCTCCTGCAGCGACTGCAACGCCGCCAGTGATGCCGGTTGCGGCAACACCACCTGCAGCACCTGTTGCACCAATCCCGCCTACACCGACCACCGTCGTAGCGCCGGCCCCCGCGGTTACAGGCGCGCCGGCCCCGTCGCAGCCAACTGTCAAACCTGCGAGTACCTCGAGCCAAGGCGCAAGGCCCGCACCCGGTGCGGAATAACGTTACATGGTATCCGCCGAGCAGTTCGCGCGCAGCACCGGCTGCGCTGCACCTGCGGCCACCATGATCCTAAAAGAACCGTTTAACGAAGCGTTCTCGGTCAACTGCGCAAATGGCGCAACAGTCTTAATCCGGTGCGAGAACGGCAGCTGCCGAACGCTTCAATGAGCGGCGGATGAGTGATCCGTATGTGCAGCGTTCGTCGTGAGGCGCGAGGAAGTGCTAGCTGAGGCGTACTTGCGAGCGCGGGGTTTCAGTCCGTCTTTAAACTTGGCGGGAACGTTCTACTGGACTTTCCCTGCGACGGCAGGATCGAGCGAGTGACCGCTTCTCAATGAACGACGGACTGCAATGGGTCGGCAGCAGTAGGTCGCGGGCTTACTTTGGCGCTCTTCGTGTACGACGATCAGCAGATCCTCCCATCGCAAAAATTCATGCGCCCGCCGACGTGCGGCTTTCAGTACCTCGTCGCCGCTCGCGAGGCGGTACTCGCCCTTCGCATCGCGGACCAGCAGTTCCGACCGATTGGCTTGGGATTTGGGTTGCGACATGTTCGTGCTCCGGTGTTGTTCGGGCGGGATCGCCCGAGACCGGCGCAGCACGCCGCAGCGCAGTGTCACAAGGTTGAGAGAAGGGCGTAAGACGCAAGCTCACGTAGTGAGCGCAGCGCCTGAAAGCGAGAACGGCGTGGTGGGCTGATACGGCTGGCTAGTTCCAGCGTCCCCCGCGACCGCCCGCACTATAACGACCTGCCCCCAACAACGCGATTGCAATCGGCACGGTCAGGTACATTGCTTGTAGTTCCAGGGCCCAGCCACCTTCTGGAGAAAGCTGCATCAGCTGGCCCGTGTGGACCAGCAAGATCGCGAAGACCATGTTTATCGCGATGACGAGCGCCGCCACCCGCGTCCAAAGGCCGATGACGACAAGCAGTGGAGCGACCACCTCGCCGACATAAACCAGGTAGCCGAACGGATCGGGCAGACCGGCTTTATCGACCACATCCAGAATGAAGCCGGGTCCCCCGCGAATCTTGCTGATGCCGTGCACCAGCATCAGCAAGCCGAGACTCAGCCTCAGCACCAACTTGCCGACGTCCGCCGTCACGTCGGTTGCAGCAAGGTCGTCCGTGCGTTGCACGGTGGACTCCGTCCTGGACTGCCTGCCCACCATCACACGCTCGAATTCTTGGCTCGCGTTGCCGCTCCGTCACTCCAAGGGAAAGTCACGCTCTGACGCTTCGAAGGCGGCAAGCGTCCGCGACGCGCGCGTATCAGCGCCGCGCTGGCGCGCGTTGCGCCGTAGTTGTCGTCGAATACAAACGCACTGGCACTCACAGATCGACGTCTTGAAACAGACTCTCGCGCAGCATGGCGCGGGCCCGGAAGGCGCGCGTGCGTACGGTAGCCGCGGGGACATCGAGATGCCGTGCGGCGTCTTCGACCGACACCTCCTCGACATCCCGCAGTATGAACGCGATGCGAAACGGTTCGGGCAGCGCGTCGATCCGGCGTTCTAGCAAACGGCGCAACTCGCCGCGCAGCGCGCGCGCGTCCGGCTGCTCCGCCGTATGGTCACCGAGGCTTTCTTCGTTCGGAGGCAAGTCGTCGCGCTCGGTATGCGGAGCGCCGGTGCCCGACCCCGCGATGGCACTCGCGCGCCTGCGCTTGCGCAGTCGCGCGTACGCCTCGTTGATGACGATGCGTGCAAGCCACGTCGACAGCTTCGCCTCGCCGCGAAAACCGCCGATGTTGCGATACGCGGTGAAATAAGCCTCCTGAATGGCGTCCTCCGCCTCCGCGTCATCCACGAGGATCGACCGCGCGAGACTATAGAGCAAGCGATTGTGCGCCCGCATCATGGTTTCGAAGGCACGCTCGTCGTGCTCGCCGACTCTGCGTGCGAGGTCGGCGTCCTCCTGCCAAGACGCCGCAGCGGCCGCGTGGCTGGCTGGTCGCGGCGACTTACGCTTGGCGCTGCGCATCATGCTTGCCTTCGCTGCGATTCATTACGTCGATGGCGAGAAGCGAATGCGCGAACGCGCCACCCGCTCTCATCTCGGCAGCAACCCAGATCGCTTCCATGATCTCTTGCTCGCTTGCGGCCTTCTTCAGGGCGAGCTTGGTATGGCCGCGGATGCAATACGGACATTGAGTGACATGGGCGACGGCCACCGCGATGAGTTCCTTAGTTTTCGAGGGTAGCGCCCCGTCGGCAAACACGCGCTGGCTGAACGTCCGGAATGCACCGTAGACGTCGGACGCCAGCTCCTTTCGCTTTTGCGTCAACTGTTTTGTAACTTCGGGATGCATGTGATGTTCCATCGAAAAGTGGCCTCCTGTTTTGGGTCACTCCGAGTCGTTCGCGTCACGCGGTAGTTTTGCCGCGTCCTGCGCGTATACGTGCCGGCCATATGCGGTCAAGCCGACCCCTGCGATGCCGACGATAAGCACTGCGATGAGCAATATGAATTCCATTGTTTCCCTCCAGTTATGCGACGTGCCCGGCCGTTGAACATCAACGGCCTTGAATTAATGGTGGGGTCGCACGCATGCATGGATAAGTGCATTTTTTGGAACAACTCCGTTTCCGTGCTTTCCGATTTGGTTAAGGTCGACGGACGAGAATCGACGCGTTACCATTACTTCACGCGTGACTGGAGAGCCTGCGAAAGCTCAGCGAGGGCATGGACGCAAAGGGCGTGTGCAGCATACTTGTGCCGGTCGACGGATCCGAGAGCTCGGCTCGCGCGGTGCGGTTTGTGATTCGCCTCCACCCCAAGCTCGCGCCGGTCAGCGTGCATCTGCTGCATGTGCTAGTGCCGCCGGTGCCTGGCCTGGGCGAGTCTGAAGGTCCGGCGTCTCGCGCGCATGCGGACAAAGCGATAACAACCGCGAAGGCGCTACTCGACGCCGCTTCGATTCCTTACGTCAGCGAAGTCGTTTCCGGCTATGTTGGCTCGATGATCGTGGCGTACGCAAGAGACCATCGCTGCGACGGTATCGTGATTGGAACACGCGGTATGGGCTCGAGCGAACAGCTGCTCGGCTCGATCGCGCGGCAGGTGGTCCAGCTTGCGGCTTTGCCCGTAACGCTCGTGAAGTAAACCTCGCCCGCTAATCGCTCCTACAGCGCACGACGGAATTCATCATTCGAGGCCGAGCCGTGCATTTCGACGGCGACCCCACTGCTTCACGAGCAGGACGTCGTGGGTCGTTCTTCGCAGAAAACCCGCAGTGACGCTGCCGAGAATTCCCGCTTCAATGCGTGACTTGCCCTTTGCACCGAAAGCAACAAGCGATGGCCTCACCGCGATCGCCGCTTGCTCGATACCTGCCGCCGGGTCTCCCTGTTCAAGCAGCACGGAGGTTCGGCGTCCTTGCAAGCCGTTGCCGCGGATAAATTCCTCCAGCTCCCGTTCGGCTTGCAAAACCATCTGCTTTCGATATGCCATGATCTCGGGCTTCCCGAGGCCAGCCGTCGAGACGCGTGTCTCTCCTATCGCATCGAATACGTGGACGAAATACATTTCCACGTGCGGGAACAGGTCGGCGACGGCTTGAGCGGCGCTTGCCGAAGCGGGCGAGAAGTCGACCGGGACCAACACGCGGCGGTAAGCCCGTGTCGAGCGATTGCGCACTACGAGCAAGGGGACGCGTAGTGCCCTTTGCAGACGCTCGACGGTCGAACCGAAGAGCATATCGCGGAGCGGGTGATCGCCGTGAGCGCCCACGATAACCAGGCGTGCATCTATCGCCGTCGCGTGAGTCGCGATTTCCACATGGGGAGTTCCGAATGCAACTCTCGCACGTACGGAAACGCCGGACTTCGTTTTCACTCGCAACGCGAGCGCCTTCAGCTTACGCATCGCGCCAGACTCTAGCTCGCGGCGATTTGCCTCCCACCCCGAGATACGCTAAACGGGCGCATCCCGCCGCGATACGACATGGATGAGCCCCACGTCGGTCTTGCGCATTTGAGCGAGGGCTGCAGCGCGGCGCAGTGCGAGACCGGCGGCGGGCGAGAAGTCCGTTGCCACGAGAATTCGCTTATGGGCGCCGGAGGTTGCACTCGCCATGCCGCTGCCAAGCTGCCTCGCCATGCTAGCCGCGCTTACGGTCGAACTGGCATGTACTCATTGTCGAACGCCTCAGCGCGCAAGACGCGCTTGAGTTTCTCTCCGTGAATCCTGAGTACGGCAATGAGAACCAATGCCCCTCCGAATGCAAGTATTTGCCACAGTGGTGCATGAGAATTGATCATCGTCCAAACTCCTCGGTGTCGTCAATGGAACCTTGCGTCGCGCGCACCGCGGATCGCGTGCCGCGGTGACAACTCATGCGTGCCATAGGCTATGCCATCATTTGCAGGGGGCGGCTGCTCGCTCGAGTACGCGACTCACGCCCATCATCCTGAACGTCTTGTGTGATCGCGGACGCCTCGCTATCCGAATCCAGCACCATGAGTGCTTGGCGATGAGCGTCGATGGCGATTTCACCGAGCTCCGCAACAAGAGCGGCAAGCCTGAACGGCTCGACCGCGATATAGGCGAACAGGCGTATCGCAAATTGCGTGCCGTCCTCCGCTTGCGCGAGCTTGCCAGCATTTTCGACCTGAGCGCTGCAGAAGGTCCTTGCGGCGTCGGATTGCACGGCGCGGTGCCGCTCCACGCTATCGAACCAGACATCGGAAAGCGCACGACACGTCTTCAGTGCTCGCTCGGTCGCCGCGGTCGGCAGGATCAAGGGGTGGTAATACATTCAGCTCCTCGTAGAAGTGGTTGATGAAGCGGATTCGTACGTCGGACGCAGCTTTCATGCGCCGTCGATATGACGCGTAGAGTTGGCGCCGGCGCGCGGCGCGATGACGGATCGAGCGGTGGTGCCTTCATCGCGGAAGGGCCAACGCTTCGCTTGGTATGCGAACTTCGCGTAAACCGACAAGATAATTCCGGCGGCGGCGACCAACATCATCGACAATTCCATGTGCTTTGTCCTTTCCTGATCAATAGGTAACCGGCAAGTCCTGTCCCTTCCAGAGCCTGCCTCCGCTTGCCAGCCTTGGCGACAAGGAACCCGAGTCTCTTCGCGACCGGATCCGGCTTCAGCACGCGATGCGCATGCTTCGCTTCTGCGGCTTTCCTCAATCGTTCTCGCAGACGTTGCCGCAAGTCATCCTCCGTGCGCCTCGAGCGCTCGAGATGTATTTCATGCTGCATGTAGTCAATCTCTGCCATGACTTGAATGATGGGGGCGTTTGCAGTTGCCGATAAGGCGGCTCAGTGGAAACAGTCTGTTGTGTTTCGCGAAGACGCCGGCGAGCCGATGTGGCTTGCCATGGGAACAGTGTTGTTCCCGTTAGCGTCTTATGACTACGGTGCGATGCCCCCACATCCATGATGCCGGCCGATCGAGCCGTGGCAACGTGACCCAGGAGACGCAGCAATGGAACAAAACCGCTATCTCTTTCTCAGCGAAGGCGACTTCGTCCGCGTAATGGCATTGCAGCCCGAGCCGGCTCTGCGCGCCGAACTCGAGCGCGCGATCGTCGTGCCGGCGGATGCCGTTCCCGCGGGAGTGGTCACGATGTACTCGTACGTTCGCTACCGCGACGAGCACGCGGGTGCGACGCGCCAGATACAAATCGTGTTGCCGGAGGACGCCGATGCGCACCGAGGCAAGGTTTCGGTTCTCGCGCCAGTCGGCTCTGCGCTGTTGGGACTGGAGACCGGTCAAGCTATCGATTGGAAATTCCCGGCGGGAGAGACGCGCCGGCTGCGCGTCGAGGAAGTGCACGACGCCCCCGCACTATCGCCGTCCGAGGGGCACCCGAGCGCTTCGCGCTCCCCGCCGCTGGACGATTCGGTTTAGCTCACATGGAGGACGAAATGAACAAGGAATTCTTGGGAGACCGCAGGAGAGCGCTGGAAGAGGAATATTTCGCAAAGCTCAATCGGGCGCTGCGAGACAAGCTCAGAGCGGCGGAAGCCGCGGCTGTCGAGTCGCACGACGATATTCTTGGCGAGCAGGCGGATGCGCGCAACGGCGACGGGCACCGAGCAACGAACGCAGCGGCTCCCTAAGAAGCAGGTGTGGCCGTCCTGCCTTTCGCATCGGAATCGTCCTGCACCTTTTGCTGCGTTTCCACGCTCGACCGCCAGTTGCGATCCCAGTAGGGCGGGGGAGCGAATTTCGCAAGCAGGAAATCGATGAACACGCGAACTTTGGCCGATAGGTGACGATTTGGCAGGTAGAGCGCGTACAGCTTTCGCTCCGAGGGCAGGTATTGCGTCAGCACTGCCTGCAAGCGGCCCGACTGAAGATCGTCGCCAACGATGAATGTAGGCAGCAGCGACACGCCGAGGCCCGCTCGTACCGCTTGCCACGCCACCTCATCGTCGTTGACCTTGAGCGCGCCGCGGACTGGCACGGCGATGTCCGTGCCCTCTGCGCTCAGGTGCCAGATGGAGTCGGGGTTCGCGTGCGTATACACCACGCAATCGTGAGCCGCGAGATCCTGCGGCGTAGTCGGCACACCGCGGGCGGCGAAATACTGCGGCGTGCCGCACACCACCCGGTTGATCGGCGCAATCGGCCGCGCGACCAGGTTCGGCGGCAGGTCACGAGCGATGCGGATTGCCAGGTCGTAGCCTTCCTCGGCCAGCTCGAAGGGTCGATCGCCGAGCGTGAGGTCGATCTGTACATCGGGATACTGTGCGAGGAATTCGGGAAGCGCACGCGCGATATGCAGCGTCGTGAATGCGACCGGCGCCGTGCATTTGAGCACGCCGCGCGGGCTTGCATGCAGGCGATCGACGAGGAGCTCTGCCTCCTCCGCCTCCTGCACGACGCGCGCGCAGTGCTCGTAGAACGCCGCGCCGAACTCGGTGAGGCTAAGCTGCCTAGTCGTTCGGTTGAGCAGGCGGGCGCCCAACGCCTTTTCCAGTTTGGTGACTTCCTTGCTGACAAGGGACTTCGATATGCCGAGACGCCGGGCCGCTTCGGAAAAGCTCTTTGCTTCGGCGACCTTGGCAAAGATTCCCATGCCGACGAGCTTCATCATGGAGCCACCTCATGTCGGAGCCGGTTGACCGAGCCGGAGCCCACGGTTGCGCGATCGCTTCAAACGGCTCGCGAATCTTAACGCGAGTGGCAGGCAGCGTCGTCGTCCTGATCCTATTCCTCTGGTTCGGTGATCGCTTCCCGTTGACCGGCTGCGGCCGCCTCGGGCTGGAACCTCACTTGCACCACGCGGAGGCACCGGCTGCTGCCGTCGGGAAACGGCCACACGATAGAGTCGCCCTCGGCGAGTCCAAGCAAGGCGGTTCCTACCGGCGCGAGCACGGAGATCCTCCCTCGATCGATATCGGCATCCTGCGGAAGCACGATCGTCACCTCAGTCGTCTTGCCGGTATCGACATCTTCGAACACCACGCGCGAGTTCATGGTCACGACGTCGGGCGGAACTTCGCGCGCGTCGACAATTTCGGCCCTTTGAAGCTCCGACTCGAGATGCGCGTGGTCACGCAACAAGCGCAAGGCCGCGAGATCACCGTCGGTGACGACGATAGAGCGATCGTTGCTCATGACAGGTATCCTTGTGAGGTTCAAGCCGCCTCGGGCCCGCCGCCTTCGATCGGCACATAGCGACTCAGCCAGGTGGCGACGTGACTTTGATCCCAGTCTTCGGCCAGCACGTCGCGCATGCGCTCGTGGTAGCCGAGCAATTGCGCGAGCGGCGCTTCGCCTTCGAGCACGAACATCGATCTATCGACGATCCGCGTGAGGCGGCCGCGGCGGGCGAGAAAATCGTTGCGCACGCGCGCGAGGTGGCTTGCCGGACCGTGCACGAGAACGACCATAAAGGGCTCGAGCATGGGATTCCCGGCGCCATAACGTACTTCCGGGGCCTCCGCGACGAGCGCGGACCCGAAACGATGCCGCAATGTGTCGGCAACGTGATTCAGGGCCGACTCGGTACGCCCGAGCGTACGCAGCCCGTTGTAGTCGGCGACGATCAGGGCGCGCTCGGCTTCGACCAAGGGCACCCAAGCCTGCTGCATCAATTCCTGCTGCACGGCCGGATCGTCGCTGCGGAACGCCTGCGCGATCGGATACTCGGGGTGAGCCGGCATTCGCGCCTCGGCATGTGTTGGTTGCGGGCGCCGCACGGCGAGCAGCTTCGTGTTCATGATCGCATTCCATGTCATGTGGGCGGATGCATGGATGATGGAGTCACCCGAAGCGCGAATAAAGACGCGCGCAAGCACAATACCGTTTCCAGACCGTGCGTAATCCATTGTCGGGCGCGCTGTCCAATGCAGCATGGACAAGGTTACTTTCCAGCATTCAGGAACTATCCTCTGCGCGACGGATTTCTCGCCATCGTCAGTGGCGGCGACAGGGCGCGCCGCACGTATCGCGCAAACCAGTGGCGCACGGCTCGAGCTCATGCATGTGATCCCGTTCGGCGCAGCGCCGGTGTATCGCATGTCCGGATGGCAGAACGATCGGCAGGATGTGATGTCCGAGGCAGCGGCGAAGCTCGAGTCCGCGGCCGCGGAAGTGCGGGCGAAGTTCGGCTGCCCGGTCCACGCTCATCTTGCGTTCGGCATTCCCCACGTGCGTATCCGGGCACACGCCGATGCCACCGGTGCGCGACTCCTAGTCGTGGGCTCGCGCGGACAACGCTCGGTGCGCGACTTGTTCATCGGCTCGACCGCGTACGAGCTTCGACGCACGTTGCGCGTTCCATTGCTCGTCGCGCGCAACCGCTCGCAACGTCCATACGCGCGGGTGTTGGTGGCGGTCGATTTCTCTGTCGCCTCCGCATTCGCTGCCCGCACGGCCGCGAGGTTGTTCCCCGACGCGACCTTACACTTCATCCACGTGTGCAGCCCGCTCTTCGCATCGCGGTTGGCGATGGCCGACGGGGGGAGGGACTTCGGCCTCGCACACCGCAACCAAGCGCTCCTGACAGCGGGTCGTGAGCTCGACTCGTTCATTCGCGACAACGGCCTCGAGCAGCGTCGCGGCTCGTCGCTGGTCAAGCACGGCTATCCGCCGACGTGCATCAGCAACGCGGCCGCCGAATCGGGTACGTCGCTGGTCGCATTCGGCACCAGGAGTAGGTCGCGACTGGCGACCCTCATGGCAAGTGTGGGCAAGGAATTCCTCAGCGATTCCGGCCCGGATGCACTGCTGGTCAAACCGTCGCGCGATCTCACGCGCGATCGTTGGCGGGACGTTGGGCAGGCAGAGCTGGCGCTGACGTGACGCAGCGGGTCGAAATCGCGCGCTGAGCGTCGGCCCCCGCTCATCTGGGTTATCGTAGCGTACACGCGCATCAGCGCGCGGCCGCAAGAAAACCCGGATGTCGGCTACGACTGCTCTCGTGCTGCTTCTCGCGCTGCCCTTCGTCGGCGCCGTTGCGGCCATGCTGCTTCCGGCGAACGGCCGCACGGCCGCGGCCACCCTGGCAGGCGCGATCGCGCTTGCCGCGCTGTGCACGACGCTCGCATGCTACGGCGACGTGGCCGCGGGCCGCGTGCTGCGATTCTCGGTGGCATGGCTGCCCGTCGGAGACGTCGATTTCGCGCTGCGCATGGATGGCTACGCATGGATGTTTTGCGTGATCGTGACGGCTATCGGCTTCCTGGTCGCCGTCTACGCGCGCTATTACATGTCGCCCCGCGATCCCGTGCCGCGGTTCTATTCGTTCCTGCTCGCGTTCATGGGGGCGATGCTGGGCGTCGTGCTTTCCAGCAATCTCATCGTCCTCGTCTTCTTCTGGGAGATCACGAGCTTCGTCTCGTTTCTGCTGATCGGCTACTGGCACGAAAATCCCGCGGCACGCGACGGTGCGCGCATGGCGCTGATCGTGACGTCCGCCGGCGGCCTGTGCCTGCTCGCGGGCATGCTGATCCTTGGGCACATCGTCGGCAGCTACGACCTCGACCGCGTGCTTGCCGCGCGCAAGGCGATCGTCACGCATGGCCTGTATCTGCCGGCGCTGGTGCTGATCCTGCTCGGCGCGCTCACCAAGAGCGCGCAGTTCCCTTTTCATTTCTGGCTTCCGCACGCGATGACTGCGCCTACGCCGATATCGGCCTATTTGCATTCCGCCGCCATGGTGAAGCTCGGCGTGTTCCTGCTCGGGCGCTTCTGGCCCGTGCTGTCGGGAACCGACGCGTGGATCTGGATCGTCGGGACATCGGGTCTGGCGACGTTCGTGTTCGGGGCGTATGCCGCGATCTTCCAGCAGGATCTCAAAGGCCTGCTTGCCTACTCGACCATCAGCCACCTTGGCCTGATCACGCTGCTGTTCGGGCTCAACAGTACGCTCGCGTGCGTCGCCGCGATCTTCCACATCCTGAATCACGCGACGTTCAAGGCGTCGCTGTTCATGGCGGTTGGCGTCATCGATCACGAGACGGGCACGCGCGACATCCGCCGCCTTTCCGGGTTGTACCGCCTGATGCCGGTGACCGCCACGCTTGCCACCGTCGCAGCAGCGGCGATGGCGGGTGTGCCGCTGCTGAACGGATTCCTGTCGAAGGAGATGTTCTTCGGCGAGACGCTCGAGGTCGAGGGGCCGCTGCCCTGGCTCGATCACGCACTGCCCTATGTCGTCACCATCGCTGCGATGTTCAGTGTCGCGTATTCGCTGCGTTTCATCCACGGCGTGTTCTTCGGTCCACCTCCCGTGGGCCTGCCGCGTTCGCCCCACGAGCCGCCGCGCTGGGTTCACCTGCCGATCGCGGTGCTGGTGCTCGTGTGCGTCGTCGTCGGCGTGTTTCCGGCGCAAACCGTGGGCCCGCCGTTGAGCGTTGCCGTCAGCTCGGTGCTCGGCGCGAGCACGCCGGTGTACAGCCTTGCGCCTTGGCACGGCTTCACCGTGCCGCTCCTGATGAGCGTGGTGGCGCTCGCGGGCGGCTTTCTCCTGTTCCTCGCGCTTCGCTCGTACTTCGCGCGCGGTGAGGAGCGTACGCCTCTACTTCCGCCGATCGACGCGCGCCGCGTGTTCGATGCCGTGCTCGTCGCCGTGTCGTGGCGCTGGGCGCGCACGCTGTCGCGCTGGATCGGCACCGAACGGCTCCAACCGCAGCTCCGCTGGCTCGTGCTGCTCGCGATCGCGGCGCCGCTGTGGCCCGTCTATTTCTTGGGCTTCGAGCTGCGCCCGGTCGTCGCTGCGCCGTTCGAAACAGCGCTCGCGATCTCGTGGCTGATCGGTGCAGGGTGTGCCGTTGCCGCGGCATGGCAGGCGAAATTCCATCGTCTCGCCGCCTTGATCCTCGCCGGCGGCGCGGGCCTCGTCACGTGCCTGACCTTCGCGTGGTACTCGGCGCCCGATCTCGCGCTGACACAGCTCATGGTCGAGATCGTGACGACGGTGCTGATGCTGCTCGGGTTGCGCTGGCTTCCCAAGCGGGTGCCGCAACGCTGGAGCCGGACTGTGGCGCGAGCCGCGCTTCCGCGTCGCATGCGCGATCTGGCCATCGCGGTCGCGGCGGGAAGCGGCCTCGCGGCTGTCGCGTACGCAGCGATGACGCGACCGGCGCACGAGACGATCTCGAGCGTCTTCACGACACGCGCGTATCCCGAAGGCGGTGGCACCAACGTGGTCAACGTCATCCTCGTCGATTTCCGCGGGTTCGACACGCTTGGTGAAATCACCGTGCTCGCCGTGGTTGCCGTGGCCGTGTTTTCGCTGTTGCGCCGGTTCCGGCCCGCCCGCGAGAGCATGGAGCCGCCGCCGCAGCAGCGCGCGCATAGCGCGCGTGATGCAGCCCAAGATCTCTTCGTGCCGTCCGTGCTGATGCGCGGAATGTTTGCGCCGATCGCGGTCTTCGCCCTGTTCCTGCTGTTTCGCGGGCACAACCTGCCGGGCGGCGGCTTCGCTGCCGGCATCGCGCTCGCCGTCGGGTTCATCCTGCAATACATGTCCGGCGGCGCGCGCGCGGTGGAAGAGCGGATGCCGCTGCGGCCTGTGCGACTCATGGGCATCGGGCTTGCGATCGCCGCCGCGACCGGCGCTGGCGCGTGGTGGTTTGCGCATCCGTTCCTTACGTCGCACGTCGTGCATTTCGCGCTGCCCTTGGTCGGCGAGATCGAGTTGCCGACGGCGTTCCTGTTCGACATCGGCGTGTTCCTGCTCGTGGTCGGCGCAACGGCGCTGTTCCTGATCGCGCTCGCGCATCAGTCGCTGCGCGCGCGCCGCGCGGAGACGGAAGCGCAGCCGGATGGCGAAGGGGCGGGTCGATGAACGAGATCGTGGTGTCGCTCGCGATCGGCGTGCTGACGGCGTCTGGTGTATGGCTGCTGCTACGGCCGCGAACGTTCCAGGTCGCGATAGGCCTGTCGCTGCTGGCCTATGCGGTGAACCTCTTCATCTTCGTCATGGGACGTTTGCGCGTGGGCGCCGCGCCCATCGTCGCCGCCGGCACCGCCGCCGATCCCGCGGCGTATGCCGACCCGCTGCCGCAGGCACTCGTCCTTACGGCGATCGTGATCAACTTCGCGACCACCGCGCTGCTCCTCGTCGTGCTGCTCGCTGCCCGCGGCTTCAGCGGCAATGATCACGTCGACGGCAGCGAGGAGGACTGATGACTGCGCAGGATCATCTCGCGATACTGCCGATCGTGCTGCCGCTGGCCGCGGGCGCGGTTGCGCTGATGCTCGACGAGCGTCGCCTCGCACTCAAAGCGGCAATCGCCGTCGGCACTGCTCTTGCCCTCGTCGCCGTCGGCATCGCGCTGACCTACGCGGCCGGCTCTTCGATCGTTCTGGTCTATCGGCTCGGCAACTGGCCGGCGCCGTTCGGCATCGTGCTCGTGGTCGATCGGCTGTCCGCCGTCATGGTGCTGCTCGCAGCGGTACTCGGCGTGGCGTCGCTCGTGTTCGCGCTCGCACGCTGGCAGCGCGGAGGGCCGCGCTTCCATGCACTCGTGATGTTCCTGCTCATGGGCGTGAACGGCGCGTTCCTCACCGGCGACCTCTTCAACCTGTTCGTGTTCTTCGAGGTATTCCTCACGGCCTCCTACGGCCTTGCGTTGCACGGCTCCGGCGCGCAGCGCGTCCGCGGCGGTCTCCATTACATCACCGTCAACCTCGCCGCGTCGCTGCTCTTCCTCATCGGCGTAAGTCTCATTTACGCCGCCGCAGGCACGCTCAACATGGCGGACCTGGCGCGGCAATGGCGCGAGGGCGCGGTCGGCGATCGCGCGTTGTATGAAGTCGGCGGCGCGGTCCTCGGCATCGCCTTCCTCGCCAAGGCCGGCATGTGGCCGCTGTGTTTTTGGTTGCCCCGCGCGTACTCCGCGGCGAGCGCTCCGGCCGGGGCAATGTTCGCCGTCTTGACGAAGGTCGGTGTCTACGCGATCTTGCGCATCGGCACACTGTTCCTCGGCGCCGACGTCGCGGCATCCCCATCTCCTGGCACACCATGGCTCGTCGTGGCGGGAATGGGCACGCTCGTTTACGGCGCGCTCGGCGTGCTCGCGTCACAGGATTTTCCGCGGCTTGCGAGCTACAGCGTCCTCGTGTCGTCGGGCACGCTGCTCGCGGCGATCGCGATCGACAACACTGCACTGACCGGTGCGGCGCTGTATTACCTCGTCGTGTCCACACTCGCGCTGTCCGCAATGTTCCTGCTCGTCGAGCTCGTCGAACGGGGGCGCAGGCCCGGTGCCGACGTGCTCGCGGTCACGGCAGAAGCCTTCGGCGCCGCGGACGACGAAAACGAAGAGTCGCAGGTTGGTACGGCAATTCCGGCCGCGACGGCGCTGCTCGGCATGAGTTTCGCGGCGTGCGCGCTCATGCTCGCCGGTTTGCCGCCGCTTGCCGGATTCGTCGGCAAGTTCGCGATGTTCGATGCTCTGCTCACCCCTGACCCAATCCCGGCAACGTCGTGGACGATGCTCGCGCTGCTCATAGGCTCGGGCTTCACGACGGTCATCGGCATGGCGCGCGCCGGTGTGCGGAGGTTCTGGGCATCGGACGCGAACGTGCCGCGCGTGCGCATCGTCGAGCTGGCGCCAGTCGTCGTGCTGCTGATCCTGTGCGCGGCGCTTACCGTGCAGGCGGCTGGGCCCATGCGCTATCTCACTGAAGCCGCGCAGTCCCTGCGCGAGCCGGCGCGCTACATCGACGACGTGATGAGCCGCCCGTGAGAGCGACCGTTCTTGTCCTTTGGTGCGCTCTCGTCGCGATGTGGCTGCTGCTCAACGGCACGGTCTCCGTCGTGCAGGCGATCATCGGCAGCGTAGTAGGCCTGGCTGCGGTTCGCGCGCGCATGCTATTGCAGCCGCCTTTGGTCCGGCTGCGCCGTCCGCTCGCCGCCGTCCGGCTTGTGGCGATCGTCGTCGCCGACATCGTGCGCTCGAACATTTCCGTTGCAGCGATCGTCCTGCGGCCGGGTACGCATGGCCGCGTCGCCGGATTCGTCGACATTCCGCTCGATACGCGCAATCCCGCCGCGCTGGCGGCGCTCGCCTGCATCATCACCGCAACGCCGGGCACTGCGTGGGCCGGCTACGACGCGCAATCGAACACGCTCACGATGCACGTCCTCGACTTGGTCGACCGCGCGGAGTCTGCGCGCACGATCAAGGAGCGCTACGAACGTCCATTGATGGAGATCTTCAAATGAGTCAGTCGCTGCTCGCGTTGGCGCTTGCCGTTGCGCAGGTCGTGCTTGCGCTCGCGATGACATCCGCGGCCGTGCGCCTGGCGATCGGCCCCCGTGCGCAGGACCGCGTGCTGGCCCTCGACACGCTCTACGTCGAAGCGATGCTGCTGTCGCTCGTGTTCGGCATGCGCGAAGGCAGCGAGCTGTACTTCGAGATCGCATTGGTCATCGCGATGCTCGGCTTCGTTTCCACGGCCGCGCTCGCCAAGTTCCTGCTGCGCGGGGAGGTGATCGAATGACCGGGGCCGACACGCTTTCCCCCGCGATGGCCGCAGTCGTCGCGCTGCTGGTCCTCGTTGGCGCGGCCCTCGCGCTCATCGGCTCGATTGGACTGCTGCGGCTGCGCACGTTCTATGAACGGGTCCACCCGCCGACGATGGGCACGACGCTCGGGGTCGCCTTTACGATAACGGCCTCGATGCTGCTGTTCACGGCGCTCGAGACGCGACCAGTGGTCCACGAGATCCTGATCGCCGTATTTGCCATCGTGACGACACCGGTCACTTACCTGCTGCTGGTCCGCGCGGCGGTGCATCGCGACCGGCCGGGTCCCGACGAGGGCGGATCATGACGGATCCGAGCGCGCGGACACCAGCACGTCCGCCGATCCTTCCGCGATCACCATGTTGGTCGTGCTGCCCAGCAACAGATCCTCGACCGCGCTACGGCCATGCTTGCCGATCACGATGAGATCGCAGTCGTGCTCCTGTTCCGCGCGCACGATTTCCATCCATGGTCGCTGACCGGCCACCGCGACTGCGGTCCAGCGATCGACAGGCAGCCCGGACAGCGCTCGAAGCTCCGCAAGCTGCCGACTCGCTTCGTCGCGAGCGTCCGTCCGCATTTTGTCGATGGCGTGCTCACGGACGCCGGCAAGACGCAACCTGCCTTCGAAGGGCACTTCCACGGCATGAAAGAGCACGAAGTGCGCGTCCGGCGCGACCGCCGCCGCGATAGCGAGCGACGCGGCGCTCCAAGGCGAGAAGTCGACAGGAACGAGTACCCGTCGATAGGCTTCGTGGACGGACTGCCTCACCATCAGCACCGGCCTTGACGATTTGCGCACGACGCGCTGCGCGGTCGAGCCGATAATGTGGCTGCGAAAGGCGTCGCCGCCGAGCGTTCCGGTGACAATCAATTCTGCTCCGCGTTCGTCCGCGACACGCGTGATCTCATCGACCGGCCGACCGGTCGTGGTGTGCTCGTCGACGTCGATCTGGTAGCGTGCGGCGACTACGGCCGCCAGTTCATGCAGCCGGGCGCGCAGATCGTCGACGATCGATCGCTCGGCATCCCCGCCGGTATCGATCCATCGACGGAGCTCGGCGAGCAATGGAGCGCTGACCGCGTGCACGAGCGTGAGGGACGCCCCGGCCGACGCGGCTAGCCGCGCCGCGCGCTCGACGGCACGGCGCGCTGGCGCCGAGAGATCGGTTGCGGCAACTACGGCGCGGATGTTCACCATTCTTTCCGGTCGGTGCCGTAGCGCAATGCGAGGAAACGGTCCAGTTCCGCCTTGGTCACGACGTCATCGCGGTTGATGTCGATGTCATCGAACGCTGCGATGAAATCGATGCTGCCATCAGCCTCGGTCCGCGACACCTTGCCCTTGTGGCCGCGGTCGAGCGAGGCGAACTGCTGCTCGAAACGTGCGATCGAGCGCTGCTCATACGCGGCTTGGTCTTGTGCGAACGCGTTTCCTCCTGGCAAGCCGAGCGCGAGCGCGACCGCAATGAGCGCGGCGGCGACAGCGGTCACCCGCGTACCCGCGCGACGAGCTGCGGCTTCCGCATATCGCCGGTTCACGATGCTTCCAGGCTCACTCGATGATGCCGGATCGCTTGCTGGAAACGATCCGCGGATTGCTTCGTCCAACAACCACTCCTCGTGCCGGGTCGAATTACCATTTTGCTCGGTAGGGTTTAGCGTCGTCATTGATCGGTTCCTTTCTCGGATGCGAGCCATGATAGTCCGACAATACGGAACAGATAAGGTGCTTTGACGGAAACGATGTTGTTCGAATCGACAGCCTTATCATCGGACCATGTGCTGCCATATGCTCTGTAACACCTGAAAGGAGACACACATGTATGCAAGAGCAAATCCGATGACTGAGGATCTCGAGCCCGAAGTGTCGGTTGCGACGGCTGATACCGACCTGCCGGACGCTGAGCGGCGTGCCGTAGTTGCCATCCTGAACGTCGTGCTCGCGGACGAGTTCGTGCTGTATACGAAGGCACGCCGATTCCACTGGAACGTTGAAGGGCGACACTTCTCTGAGTTGCATGCGCTCTTTCAGGATCAGTATGAGCAACTCGCCGAGATCATCGACGAGGTGGCAGAGCGCGCCCGCGCGCTCGACGGCTACGCCGCAGGTTCGCTGGAGGAATACCTGGAGCTTACGCGCCTGGATGAGGACAACCGGAAACGTCAGGATGCGGCCGGGATGATTGCGTCACTACTCGCGGACCACGAGCGGATCGTTCGTGCGCTGCGCATCGATCTCAAGAGTTGCATGGAAGACTACAGCGACGAAGGAACGACGGACTTCCTTAGGGGAATCATGCAGACCCACGAAAAGATGGCGTGGATACTTCGCGCGCATCTTAGGTAGAAGGGACTTGCTGATCAGGTCGCGTCGACGTGCAGATAGCGGCGTTTCACGGCGTACGCATGGAAACATCCGGCGTAAGGAGTTTTCGTATTGCGGATGCCGAAAGGCGCTATTGGGGCGTACGGGCGCAAATTGTTCACACTCTGTGAGCATGTGATTGATCCAGTGCCTGCTCTCAACGACGCGGCCTCTTTCCAGCACAGTGGGATCCGAAGCTTGGAATTCACGTGACTTGAAGTCGCGGC